>Ga0123357_10004496_pt1 | contig 16388 bp, 13 predicted proteins | sample TergutEmb28metaG_FD_89873 | JGI IMG/M metagenome (GOLD analysis project Ga0123357, IMG submission 89873) | Embiratermes neotenicus P4 segment gut microbial communities from Petit-Saut dam, French Guiana - Emb289 P4 | ecosystem: Host-associated > Arthropoda: Insects > Digestive system > Gut ... | reverse complement strand
TGTTTCTATCTAACTTCTTCACGCAGCCTTTCCAGTACTTCCAAATAGTAAACTTGGTTGACTGTTTGTCCAGTTGGTACAAATTCATAATGAACAATCCCTCTAATATAAAAAAAAGTCAGCAACATTGTTTTGACTCTTGATTTGGACCAACGGAATTTTTTTGGTTGTGGGGAATTGGTCGTCTTCCATTGTGCACTTTGCTGCTTCATTTCAGGGTCGTATTGGTAGGCCCATGTTTCATCACCTGTGATGACATGGCTCAAAATGTCATCATGTCTCTCAAAAAGGTGTTGACAAATTGTGACTCTTCTTTGCTTCTGTTCTTCGTTGAGCTCCTTTGGGACCATTTTTGCGCACACCTTTCTCATGTCAAGATCTTCAATTAAGATTTTCCTAACTGTTTCTCTGTCAATGTTCACTTGCTCTACTATGCTCCTGACAGTCAGCCGACGATTTTGATGCACAATTTGACGAATTTTTGCAATGTTTTCTTCATTTCTGCTTGTTGCTGGCCGTCCTGATCTCTCTTCATCAGTGACACTTTCTCTTCTCTCAGAAAAACGTTTCACCCACTTGTAAACTGCTGTTTTCTTCATAGCATTATCCCTGTAAACTTGCACTAATATCTCTCTGATTTCGTTTCCACTCTTTCCAAGTTCAACAAGAAATTTAATCTTCTTTCGCTTCTCTAATTCAAGCACCGACATTCTCACGGCAGCACACCAAAACACCACAGACAGTAATAGATGCCACTCAGAAAGAGACTGCCATAGATCAACAACAACAGCACAGCTGTGAAACGCTGATATGTCAATATCATCAAACCATACTAAGGCTTTTGTCCAGTGCTGCCACGGCAAGCACACGATGGCAAGTTCGCGAACTTAATTGTCTGACCACATAATAGACCTGCCAGAACCAAGGACAGCACTTGGAAAGCATATTGAACAATGAAGACCCAGTTACTTTAGATGGCTTTACACCATGTTTGATTGGAATTTTCCAAGCTTAAAACTATCCAAAAGACAAGAGTACTTTTTTGTATTCATTTTATCATGTAATGCTCTAATACTAGCAGATAAATGAATTTAAATCTGTTTAAATTGGTAGCAGTTGCATTTTCTGTTCTCTTTGTAGCTGTACAGTGTGAAACAAACATTCAGATAAAGATCATGTACTTTGTCAAAATTAATTTGTGATTATGAAACAATGACACCTGAATAAAATATCAATGTTTGTTGTTACATTAACGGTAACAGAGTTTTTATAACTATATTTATAGAATACATATGTTTAAAAATGCTTCAGGAAGTGGAGTTTTGTATGGTTTTATACTGTGTAAGTGGTAGCCAATCATTACAAATATGTTTCCTGCTGTTGCAGTTAGGAGGAGCTGAGGAAATGAAGAAGGAGAAATCATTACACCCTTTAGATATTGATGCATATTGGCTTCAGCGCCGGCTGTCAAAGTTTTATGATGACGCAATGGCATCCCAAGCAAAAGCCGCTGAGGTTCTGTCAGTTCTTAGAGATGCAGGAGATGATCGTGATTGTGAGAACCAGTTGGTGCTGCTACTTGGTTATGATTGTTTTGACTTTATCAAACTACTGAAGAAGCACAGACACATGAGTAAGTATCATACTCAATTCTGGAAGGCTCAGAGTAGGGAAGTTTTGTTGTGAAAACCTCATGTTTTTATTGCTTTAGGAGAGCCAACATTGCTTGTGTACATTGTTGGATATGGCAGCGATTCTCATATTACAGTCTGCAGGCTCTTGGAAATATTATCCAATCTGTGGGTGTAAGAATTTTCGACAGTTGATATATATAAAACACAGGAAAAAGAACTTGTTTGTGAGATTTGATGTTTGTACATCAGTGTGTGATGCTGTGCCATTGCTTGAGTGAGCAGTTCCCGATGTTTCAAAGGATCCTACTGCTGTCATCTTGATGAATTCAGCAATGCAAGAAGAATAGCCATCAAGGGAGTAAATGTGATTATGTGGGTGTAGTGATATTGGTTATGGGTGGCTGGAGAGAGTGGTGTACATCGTGGGGAAGGAATGGGAAGTGCTTGGGTATACTGATGTGATCCTGAAAAGGACATAGTTGCAGTAGGATGGTGGAACTGTTTACTGGTGGGCTCACAACATGAGAATGTATGAATTCAGTTTAGGCACAGTTGGGACTGGTGGAATGATAAGTAAATAAACCAAATTGATACAATAACTAAAACTAAACTCCGTGGCTTTAGTCCGCGAGCGAACCATACCGACAGAGCGGCCGCCGCCGGTAGGCGAAGTTAGTGCCAACTTTATTGATACAATAACAGGGGACCTAAAAAGGGTGAGGAGTTGTGGTGAATAGGTGAGGAAGGCTATTTTCACAGCAGTGATTATTGTTCTGTGCATTGAATGTACTGAATAAGAATATGGAATGTGCTTGTTATAGTACTCTACTGCACTCTTCTGGCCTCATCTCAAAGTGAATCAGAGCGACAGAAGATACGAGATAAAATGAATGAAGACTCATCCCTGGCTCGTATCCTGAGGCAGCTGGATACTGGGAAGGGTGAAGATGATGGTGGAGGGGAGGATGGGGGAATAGCAAGAGCTTCTCGGCGCAAGGAACAGGCAGATGAAGGGGTAGATGGCACAGGGGGCCAGGTTCCAGGATCACGGCAGCTGTTGGATCTTGAGGACCTTACTTTCGCTCAGGGTTCGCATTTCATGGCTAATAAACGTTGCCAACTCCCAGATGGGTCATTCAGGAAGCAAAGAAAAGGTGAGTCTAGTGTTTTTGTAACAGTTTTTCTATTTCCATCCTTTGATGTGTTTTTAATTGCAGAAGAATTTTACAAGTTTCCTTTTATTGTCCCTGATAATTCAATTCCTTGTAAGTAATTTTCAGAGTTTACCAAACTGTCTGTGTTGTGAAACAGCATTTTAAAATAATCTTTTTTGCAGGTTATGAGGAAGTTCATGTCCCCGCACTGAAGGCAAAACCATTTGCTCCTGACGAAAGTTTATATGCTATAGAAAAGTTGCCAAAATATGTGCAGCCAGCATTTGAAGACTTAAAGACATTAAATAGAATTCAGAGTAGACTGTATAAAGCGGCACTTGATTCAGATGAAAATATTCTACTTTGTGCTCCCACTGTAAGTAGGAGAATGTGCCTATAATTCACTTGCATGATGAAGTTTTTTAGTGCCATGTGAAGGAATTTTTAATGCTGACACTGTTGTTTCAACAGTAAGCCGTATGGATTACCATTAGCATAATTTTGGGAATTTATGCTAAGACCAGGTCTGAGGCTTACCACAAATCTCCATCCAGAACCAAGCTTAAGAATGTCTTCAGTTCATCTTTCATCATCATGGCATTGTGTTTATCTTTCTGTTAAACTCTCAGCATTTGAGTATTTAATATATCATTCTTGTCTATAAATAAATAACATATGTCATTAGTTTCATACATTTTAATTTCTTGTAGGCCAGCAGGGGTGAGGGAAGTGGGATGCAGGGTTCTGGCTGATATATATTGTCATAAACCTAAAAACATTATACGCATAGTACAGTGCCTGGAGGAACAGTGTTGTCTGTAACTCATGGTTTTCTTTGAGAACTGCATTTCTCTGGGTTATTATGCAGCAAGTAGTCGTAATTTCTTACCAGTGTTTTGGGACTACCTGTCATTCCCATCATCAAAGATGGGACCGATAGGTAATCCCGAAACATCAGTAAGAAATTACCACTACTTGCTGCATAATAACCCAGAAGAAAACAGTTGTCTTCTACTTCATGCGTAAGCCTGAAATCACACGTGGTTTGCTTTGCTGTTTGATGGTTGCTATATTTAACTGCAGGAGAATGTTAATACAGGCAGTAGCTACGTGAGGAATGATTACATTAAAGTGCTGTTTGTAATCAGTTCTGATCTGTTGTCATTGAATTAATCCCAACCAAGGTGATACTGTGAGGTACTAATAATGGTAGGTGTTTGTATCTAGGTCATTGTGAGAGTAAGAAATACATTATGTTTATTTATTTTGTGTAGGGAGCTGGTAAGACAAATGTTGCCCTCCTCTGCATGCTGCGAGAAATTGGGAGGCACATCAATGCTGATGGCACAATAAATGCAGATGAATTCAAAATAATTTATGTTGCTCCTATGAGATCTCTTGTACAGGAAATGGTGGGGAATTTCAGTAAGGTAAGTCTGTTATCTGTTTTGGTTTTTTTTTAATGAAACTACCACAAGGTCTCACACATTGATCAGTTTCCACAGTATATCCAGAATGTGTTATGGAGGAAAGCTGAAACTGATTCATCATGTCCATTGAAGGTTATTTTTAGTCCATGCCAGTTTTTGGTTTTTTTAAAGTCTCCACTGAACAGTGACTGCACTTCAGAACCCCAGGGACCACTCTGAAAACCCAAATGCTTCTTGTATGGTTATTTGCAATCATATACATTTTGCATGAATGGCTGGTGGAAGTTTTGTGTTCAGAGCTGTTAGATGTTGGAAACTTTGACGTTTTATGTTGATTAGAGAGTGAAGACCAGCCCACATGGTTCACCAATATAGTCGGATGGCGAAAAGCGGTCTAGCTCCTAGTCCAAAGAGAAATTTGTCATTCCCTGGCATACTGTATGAAAAGTATGTGCTTCACTTGAGTGAAAAGAACAGCTTTGACAGTGTGGGTAGTGTCCCTTATCTCCAGGCTAATCCTGTGAAGAAGATACACAGGTCCTTTCAAAATGAAAGTCATGTCACTGCATCTGTCACTTCTGCAATCTTCATCATTGATTAGGTGTTCAGAGTATACGAATCACGCACAGCTCTTAGCAGGTAGTACATGATGGAAAACAGCAGTATTAATACAAACACACAAGATGCAACTCTAGTGTAATTTATTTTGAACTGGAATTCATTGGTTACTGGGCGTAAATATCTAACATTCCACTGACCCCTGTGCCTTCACTGCCAAGGTCAGACCTGTTCTCACAACACAAGAATAGTATCATATGTACCTGACTCTGAGACTCATTTTTGTGTTTTTGGTATAAGAAGCGTGTTGTTGTGGTGTTGTAGCATTATTTAAGTGATCTAGTCAGAACATGACTATGAATAGGATAAAGCAGAAAACAATGACTTTACATGAAATCTCCAATGTAACATGAAACATGAAAGGAGATTTAACCATCACATATGTTCAGCTAATAGGAGACCTGAACTCGGCAATAAAAGCTATTGACAGTATACATCTGTAGTGCTTAGTCCTTCTGGCTCCTGTACATATTTTCTGAGCAATGAATATAAACTTCTCAAAAACTGTTTCTGTATATTGAACTTTCTTTTATAATACTCTGTACTTATGCATAAAAAGTACAGAAATAGTACATATTAAGGCTGTTAAAGAAATTAATCCAATTTAGAGATGTTTGCAGTTAAGTTTTTTGGCTGGTTTGTTTAATATTTTATATCAGGGCAACACTATATTGTATTCATTAAAAGTATGGGGGTGGTTCTCTATGTGTATTAAAAAGATCTGATGTCATTCATTGATGTCTGGGAATGTAGATATTTTACACTGTGCAGTATCAAAATCTGCATATCCACAGACAGTTGCATGTATATGACAACATTTCAAAACCACATATTCTTTTCTCATTACTTGTTCTCACCAGGCACACAGTTTATCCATTTTATATTTTTTAAGCCATGGGACCCTTGTTGGGGTGCTTTTCTTAATGTCACAGCATCTGTCATGCGTCAGTCTGTGTGTGTGTGTCAGTGGCTCATTACTAAGCAGTGAAACAGCAATAGCAGAAATTGTTTTATATCAGTACTGTACGAATATCATGGGTTTGAATTATGCTGCTGTTGCCAAATGTCACTTTATTTTGGGCCTACTGTGGTTATTTGTGGCGACTGATAAAAACTGATTTTACAGCAGACATAGAATGTTACTACTCAAGTTGAACTTGTGTACGTGCGACATGCATTTTTCACCATGTGGATGTGCTGAAATTTTAGTGTAGTCATAATATACTCATTCATATGAATATTTTTGTTATTAGAGTAACCAGTATCCAAATCTGATCATTCAGAGGCACCATTTTCTATCTGTAATTCACAGTAGGAGATGTATGTTGTTTCTTTAATTATAACTCAGTTTAGGTGTGATCACAAAATTGTGGAAGCAACTGTTAGCTTCATTACATCTATCCACCTGCTTGGAACATCTTGGCTCCCATTTGACAGATTTTCATGAAATTTGAGTATTTTTTAGAAAATCTATCAAGAAAATTGAAGATTTATTAAAATATGACAAGAATAATTGGTACTTTACATGTAGACCTATGCTTTATGGTAATATCTCATGAAATTCTTCTTAGAATGAGAAATGTTTCAGACAAGAGTTGTAGTGAAAATAAAAACATGTGTTGTATGTGCAATACCTTTTTTTTCCAAAAATTATGCTGTTTTTGAGGTAATGTGGAAAAGTAAGGTAGAGGCAGACAGGCCACAGATGACAATATAATGTGTTACATGCACTGTGCATTCTGGATACCTAAGAATATAGACACGCACTCAGAATATGTCATACTTATTGCTTATCCACTGCAACAGCGGTTACACAAATGTGCCTCATTGTTACATTGTACATTCATTGCCTGTCTTGTTTTTTTCAGAGGTTGAGTTCTTATAATCTGACAGTGTCAGAGCTGACAGGTGATCACCAGCTTACAAGAGAACAGATCCAAGCAACCCAGATAATAGTGTGCACACCAGAGAAGTGGGATATCATTACAAGAAAGGGTGGAGAGAAAACGTTTACACAGCTTGTCAGACTCATCATCATTGTAAGTTTACAGTAGTTTTAAAATTACGCTGTAGCACGAAGTTGGGACCTAAAATTGTGTTACTCAGTAGCTTTTTGCAGAGAATTGCCACGTAAAACCCTGCTTGTGTTGCATAAATTGTTACTGTGTGACTTGTGCATGGGTTCAGTTCCATGAAGGAAAGAAGGCCTGCTTATGGACAAAACATACATTGAAAATACACAAAAGAAGCAGATGTCACAGGGTGACATCACACAGTGGAGACATGACTGTGCAGTGAAGGTGACCACACCTATTGACTGCGACTTCATCTTGTTCTCTTGTGTTACCCAGGATGAGGTTCACTTACTGCATGATGAGCGAGGACCTGTGCTTGAAGCACTGGTTGCACGAACAATACGCAATATTGAAACTACACAGGAGGATGTTCGAATTGTGGGTCTCAGTGCCACTTTGCCCAACTACCAAGATGTGTCCACTTTCCTAAGGATTAAACAGGAGACAGTATGTATATATTGTTGACTAATTTTATTTAGGATTCATTTTTAAATTTTACCTCTCAGTCAAAAATTTGGATATTGCCATCAGAACTTATTTTATTTACTGCTGTATTATTAGGAATATTTGGAAGTGATCTTACACATGTACTAACTTAACAGTGTTATGTGCTTTCAAAGTTGAATTGTTTTGAAATGTTATGTAGAGAAATTACAGTGACATTGCCAGCAAATCCATGTCTCTGTTTAGGGGTTGTTCTACTTTGACAACAGTTTTCGTCCAGTTGCATTAGAGCAGCAATATATTGGTGTGACTGAGAAGAAAGCACTGAAAAGATTCCAAGTGATGAATGAAATTGTGTATGAGAAGGTCATGGAGCATGCAGGACGTAACCAGGTGCTTGTGTTTGTGCACTCACGTAAGGAAACAGGTGAGAAATAACACATTTGTTGAGATGAATTGTGTTTCATATGGTAAGCTGTCATTCTGAGGCTATTTGTAGAGGACTTGTTTTTTTGTCATTTGAAGCTTGAGTAATCACGAGTACGTGAACTTGTGGGGAAAGGAGATATTTAATCCAAAAATTGTGAAATGACATGTGGACAAAGTTCAGTTTTTCTTTGTCTTGTCCAGCTAATGGTGCATTCTTGTAGCTGAAGGGAACACTGACAGTTTGCTAATGAAGACTGAGACATGCAAATTCGTGTAGGACAGGACTTACCTGCAAGCATGATATGTGACAAAAGAGTTAGTGTCTCGACATCCACAGGTCTGCATTTGTGGTCTGAAAGGGTATAGATTTAATCATAGGGATACATATATTTTCTTTTGATCCATTATTCACCCATTGTGTAGAAGCATGTTATTTAACACAATTATTGATTTGTTTGAATTAGTTCATTAGTTTTGTTATTCATATATATTCCTGTGAGAGGGGCTTTAGTCCAGGAAAGTATCCATACTAAGAAATAAAATTACATGGTTTTATCAGAGATTCATTGCTCAAGTTATTGAAAATTAAGATTACAATTTGCATGTTTCTTTACTACTGTAACCTCATTGCATTAAAACAGTTTTATGGGAGTATTGTACTAAATAAGTCATGCATATTGGTAAAGAAATCTTTTTAATATCATCTTCATATCTTCTTTTTAGATGCATTCGCAAAATTGCGAAAAGCGCGTATTGGCTTCATCATGTCTGTCTGCATAGAACAACTAAGCTACCACTAGACGGATTTTCATGAAATTATATATTTGAGTATTTTTTTAAAATCTGTTAGGAAAATTCAAGTTTCATTAAAATCAGACAATAATGATGAATGCTTTACATGAAGACCATTATACATTTTTGACTATATATCACTCATTTCTTCCAAGAATGAGAAATGTTGCAGACAGAAGTTGCAGAGAATATTAAAAGGCACATTTTATGTTCAATAATTTTTTTTTTTTTTAACAGTACCGTTTATGAGATAATGTGGAAAAATATGTGGAGTTGTGCAGACCACAGACTGCAATATGGCATACGCACATTGCATGCTGGATACCTAAGGCCACACACACACTCATAATATATAATACTTGTTGCTTTTCCACTGCAGCATTGGTTGCACAAACCCAACTCACTGTTGTGTTATACATACATGGCCTGTCTTGTTGTCCTGCATGTACCTTGTAGAGATTTACCAGTGTTCATCTTTTAGTTTAAATGATTATGGTGACAACTGTGAAACTATACCATTGAAGGCTTCTGTTCAGAAGTTGGTTGTTAAATTATTGCTGTTTTATTCAGAGCATTTTTGCAGGAGAGGTAGAGGGTAAACATTTACATTTCATCCTAAACTGTAGAATTTTGAACTTGTGACTACTGAAGGTGAAGAGTGAATTCATGGTTTGAATAGCAGAACTTATTGAAATGTTCTGCTTGTTTTAGTTTTGCACCTCATTAATTTAAACAAATTCCTTTCATCACTGTATAACCTCTGAAGTAATATATCAGCATAACATTTTAGTAGGTTAGTACTCTTTTCAGTGTCAGCTTAAACTAGTAAATATGGTATTAGCTCAAAACACAAATGGAAACTGTTCCTCCATGTTATTGAGGTAACATATATGTTTCATACAGATAAATCTACAAGTAGCCCCTTGTAAGTCACTTGGTGTATTGACTATTGTTTTGTGTGTCCTGTACAGGAAAGACTGCACGAGCAATTCGTGATATGTGTCTTGAGAAAGATACTCTTGGTCAGTTCTTGAGGGAAGGCTCAGCATCCATGGAAGTGTTGAGAACTGAGGCTGAGCAAGTGAAGGTATACCCCTAATAAATTTCAAAGGCTTCAGTTTGGATGACTGAAGAACACATTCTCTCCTTATAATAAAACCAACTGGATGCACTAATTTCTCAAATTTATTTTTGGAATAAAACTCTACTTGTTTCAGACAGTTCCTCTGTCCATCTTCAGGAGTTTTTCACTGTACACACAGCAGTGGTATATGTCATACAGGCTTGCTGACAGCTTGCGAGCAGTATCAGGATGGAACTCCATATGGTGAAAAACTCCCGATGATGGACAGAGGAACTGTCCAAAACATGTAGAGTTTTATTCCAAAAATAAATTTGAGAAATTAGTGCATCTAGTTGGTTTTATTATAAGAATTTGTCACAAGGCATGGTCACTTGAATGTCACATTCTCTCCATTGACTGTCTGTTACTGAGTGAAGTTTGGAGCAGGGACATGTACGTAGTATGTTATGTATAGTTTTGGAACTGTGACAGATGACATTGCCTTTCAAGTACTTTGAACAATGAGAAGAGAGAGACAGACAGCAAAGTGGTCTTTGCAGTGAGGATAGGGCAGTACAAGTGTGATTAATGGTTTTAAGTTTTTGTCATGAAGGGACCTGGAGTGGAAGTACAGTGAACTGCAGCTGTAGGAGCATAAAAGGGGATGAAAGGTGGCTTGGTGAGGGAAGGTAGTCCATCTGGTGAAACACTAAATAAATACAAAGTAGCACAAATGCAGCGTAGAATGAAATACTGTCACAGGTATTAACTAAACATTTATCAGTTACAGATGTACCATGCAGTAATAATCTTTAACGTCTGTAATAGCGGTATAATTTAAGTTCCGAAATTTATTAGGAAAGGCATTATTCCCCACCCCCCACCCTAAAGCTAGGTAATCGGGGATTGGCTGTAGTTAGTGTAATTGTGCAGTTATTTGACCAATGTAGGGGTGATGAATGATAAATATTGCTTTTTTTTTTTAGTTTTTTGTATGGTTCAGAAATGCATTGCAAGTACGGTTTCATCATTTGTACTGGAGTAAAATTAATTAGGTCTTTGTTTCCAAGTGATGAAGCTAAGAAGTAAAGTAAATGAAATTTGTTTAGAATATTTTATTTTATTTATATGGATGTGAAATTTGACTTATTATGGTAAGAGAGAAGATTGTATGAAAACAGAATGCTGAGGAGAATATGTCGATGAAAGAGAAGAATATGAAGAAAGGAACACAATGTGATTCATAATTTGTACTTTTTACTAAATATTATTAGAGTAATCAGATCAGATGGGTGAGACAAGTAGCACATGGAACTGCAGCATACAAAGTTTTAATTGGAGAGAATCAGACACAGATCGGAAAATGATATTAAAATATATCTTGTGGATGCTTCTGTTATGAGGATAGGCTGCAGTGGTAGGCTTCAGTGAATGCGGTAATACATGTTTGGATTACACAGGAGCTGAGGAATTCTTGTTCAGCTGAGCAACTGTGAGCTTTTTTTGTATAATATGAAACCCGAACTAAACTTGCAGCAGACAGTGAACCGTTTACATTAATAATTGTGTACACATTTTTTGGCAGTTATAAAAGTAAATGTTGTATTTGTTCTTTGCAGAATCATGAACTGAAAGATCTCTTGCCCTATGGGTTTGCTATCCATCATGCAGGAATGACAAGAGTAGACAGAACACTGGTTGAAGATTTATTTGCTGACAGGCATATTCAGGTACTTAATGTAGTGTAGTTATGATAAGACTGTCCAATTAACAGTTAGTTTTGTAGTTTTTATACCCTTCATTTAGTTGACAGGAATATTGCATTTAATTTCTATGTTGCAACAAATATTAAATTACCTATAATTTTATATTTGTAATGTTTATTCATTATATTTCAAGAGGATAGCTTTATATAAATTTTTTTTAATATAAAACATATCTTCCAAGGAAAAATATATTTGTCTGAATCCACAATAACCCTCTAACAAGCCATATTCTGAGATAGAGTATTTTAATTATTAATTTCATACAATTAATACACAAAACATGGCAGATTCCACTTAACCTTTGTCAATCATTTAAATCATTCCAAACTGGAATCTTTATATCTAAATCCAACATCAGTCATTCACCTTTAGGTTGATGTCTGTTGGTAATTCCTTTAGGCAGTTGCTTCTTAGGCATTTTTGTGATTTAGAAGCACATATGGTAGTAACTTGCAACCATCTGTTAAACTGCCAACATGACATTTAATCATATCTTTTCATTACCTGATGTTTTCATTATAGGTGACCTAAGTTTAATGCCCAGCAAGAACAAAGATTTTTTTTTCTCACCACGCCATCCAGAGAGTCTCTGAGCCCCCTCCCCCATATTCACCTATGGGTGATAGGCAATTTTTCTGGGAGTAAAGCAGCCAGAGTGTAATGTTAAACAATAACCCCTATTTAGTGCCAGGGTTAAATTGTGTCAAGCTGTATGCCTAAGACCATGTTCATCTGCATGTTGTAATACTTAATTTAAAATTTCCAAAACTCAGCAGCTTTATCTGCATCAGTCATCAGGGTTGTTGTGGTGTGAAGTGTTCAGATTGTGAGCTGCAGACTTTGCAGCCATGTCTCCTAAAATGTGTGGATGACATATCCATAATCTAGTTACAATGTAAAGAAACATTCATAATTCCTAAAGAAAATTAATGCAAACATACAGTTTATCGTGGAAATAGAACACTTGTTTTTGGATGCCAGCATGTCTGTACCACTGAACTCCCATCTGCTCACTTCAGGCAAGTAGGAGACTTTGTTTTTTGGGTGCTGTGACAAGGCACATAAAAGTTTGTTATTTGCTAGGTCGAAGTAGGAGGAGTATTTGCATGTGTACGTATTTATGCAATGATAGGAATGCTTAGTCTTGCAAGCATGTTGATTTGTTTTGTCTCTGAAGATTAAATTAGAATTTTGTTACAAAAATGTGATTTTCTTCATATAATAATTTCTCATTAATAGTGAATTTCTGCCATAGTTAAATCTTAATCCTTAATCTCCCAAGTGGATAAGTTAAAAGGAAATGTCGGTTGCTGTGAATATTGTTTTTCTGTTTGACAGGTTCTTGTATCCACAGCCACATTGGCTTGGGGTGTAAACTTACCAGCACACACAGTCATCATAAAAGGTACACAAGTGTACAACCCTGAAAAAGGTCGCTGGGTAGAGTTAGGAGCCTTGGATGTGTTACAGGTATTGTACAGGCTTATCCCCCAGCAAATATAATATTGTGTTGTTTTTGGCAGTTTGTGAAATAATTGTTATAGTCATTAGTTGCCTTATTGTTCAAGAACTTTCTGTAATGAATGCATTCAGGAACTTGCTGTATTGAATGCTCATTGTAAATAATAAAGACAGTTTTAGTCAACACAGCAGTCTTGTATAATAAAACAATATTTGCCTTTATAAATTGTCTTTATTATTTAGTTATGAAACACAACAGGATGTCTTCTCTAAAAGAATATGTGCTCATTGCAGCTGATCATGTGTGACTTGTGGACGTCTGCTTATTATCAGAAAACATTTGGTTGTTCGTATAGTACAGCAAGTAACCCCTCAGATTAAAAAAATAAAAGATGTCTTAATAATTGCACAACAGTGTAAATCTGTTTTATGTGTTGTCATTGTCTCACCTATCATCATCACCACCACCACAATTGTATTCACAGTAATGGTAATGGTAATAGGGGTGATGTAATGCCTAAGTTGGATGTCATTCTTATGGTTTTCATTGAATATCATTCACATTTTGACATTATAGGTAGAATTCATCCATCCTACATTTGGCAGTGGCTTATTATCGTAATTGACTTATGAAGTTAAAGTAGAGATTATAGAGTGTTGTAACAAAATTTAAAACAGTAGCCAGTTTTAGGCACATTTCTGAGAGTACTGTTCAAAAAATACTGGTTCAAATTACACTGCTGTATTGTTCTATGAATACAGTAATTTTATTTGCTTATTAATTTGACAGATGCTTGGTCGAGCTGGTCGGCCTCAGTATGACACCAAAGGAGAGGGTATTCTGATCACAAACCACAGTGAGCTGCAGTACTACCTGTCACTACTGAACCAGCAGCTGCCAATAGAGTCACAGCTCATTAGCAAGCTGCCAGATATGCTGAATGCTGAGATTGTGCTGGGAACTGTTCAGAATGTCAGAGATGCTGTTACCTGGCTGGGGTACACTTACCTCTATGTAAGGTAAGGAGTGCCCAAGACTGGCCATACCAGTGTGATGCAGTGTTGAATTATGCCAGGAATGAGGTTTCATTTGTGAATAAGTATTTATTGTGGGAGGTTTGATGTTTCCACAGTTGTGACTGTAATGACTAGTTTTCTTTGGGATATAAAGCCATTTTTGGATGAGCATTGTTATCTTTCTCCCAAAGTACATGGTGTCTCATTCCAGAAGACAGTAATCTTCAGTTTATATTGGATCTGAAATTCAAGGTGTATGTAGGAAATCATGTTTATCAAATCTCCTATGTGTGTTCTACAGTATTTTTTATGAAACTTCCAGGATTGTATTGTGCCAGGATGGATTCATCAAAGTATTGTGTCATTCCTGTGCATTGGCATGATCTGTGTCTATAGTATTATTGTCAGTTGTTATCGTGAAGTACACATTGCCCACTGGTTTTCTGTTACGTTTTCCCCTCCAATCAAACTGACCATTCAAACTGGGCTAGAAGTATCTGTTTAAAATCTGTTCACATGCCAGCCAGCTTTTCTGACAGGTTATCCAGTTTTCCTCAAGTTTGTGCAGATAAAAAGTGTTGAAATACAAAAAGGTCTTATTATTGTATTCCTGAGCTTGGAAGCTTTTTCATATACAAAGTCTGCATCTGACGAGAACTTAGACTTTATTTCACCCAGCAGTTAAAGTTAAGTTATTTCATTGCAGAGTTTGATTTGATGACCTCCAGGTTTTGTGCAGGCCTTACATTTTATAAAAATATTTTTTCAACATGCAAGAAAGCTCTTGTCCTGAAATATTAACAGCATCTCTTGAAAGTTGCCCTTCAGTTCTCCCAGTTAAAGTGTATTGCTCTACGTAACACCAACACTTGTTATTCTGGCTATTTAGATTTCTGCTTCTTGTCATCCTTGCTTCATTCAAGGAAAATAGAAGTTTTTATATTTATTTTTGTCCAGCACTGAATCTGTAATTGGAAAATTTTTCTTTCCTCTGTGTATTATTCTTTTACACAGCACTGTTGATGAGGAATGTTTTGTAAAAAAATGTGCTTTCTGTTATGCATATTTAGCAGAAGTATTGTCATCTCTTGCTCAATCAAATGAATTTCTCAAGTTCACTAAGACCACCTGAGTTCCATTTGTAGTAAGAGACGACTAGCAAGTAAATGCCCTTTCCAGCCGCTTTGTTATTGGTGGGAATATCACAGCTACAATATCATCAAACAAACCCACACATGCCCAGTTTTTATTTTCGTGTGCTTGGGGACACGGTATCTCTACCTGTCTGTAAGTCATGGCTACCTCCATTGAAATCCATGCTAAATCTCTGTTGAGTCGTATTGAACACTGTAAAATATAGAACAGAAATGTCATCACCAAGTAACCTAAGGATTTTTCATTCCACTGACATGGTAGGTTGGTATTGGTATATGTTACGGAAGAGCAGTATGTAATGTCGCTAAGGAGAATAAAGTCCGAAGACATTATTGAGGGCAAGTGTGCAGATAAGGATTAAAAATTCCATATTTCAGTGACAGAAGACAAGATGAGAAAAGACGAGAAACTGGGTAGGTTTATCGCGCCTTAAAGACGGAGTATTTGTTTACATTCAATCTCTGTAAGATTTAAAAGTGTAATTAACATTTATTTGAAGAAAATACGTTTCAGAGTCTTTCTTTCTTTCCATCTTTATACTTGTCATTTCTCAGTCCTACTGCACCTGTTTCAGAATAATCAAAATTTTAATTTTGGTTGCAGGCTGTTGCGTGCACCCACTCTGTATGGACTGTCACATGATCGTCTTAAAGAGGACCCTTTGTTGGAACAGTATAGGGCAGACTTAATTCACACTGCAGCCTTGCACTTGGATCGCAGTGGACTTATGAAGTATGACCGTAAGACAGGACATTTTCAGGTGAGTGACAGCTGTATAACCAGAATAAATATAGTTCATCCATGAGTTAGTCTCAAGCATAGGTGTTTATGTCATTATATGGAAATAAATCACATGCCTGAAGGATTAAGCAAGTAGTGCACTTAGTAACTTTTGCTGACACCAGTACTTTTTCTGGGTGAGCTGTGAAACATGAAATGCTAATAACTGGATTGTTGGATTGACCCATTGGCTGTTTGATATACTTAATTGGTTTTTGTTATGTAAGGAGTGTCAGATTTCAGTGAAAGATGGTGCTTACTTTGACGTAGCATATTTGAAGAATCAGCCGTAGTTTCTTCTGATGCAATTTGCCAAGATGGGGAAGGAATAATCTTTGAAGTTGCAGCAGAACTGTGTATCTTCTGCAGCAAATCTGGTTGATCTTTAGCTTTTGGAATTGGGAAGGGTATCATTAACCTTTTGGTGCCGGAATTATTTTTTTTAATTTTAGCACATCCTGTGTATAAAATGTGAATAATACAGGAACCAAATACGTTAGATTTATGAAACAAACTGCATTTTGAAGAGGAAAAAACGGAGAGTATATACCGTGTTTAAAATATTCAGTA
>Ga0123357_10004494_pt1 | contig 16389 bp, 8 predicted proteins | sample TergutEmb28metaG_FD_89873 | JGI IMG/M metagenome (GOLD analysis project Ga0123357, IMG submission 89873) | Embiratermes neotenicus P4 segment gut microbial communities from Petit-Saut dam, French Guiana - Emb289 P4 | ecosystem: Host-associated > Arthropoda: Insects > Digestive system > Gut ... | reverse complement strand
TCGAACTTCAGTGTTAGAACAATCTTCGAAGAATGTTCAAATTATTAATTTTCATGAAATTTTGTCCGGTGGGTGCAGACGGACAAACATGACTGTAATAGTCGCATTACTCTCTTTTCGCAATTTTGTGAACGAGCCCGAAATCTATAAATGCGTATATAGATGTATAGATGTCATGTTTTTTGTATTGCCGATATCAGCAGCAATAGAATGAACATTAGAGGGAGGACACTAACAGAATATTATTGTCAGTGAGTTTCTTTACGTGTTACAAACACGTGATCAGTAGCTGGGGCTTTAACACTTTTAACACTTTAAACTTGAGTGACTGTCTGGAGAGAAGAAGTAGGATGGGATCAGTGTGTAGTGACAGACACTACTTTTAACGTAAATGCGAAACCGAAAATTTAAGGCTCTGAAGTTTTCTACGCAATGCCCTCTCGTCCTTCTGGTGAATGTTGGTTGCAGACAAGTTAGAGCGTTGAGAAGTGAAGGGGATATGGTGATTGGAATTGGACTGTTTTTGAATGACGCAGAAGAAACAAGTTGATTATTTAGGCCGTATTTTTCTTGTGCTGAGTTTTGTATTTGGAGGCCCGTGTTATGGGGAGATTTTTATAAACCGTGGGAGGGCTACATGTGGGGGGAAATTTTGAAGCTGATGTTAGAAGCATGTAGCTGAACTTAGGATTCATGTACGAACTAGAACATTTCCTCTGGGTCCGAAGAACACCGCAGTGAGGCTTGGTCGATTTTGCAGGTTGTGGGCCATTCCTCGTGGTACTGAGTTCTACCCAGCGGTCCAGCGTATCTATAGACGATATCTAGCAACAACGCGAGTTCTGGTAACATTGTTTACATGTACGGACGATTTATTTTTCAAAGTATAGACGCGTTTTACATGGATATTCATGAAACGTTGGATAAGTGACAAAAGATTTGCCTGGTAAGAGAGGAAACTAAAAGAATTAAGAATGTTTTTGACATTTACATACGATTTCGAAATATGAATTTCGTGAAAATGCATTCGTTCTGTAGTCTGTCTTACGACAGTTCCATAGCCTCTTCCAAAGCGGGTTCTCTACAGAGTGCGATCTAGTGCTTCCTCTCTAAGAAAGAAAGAAAGATTTGAGGGGAATACTGCCCATATTCATTATCAAGACCAACAGGTTTACTCTGTTTAACTAAGTAACAGTTGTTTAATTAATGTGAGAATCTTATGACCCCCAGGTACAGTTTGAAGGAAAACGAAAATATTTTGAAAGTTAAAGGAAATGGAAAATCTTGTCTGTTGTAATGATCATGAGTTCTGTGTGTTGCCGTTTTCATTTACAGTACCATTATTATCGCCAGACAGCACGTATTGAATTGTCTACGTCATTCTTCCTAACAACTACACCAGACACTTACTGTTTTTTTTTTTAAAAAACCATTTTAATTATTAACCCATATTGAACTGCTGCATGTACACGTAATAGTAAACTGAGATATTGATACTATTTAAGAAGCGCTTATGTATCCTTTTATGTTTGAAACAAGTATTTTAGCCTGATGATGAGTTTTTAAAGGTCGAAACGTGTTGCAAAAATGATATATACACAGATGCGTTGAATGTGTTTACATATTAATAACTGAATCATAAGAACGGGATGTCTGACCCAAAACAATAGTGTCGATTGTTAGTATGGTTGGTGAGTGATGAAAAAGAACGGATTGGGAAGGAACAGCTCCTGTTCTTGTCGATATACTAGACCGTCAGTGTTCCTGAAGGATTGAGGAAATCCACAACGAACATCAATAGGAACCGTCGGTATCAGTCTAAAATCTTTGTCGTTAGAACCGTTTGACACACACAACAAGCAACAGCTGAGAGTCTGTTATCAGTGTGTGACACCTCCTAGATATTGCAGCAATGACTAAGGATCTTGTGGAAATTGCCGCTAGGAAGCAATTATGCAGAAACTATGTTTTGTGCAAGTGACACTGGGAAGCGCTGGAATGTCATAACGAATATGTTTTTATGTGAATAAAAGTCTTCGTGTTTGGTTTGTGTTGTGATGTCACAACCAGTGTCGTTACACGTGCGGGCATTTTAATCTATGACATCCGCCTCTGACGACGAAATTTCTGCTCTGCTTTGCTTATTTTCAGAAAGAACTGCGTCCTATCACCTGACAGTTGGTCCACACAAGAGACAAATGTTCGTACATATATATATCTTTAAAACATGACACAAAAGCACATTACTTCTATGACACAACAGCAAATTTCCTACGGGACAACTTTTTTACTCGCAGTCGTATATAAATGTGTTTTTAAACGTGACAAATTTTCTGTAGGTGTACGTGCAACTTTGAAGGAAACATACACTTTGTACGTTTCATTTTATTTTGAAACTTCCAGCCAAATGTAATTTTTGCTGTGAATGTGTAGCGAAAATTACGTACAATCTCGTTTCGACCTTTTTTTGTCACTACGCAGCTCTTCTGTTCCCTGTTCCATCAAAAGTACTCGCATTTCACATTCCATAAATCTGTTGAAATCCCTGCTGAATTTCAAATGACACCCAACATTCATACAGCAATTGCGCTGAAGCAAAATATATTTCGAGTTTTGCTTTACCGCTCTTAAACAAAGCTGATATTTCGTTAGCTGAAACAGAAGACGCACACGCAACTTGTGAAATTAACGTTATTAGGTTGTCTAAAGCAAGACAGCGATTTAGAGATAATAATACACAGAGATTATCAGACGAATAGAAAAATACAAAATTGACACAAAAGACTAATAATATTATTAAAATTGCAACCTTCTCACGAATGGGGTTTTCGTAAAGTTTTCCGCGTATCTTCGTGTGTGCTGCGTCTCTCTTTCCTACCGCGGGTCTACTAGAAAACACGCCAAGACTTTTTGAAATATTCGCTATGCGGTTTTCTAAAAAATACGGCTGCCCAAACAGTTTATAAGCATTGCTGTAGAAACTACAATTATAGCCTTCATTATTGCCGATCCCAGTTGCTGCGCCTTCTTTGGCGTAGGTGCGCGGCCTCTCACTTCTTGGGATTGCGCCTTCGAATCCCGCTGAGGTCACGGGTATTAGTCTCTTGTGAGTGTTGTGTGTTGTCAGGAAGAGAACTCTGAGACGGGACAAACCCTCGTCCAGAGGAATCCTATCGAGTGTGATGTGTCTAATTGTGTGTCATCTCGATACCTCAACCCTTAGGCGGCTTGGGCCTGAGGAGGGCTTTTGCCTCACAAGAAAAAAGTCTTCAATCTCACTTTTTAAAATTACGGAAACATGCTTTAGTGTCTGAATTCAAGTGTCACACCTTTAAGGTTCAGCTGTTTTATTGTTTAGCCCTTGTGGGCCTGGTAGCTCAGTCGGTATAGCGACTGCCCACGGGCTGGACGGTCCGGGATCGAATCCCGGTGAGAACGAGATTTTCCGCCAGTTCAGACCGGCCCTGGGGCCCACCCAGTCTCCTATACAATGGGTATCGGGTCTATCTCGGGTAAAGTGTGGCCGGGGCGTGCTGCTGACCACTTACCCACTTCTAGTGCCGCGGTCATGGAAGAGTAGAGCTATAACTCTACCCACCCTCTGGGCAACACCGGGCCTGTAACGGGATCACTTTACCTTTATTGTTTAGCCCTTAGGGACAGTAACCATGTTTTGGACCAAGGAATGTTACTTCTAAAAAAGCAAATCCGAAGTATAAAACTAAGGATAAAGACAACTACGATTTGTAAGATGTGAGAGTTTTAGGTTGGTCTAGATACCAATTTTTTCTGAATTATGACACCACATAGCCTGGTACGTGATTACGACATTACTGGAGAAGCGTATCACCTCTGTCTTCAGCTAAAAAATATGTAGCTTTTATAGCACTATAGAAAATATATTACTGTACCTTCAAATGAGTTTAGCGTTGTTTCGAAGGAACATTTTGACTCCTACTTCAGAATGAAACTACTACTTCATTGAGTGACTTACAGTAAATTCTGTACAAAATATTATAGGGCGAATATTAACTTTGAATGTTAAATTGCTGCCTGTTTGCTGAAGGAGTTTATTTTGATGACAGAAGCAGCACGTCTCTCTGATACATGCCATACACTAGACTGCCAAGTAGCGTAACGAGGAAGACCACAATGTGAATTTCCGACACGTCGTAGTTTATTCAAACACCCTACCGCATGTCACGTGTTCATTTCTTATACCGCCGGATCACAACTTAGCTTACGTATGAGGAATGAGCTTGGGCAGTTTCGTGACCGGAAGACTAGTTTCTGGATCAGTTAGTGTACTTAACGGCTCTGCTGCAACTGCACGTGTTAGTTGTCAAAGAAAAGTAAGTGATATTCTTTATAATGGGTAAAGTAACACATTTCTTGCCAAATGTATGTCACTACGACTTCTGGCTGGAAGAAATTCAACACTGATTTTTGGGACACTTGTGATCAGGGTAAAGTACCTGTTTAGGGTTCCATAAAATGCAGAAATCTGATCGATAAACAAACTGACTATTACCTACCGAAGAACGAGTAATAAAACTTTGCATTCGACTACTTGAAATCCCTTTGTCCTGTTCAGGAATTTCCAGCTTCGAGTAAAAATTCATGCCTCAAGTCTTTTAGTATTTTATTCACTTATTTCAGGCAAGTGCCCTGATTGTACTCAAAGAAGATCAGTTACTTCCGTTCGCACCCTTTAAAGATGATTACTTACTGATAAACCTAGGGGCTTATATCATGGCAAATGAGGGAACAACACTTTGAATTAGGCCACAATAGCTTATGTCTACATCCTTTCCGAATTCGTCATTCACGAGATATTCTATAGGACGACTGTATAAGCCAAGGTATTGAGCGGTTGAAAAAGACTCTTCAAGAAATGGGGAAGGATAATGGACTCTTCTGTAAGAAGAAATGTTTTTGTAGATAATGATGGGAAATGTGATTTGTAATATTGATGCTACACTAAGATGGAGAAGTAAACCAACGAAGAAGAGAATTCAAAGGGCGTGGCTTCTAAGCAACAAGACTCTATATGCAGTTCCTCACCTAGGAAGTTGATAATCTAATTAAATATATACTCGTTACTCCAGAACATTCTTCCCGTCGCCTACCAAACCAACACTTATTTAAGCTGTCGTAGTACGGAGTAAGATTCTTTTGAGTTATGACCCTTTTGCGATTTTACGTATTGTAGAATGGTAATTTCTTCCCGACGTTTAAGCACAACCTATTGGTTCCATCTTCAAGGGTTTTGACCCTTGACTCTTGAGAATGGGGCCAATAAGTTGTCTCGAAAAGTTAGTAAGAAACTACCATTCTGCGTTGCGTAAAATCCCAAAAGAGCGCAGATTTCAGTTACACCGCGGCGGGAGACTGAAGTCACGTGTCATATTTTTTTTTTTTCGTAAATACTCTTTCCTTTAAGTTGCCACAGTCAGGCTTTACAGAAGTGAGCATAAAGTCAACGTCAAATTTTCTGTGAAAATGAATGAAGCTGCAACTGAAACCTTCTATTTATTATATGAGGTGTGTACAGACGACGACAGAGTCATCTGGAGAGCTCTCACAAAATGATATGAGGCTTGGAAGGCTCGAATGAAAGGGTGTGAGGCTTCCAGTGGCAATTAATTTTAAGCGGCTAACACGTAGGTACATTAATTTATGAACAGAGCGCTTCCGTTTTGAAACTAGTCCCGTCATTTGAGATTTACAATCGTAAGCCTGATTTCACACCGATTATAGAAACCCGTAAATTTCTCGTCGTAAGGTTTCTTAGAAAGTGAATTTTCTTTTCAGATAAAGTTACTGACTGTTAAACGAAAAGCACACGTTGTCACGTTCCCCTTGTGATAGCAATGGCTTTTGCGTGGCATCCTTCAGAAATCTGAAACTGGAGTTCACACATATACGAGAGTTTCATTTAGTCGACAAATAAAAGAAGCTAAAACGGAAAAAGAGTGCGTCGTAGTTGTATGCTTTTCGAAGAGCAGTAGCAGCGGCGGAGGCAGCGGCGGAGGCAGCGGCGGCGGCGGCGGCAGCAGCAGCATTTTTCGTAAGATTTGTGACTATTCCTCCACCGTAGCAAGTATTCAAATTAATTTATTTGTGATTTATACCAGGTGATCTTTTCCCCTGTTCAGTTTGCTTAAAAAGTGACAAGTAGCATATGAAGAAGAAAAATAACGCATTTTTCTTGTCTTAAAAGGAATTTTGTTAGAATGAATAGAATGGAGAATTTATGAGGGAGTTAGCACGTTGATACCTGCTATTAGCACGATGTATGATGTTTTGGTTATGTAAAATCAGACAGGCAGAAGAGCACAGTTTCCAGTGCAGTAGCGCGAAATTACCATAGCGCTAGATGAGAAAAACAAAGGGTGAGGCACCTTATAGATTGTAATAGCTTTTAATAAGGTATGCTGTTGTACGTTAATTTAGGTAACTGCATTGTTTAAAATCCAATCACGGAGATATTGCATGCAGCACGAATGTGTGTGCGTACAGTCTGTGTAAGAACGTACAGCTAGCATTTTCTGTTATGTCGCGCTGTTCTGTGTCGGACTGGAAATAACATTTTGCGAATTGAATGAAGTCTAACCTCATTATTCTCTCGAATTATCTTCCCGTAGGGCGTAACGCTCAATGTTCCCCCAACCTAGCTTTCCGTATATGGAAGAGGGGAAAGCGTTCCATCCTGTGCCGAACATATGCGGCTATTCCATTGTTTTTAATACAATTACTACAGTGATTATCATGTTGAAGATGCACTCTTTTCGCAATAAAATAGTAACTTGTATATAGACTCGTTACGATAAAGGCAACTACTTGAGAGATGTGTACCGTTTATTGCTTTACTGTTGTCACAACCTCTGAAAATTCAACGGGTATCGTTTTTAGGTTGGGCAATTTTTTTTGCTATAAAACTCTAAATGCCAACACAAAACGGACAACAAAAGCTGTTAGACTGCAGTATATTTACTGCTACCTGAAGTGCAGTGATATGTTGACTGAATGACTAAGTGACTAACTAATTGAATTACTAACCAATTAACCAACAAATAAACTAATTAACTAACCAACTAACCAACAACTAAGTAACCAACCAATCAACCAACCAACCAACCAACCCACCAACCAACAATGAACCAATTAACCACTTAACTAGCCGCCTAACTAACTAACTAACTAACTAACTAACTAACTAACTAACTAACTAACTAACTAACTAACTAACTAACTGTATGGAGCAGAATCCTTCCTGAAAAGCTAACAGTCCCTCAGACAGTCAAGAATTTCCCCACATTTTATGGAACCACATTCACAAGTGTCCACCATGTGTACCTGTCGTGGGCCAGATACAGTACAGGTATGCGTTGCTTAAAGACGGGGATACGTTCTGAGAAATGCGTCGTTAGGCGATTTCGTCGTTGTGCGATCGTCATGGAGAGTGATTACACAAACCTAGATAGTATAGCCTACTATGCATCTAGACTCTATGGTAGAGCCTATTGCTCCTAGGCTACAAACCTGTACAGCATGTTATTGTACTGAATACTGTAGGCAATTGTAACACAGTGGTAAGTATTATGATATTATGCTATAGTATTATAATCTTATGGGACCACAGTCGTATATGTGGTCCGTTGTTGACCGAAACGTCGTTGTGCGGCGCATGACTGTATTACGTTGTCTAATGTAAAACGGTAGGTGCCGTGGGTTTGAAGCCGTTTGATTTTTGGAATCGCGGGTTTTGAATCCCGCTGAGCCCATAGATTTTAGTGTCGTGTGTTGTGTAGGTAGCGAGCTGATAACTAGTTCCGTGGAGTCATACTCCGTGTGTGTGTGTGCGCGCGCGCGCGCGCGAGCGAGCGAGCGAGCGAGAGAGAGAGAGAGAGAGAGAGAGAGAGAGAGAGAGAGAGAGAAAGCCGTCTGTGATATAGAGGCGGCCTAGGCCCGATTTGGGTTGTTGGGTCACAGAAAAAGGAAAAGTTCCATCAAAATGTTCTTGTAGGCAAAATTTCATTTGAGGCACCGTATATTTTTTATCCTGTTGAATAAAGAGAGACAAACTTGATGTCACTTGCTTTATTATTTCATTATTTAATGCTCAACATGTTCCGGATGTTAATACATCCATCATCAGGAGCTTGCTACTTATTTGTCGACTTATTTCATGGGTTGTATTGCTCTGGTTCGATGTGTGTTGGAGTCACGTTGTGGTTTGGCTGTGGTGCTGTGGTATCCGTATGCAGGCTGAGGCACTGCCTCTGAATCTGAACACACTGCTCATCGCTACGTTTTAAGATTTGACCTTAAGCTCTTGGCGCTATATGCAACCTGCAACGTCAAGTAATTCTGATATTCACCTGCAGACGGTACCTGGTAGTTACACACACACACACACACACACACACACACACATATATATATATATTATTCACAACAAAAACAGCACTGGTCTTTTTAACTTAGTCGCATGGAACATAGACTTATCTCTGGACTTTTCTATAGCCAACACAGTGACTCTCATTACCTTCCTGCCAATTGTTTTTTTAAAATCTTTTTTCTCTGCCTATCTCTCTCTCTGTCTCTCGCGCTTACTCTTCAAGGGTTAAAGCTGGGATTATGCTACTAATATTTCATATTGCATATAATACTTATAAAGCCACTCATATGTAAGCTAGTTTGTTCATTTGCGATCTGTACTTGTCTACGCGGGCTGTCGGAATAAAGGGGCACGTATATACCGTGCTTGACATTAGCTACTGATGCGTGTTGTTTTTATAAACCTATTTTGAATTGTAAAGCAATAAACTGTGTGTATGATTGGGGGACTATATGAGAGAAATTTTGCAATTCATGTGCAATAGTACATCTCCGTTAACAGTAACATGTTACGGACAGACATATGAATTTTTGAATTACATAATGACGTCAGCACCGATGGTTTATAAACATCCCAAAACTGACTTCATGGAACCTGGTTACTTTTAAGAATCCAGTGGTTGTTTAGATACTAAACCTTTTCCCCTATAATGTGTAACTCGAAAGTTTATCTCCGTTTTCCCAAACCCAGCAATGGACCTTGTTCGGAGCCAGATGGATCAGTCTCCACCTGTCACGTTTAATTATTTAATATTATTCTTATATCTACGTCTAGATCTTCCGAGTGGTCTCTTTCCATCACATTTTATACATGTTTATTTTCTTTCCCATACATAACAAATGCCGCACACGTCACTTCTTTCTTGATTTTATAAGCCCAAAATTTTGTGAATACAAATTATGAATCTCACCTTTTCATATAGTTACAAGGAATATGGATTCCAACATGTTTTCTGTAGTCATATCTCTTTAAATTTATACTCATTTCACACGTTTCAACAGTAAAGGTAAATAAGTCCTATTACATGCTTGAACAGGCCCAAAGGGTTCCAGGAAGTTAAGGTTCCCAGATTTCGTGACAACGGCACAGGACGGTGGTAAGGTTGTCAGCCTTACGCACCTGCCGCATTTACCCCCAGGAAATACTCCTGATACTCATTTCTGTTAGAGACTGAGTCGACCCCAGGGCCATAGTGCGATCGGAAGAATTTAATGTCAATTTAAAAGCCACTTACCCAACCTGGGATCGAACCAGCGACCTTCCGATTTGCAGCACAGCACCTAAACCACTGTGCAGTCGGCAAATAAAGAACAATATAACTCTCTCTCTGACTCACTCACACTCACACACTCACTCACACTCACACACTCACACACTCACTCACACACACACACTCACCCTCACACACTCACCCACACTCACACACTCACACACTCACTCACACACTCACACACTCACTCACACACACTCACTCACACTCACACACTCACACTCACTCACACACACACACACTCACACTCACACACTCACGCACACTCACACACTCACACACTCACTCTCTCTCACACACACACACACACTCACACACACACACACTCACACACTCACTCACACACACACTCACACTCACACTCACACACTCACACTCACTCACACACACACTCACACTCACACACTCACACACTCACTCACACTCACACACTCACACACTCACTCACACACATACACATTTTATAACATTACTGGTTATAGATAGTTGATGCTTATCCTTATCGAATTTCATCGTTATGATTTATGAGAAACGGCTGATGCCGTAGTACTTTAAAAATAGCTCCCTAATTGGAGCTGATCTCTGTGTTTGAAATGTGTTCTAACCAGTACAGGTGCGTAATCTTTAGCAAGTGCTGAATGCTAGCGACAGTAATGTCGTTCATGAAGAGTTCGAAACTGATATCATACGAGACACAGTGTAATCTGAAAGGCGAATGTTTGGTACCGCGCTCGTTCAGAAGGCGTTGTTGTGTATGTTTAAGGCGCTCAAGAAGACAATAGTTTGTTTTAAACAGTTTGCGGATGTCCTTCAGAGTAGACGGCCCGAATATCTACTGTCCTGATCGGAGTTCTGCTTTGTCTTCCTCGATCCGTCAAGACACATGCTGGGACAGTATATCAAATTTTGCCACGGCAACTTTTTCTCACGTAACCTGAGTTTTATTCTTCGCTAACGTTTCTGTAAGCCTGCCCTGTATAATCTGATAAATGTAAAGAAATAAAGCAAGAAAGCGTGTAAAGAAATACACTGAAGTCTTCTCCAACTACCAGCTGTGCGACAATGTAACTTCACAGTCCTGTGTCACTCAGCACAACCACCCCTGATTACAAAGGCAGACACATTTCGTTTAACTTTGGACACAAGCTAGAGTCTCTCTTACTGCTGATCCCTCGACAGGGCTTAACCCTTTGACGCCTAACGACCATTAGAGTGGTCATACCGCACCGCTAACTTCTAAACGTTGCCTTTTATATATTTATTCAACAAATACAGGTACTGAGTAGTTTAAACATGGTATATACTCTCCTTTTTTTTTCTTGAAAATGCAGTTTGTTTCATAATTCTAACTTATTTGGTTCCTGTTTTATTCACATTTTATATACAGGTGTGCTAAAATTTAAAAAAATAATTCCGGCGCCAAAAGGTTAATTCAATGAGTCACTGTGAAGGCTGTGATTGCTGCTCACGACGAAGTGTAACACGTGTTTATCGCCGAGAAGTTGCACGAAACTTGTACAGAGAATGGGCTGACTCAGTAAATATCATTATCAAATATGTTGACTACACGTAAATAGTTACTTTTTATCTGTAAGTGTCTGTGGAAAATATTTGTGTAGTGGGAAAAACAGTGAGTTCCGAACATAAATCATCGTCGCCACGTTGTGCAATTATTGACTTACACACGAACGCAATATTTAAGGAAGAATTTTTAGGTGTCATAACGGTACATCACTGTCGAATTTCGCTTACGTAAATCCAGTTGTTCATCATTTGTAGTCTTACAATTGGGAGACAGAAAATTTTTGCAGGCCGCTGTATTATTGTTTTATGTTGCAAAAAAATATACATAATCAAGAATTTCACCCTTACAAAATCTATTACTTTACATCAGATCTAAACCCTAGTGTCACTCCCGCTTCGAATTTCCCTTCGTCTGCTATATTGTAATTACATATGTAGAAAAATTATATGATATACCGTTTGAATGTCCTTTAGTGGCGTAATTTTCGTACGAAATTTAGTGACAATTTGTGAAATATTGCGTAACTTCAAATGGAGGCCGAGGGGGGGGGGGCAAGGGAATACACACACGGTTGGGAAGGTCATATTTGGAGCTTAATTCTTCCCTTTTTCTCTGTTTAGGAAGGGAAGTAGTTTAATGAGATTTCGAGTAATTGAAAGTAGGTTCAGTATCTGTTAGTTGTGAGTATTCTATCTGCTTACTGGTGGTAGCAAGGAAAGAGGAAATTTGCAATTACCCGATCCATCAGATTGGATGTGCGAGCAGCAACTCTGCGCTAACAAGGCAAGCGCTAGGCGCTACCTCATTCCTCGCCCCACATGCTCTAGCAACCATTTCAGGCCATCACGAAAGGAAAACACACGATCTCGTATGGTTACAGCCATAGAGATAAGCGTACAGGTCCTGCAGTGAATGAAATAGTACGTCCATATGTCGTGTATGTGAGCGTGGAAAATCGAAAGGAAAAGTTGGTTTATAAGGAAATAGAGACGGACATTAAATTAATATGAAGTTTACCATTTGTGGGGTATGACTGCATATAGTCTTGTAGTTTATCGATGTTTCAGACGAGTCTGCTGCATCTTTCTTAAAGGCAGTTGATAGACGTAGCAGGTTATACAGAAACGTCAGTATATACCAACCAGACTACACGGCATCGTATCCAAGAAAGCAGTACTTTTCATATTTGCAGCTTGTTAATTGGAAGTAAACATAAAAATTATTTCTTCTTAGATTAATTTTTCAGAATCCACCCTGATGATGGACGAGGCAGTTTGTCGGAAGTATTTGTGAACGTTCATCAGACTATACAGCATCACATCCTGGTGAACAGTAGTTTGCATAGGCACATCAGTGAGCTTTTAATCTTTGGTTGAGACATTCCCATTGTGTCGGTAACAATGAAGTAAAAGGCCTTTTATAATAGTGAGAACTTTATGTGTCTTAAAATTAATTCGTTTTAGCGTGACTTTACGGAGACTATTGAATCATCAACGTTTGCAGCAGAGGAGGAACCTTCAGTTTTGTATATTTATGGTGCTAATTAAGGGTCTTGGTGGGGAAACCGGAGGGAAGGAGACCACTGAGGAGACTTAGACGTAGATGGGTGGATAATATTAGGGTGTATCTCCAGGAGGTGGGATGTGGTTATATTGACTGGATTGGGCTGGCCCAGGATACAGACAGGTGGCGGACGCTTGTGAGTGCGGTAATGAACTTTCGGGTTCCGTGAAATGCGGAGAATTTCTTGACTAGCTGCAAACCATTTAGCTTCTCAAGAAGGACTCTGCACCATGGAGTAGGTAAGTAAGTATTAAGGGCGGCCGAACTCTTCCTAAAAATGGTAGCTGTCTCTCAAGCTACATGAAATCAGAACCTAGAAACAGCATATTCATAGTCATCGCTCTCAAAACGTCAAATCTTAGGAGAGATTTCTCATTTTTTTCCTCCTGTGTCGCAACAGTGTAACTCGAACCGCGGCCGCCTCATTGTTGAAGTTTCTATATCACACACAATTAGACACTTCCGGCTGGAGTTTGAACGAGTGATCAGCTCGTTACAGAGGCCGCAACCTAAACAGCGCACACCAAACACAAGATAATTGAATATCAGTGCCCTCAGCAGGATTCAAACCCGCGATTCCAGCAATCGAGAGGCTGCAGAACTACGCCTTAGATCGCATGGCCACCGGGATCGTTCGAGGTTTTTCATATGGAACTGCTTGATCTTCCTTTACAAGAAATTTCTTTTTCTTATTTTCTCGGAGTTGTGCTTCCACAACAGTAACGTATGTGATCACACCTACAGCGATATTTGACGGATTGTGATGCATACAGTGCTTGGCGGCCAGAGTACCCCAGTCTGTGTAGGGATTCTTCTACGAGATGTTCGTGGTGCTGGACTGCTGTGTACGTCAAGAGATGTTTTTCTTTCAAACTGGTTCTCTTCCATCATCAAGACCGTCTGTGGCCCATATCCATCTTCCTGTTCAAGAGTTCCTGTGGCTAGAGCGTCTGGTGGTTAAGTTAACCAATCACTTCCATCTCTTACGATGGCATGGATCTCCACCTCTGCACCCCTATATGTCCTCATGGCGTACTGTTTGATCAAACCAAGGGATAAAAGAGTAAATACAGTTAAAATAGCTTTGTTTGTAGTACATACTGCAGCATGTTTCGACCCTAAAGAGTCATCATCAGGCTAAATATTAACTAAAATGTATAAAAGACTACTGCAAGTGTATAGCCTCAATTATACGAAAACACAACGGGATATCTAACTTTAAACATAAACACAAGGAATTTACCTCTATCTTACTTTTTCGTCTTCAGAACTATGGCGGTGTCAAAGACTACAGACAGTTTAAATTCAAATCACAAGTATGAAAATGCCGGAAAGAAGTACAGTTATCTGCAAAGCATGCCGGCATTCCGGCTGTATGATGCACTGAATTACTGTGGTTAAAATTACGTTGTCTCTGAAACACTGACAGTAAACGTATATTTATCTGATTTGTTGGTTAACTAAGAATTACAACCGTCTTATTTTTAGTGTGATTCAGTTAGAGTAGACTCTACTGATAGATGGAGTTGTTAAAGTTTTCCTGCAACGGCTCTCTTTAGCCTACACCAGCCTTGTAAATGGTAAGTGAAAAGAAAAGAAAAATGGTTTTGAAAGAGAAATAATATATTCTCGGGTGAGTGGTATAAATTTGCCCACAGCTGATTATGTTCATGTTTCTGCGTTATGAAGAAGACTGAATAATTTGCTGTACATTACACTGGATGAAGGACAGTGCCCGAAAGCGTCGGTTTAAAAGAGTTCATTTGATACAGACCTTTAGAGTAAGAAAATAAGTAGTGTCCTGAAGATGGAAGCGGTAGGTTCCTTACAAACATCTACACATGTACACATACACGACGTCACGTCCCAGAAGAAATTATTGTTTTTAACATTATTTTATTTGTGGTCGTTATTTTCTGTACAATGCCCCTTGTGTTTTTGCAAATTTAAAAATTAGTTTTCACGCAATTATGTATCTATTGACTTTTTTTTTTAACTATTGACCCTTTTTTAAAGGCGGTATAAACCTGTATTAGTTTAAAGAGCAATTTAGAAGCTCGTTCCATCACGGTTATAGCAAGATTTCGAATGGTATACTCCGTAACGTATACAGAAATTGTACCAAGGCGTTCTTTACTTTCAAGAAACAATGAGTTTTTACGGCACACACGTAAATGTAATTTTATTTACGCCCACAAGGGATGTTACACGTTCCCCCTGCCGATAACCACGAAATAAAACATCGCTCAAGAGCAGTTTGTGCCGATCTCTTATACAGATCTCCTCCCAAATTGGACAATAAATGTGGAAAGTAAGGCAACAAATTGATTTACGGCCTTACACGAAGTATTGCTGTCACTGAGCTGATTTTCACGGTACCGACGCTGGCTTGTCGACTTTCTATAAAGTACTCTTCTAGCGAATTTTATAAAATTCTACGACAGGTCTAGCATCTTATAATGGGTCACGGAGGCCCGGGTTGACTGACAGACAGACAGACAGACAGACAGACGGACGTGGTTTACGTAAGGTGTTATTTTTGCGTAATGAAACAGGGAAACGGATCAGTCAATCCTGTATGGGGAATAGGCATTTTGTTCTGAGAACAGTTCAAGACACAGAACTCAGTCTGTGAGCAGAACTTGAAATATTTTAATGTTAAATCTTATGGTACAAAGAGTAACCACTACGCTGAAAGGTTTTGTAGAAACCTATCATTCCGTATATCTTTACAAAATGAAAACGAACCATAATAAACCCTAATATGGACTTCCGTTTCTTCTAACAGTATTTATTTCACGCTGTTTAGTGCACATACATATTGCCAAGCATAGTAAATTTGTGCGATAGAACACCCTGTGAAAGACTGACATTAAGTAAGCAGTAAATTTAGAACTTACGCCAGAAAGTAATGCAAAATTCGCTTTGCCGTCAGATACGTAATGACGTTTGGTCTATGATCGTTCAGCTTTTATACGCCGATCGGTTATGTCCTGAGATCAATATTTGATTACACCGTGCTATTCTGTAAGATTTCGTTTCACAGACGCACTAAAGAAAACATGATTGTGACGTAAAGCTAAAACCTCTCTCTTTGTCATTCATGATACTGCAAATAAGGCTTCTACATATTCGGTGTTCCCTTTTGAACGCTTGTGATTCCACTACCTGCTTCTAAAAAGAGTTTGTTTCTGTACTGAAAAATTAAATATGAATTTCAGAGTCTCCGAAAACTGGACGTGTTCCCCTCACGAGGTACAAATGACGTTGCTAGCCGGTTGTGCTCTTCTGTCTCATACTAACATCTTACGACTATCAGGTAGGATGGTATTTGATTTATAAGGTACACAAGATTATTTGTATTCAGTAACAGTAAGGCAGCGAGTTCCAAATTACAGAATATTGTTGCTCGATAGAGAAATGTCGACACGACAGGAAGTCGGGGTCATCAATGTCAAGTATCAATTTCATAAAGCAACCAGGAAACTAAATGTCACCCAAAAGTCCAGCTAAGCTGACACAACTGTCGTACCCAGTGGACTCAAAATTGTACTCTGATTTCTGTATAGCACGTGGTTGTTTCATGATTTTAATGCTTAGAAGCTTCCAGTTCAATGCACCATCACG
>Ga0123357_10004491_pt1 | contig 16391 bp, 1 predicted proteins | sample TergutEmb28metaG_FD_89873 | JGI IMG/M metagenome (GOLD analysis project Ga0123357, IMG submission 89873) | Embiratermes neotenicus P4 segment gut microbial communities from Petit-Saut dam, French Guiana - Emb289 P4 | ecosystem: Host-associated > Arthropoda: Insects > Digestive system > Gut ... | reverse complement strand
TTTCGGACATTAATATATCCATCATCAGGAGCTTGCGACTGTGCTGTTGAATTACCACATCGGTTGTTTTGTTCTCGGTTCGTTGTGTGTTGGAGATTTGGTGCGGCTGGGTTTGAGTAGTGTCCTTGTTGCAGGCTTCAGCCTGCAACACGGACAAAACCGATGTGGTAATTCAACAGCAAATTTGCAGGCTCCTTATGATGGATATATTAATGTCCGAAACATGTTGAGCACATACGAAGTGAAATAAAATAGCTAGTGACATCAAGTTTGTCTTTTATTCTTCAACCATTATCCTCATTGCGTAGTGAATTTCACTAAAGTTTTATAATACACGTATTTCCATGAGAATATTAACATTAACATATTTTACTTCTGAAATAAAATGTGGAGCCTATGAATTGTAATACGAAATTTATTTCGATGTGTACTACTTAATGTATTCAGGCGGATGCACAGTATACTTTATTATAGTGCAATGGAACAAGAAGTAGGAGGAAGGAACTACTATGTAAGAAGCGGGTAGTAATAAATCAGGATTTATTGCTCAGGAAAACACAAAGTTGCGGTGATAAAACTTATCTTAACGATACAGATACATATTTACTTAAGGTTAAACGCAAATAGGGGGTGATAGAGTGCGGAATGATAAACTAAATGGTGGATATAACTGAAGACAAATTAGGTGGTGTTGGTGTTGTTAGTGAACAAGGAGTGTGTATCTCCTATAAAGCGTCCCCATCGACTCTGGGTTCCACCCAGCCTTGTGCTCAGTGGGAATTGCATGTTCTGTGATGATTTTCAGAATTTCTCTCACACCAGTACTAATCTGATTTGTAGGCACAACATCCTAGACTCTTGCCCGTCTGATGATGGTAGCTAATGGGGTGTTGTATTCCAGCTGTCTGGAATTATTAACTTTGCAGGCGACTGTGCCTTTGGGCTGAATATTGACTCTTCACTTTAGAGTACGCGATGTTTCTATCTGCTCCACCAGTATTAAAATACGATTGGCAGATGCGAGCCCATAATTGATAGCATCTACCAATGAGTGATCGATCGAGCGTGTAATCAGTTAATGATACTGCCGAAATACAGCGTGGTTGTAGTTGCGTCAGAGTTAACTCTCAAGATGTAGGTAAGTTGTCACCGTGCACGTCGTGACGGTGTAAGGAGGAATGTGGTACAGATCCTTTCGTAGTTAATGTCGGCATTAGAAGGGGGTGAATGGATAACCTCCGTTTCCTCTTCACCTCTTGGGAAAGAGCCCACACAGTGCATAGAATTGGAGGCTGGGTAGGCCAGAGAACCAGTCTGGATATTTACAAGAAAAGTCTCTAGCCACTGCCGGGAATCGAACAGCGTTTACTTGGCCATGAGCTCGTAGCCTTGTCACTAAACTGCCTACACTATCTCGGCTCCTAGGTTTCGGGTTATAGTGCAGCAAAAATTCAGAATTCTGGAGGCATTCAAACCCACCAATTGCATGTCGACTGAAGAAATGAGAATGTGTATAATAACTGAACTGGCTTACCGTCATATCTGATAGTGTCCTTAAGTATAACCAGTACTGGACATGCGCTTTGTTGCCCGAGAATAAACTATTTAAAACGTAAAATACATAACACTTTAATTTTGTTTGTAGTTTATATAATTACCTTACTGTAAGGAAAGAACGCACCATTGAGGTATTTAAGAAGGCGTGCTGCGATCCACATTTGGATCGGAGAGGTTTGAAGCAACATGATGATTTTTCAACATGTAGCTACTGCACACAAAAGAGGTTATATCAGAACAATCCAGAAGGAAGTAGGAGTGTAGGAAGACCAAGGTTAAGGTGGATGGACGAGGTGAGGGAGGACTTGAGGAGGATGGGTGTCACAAACTGGAGGATACGTGCACACAGAAGAGACGACTGGAAGATGGTCGTGAAGGAGGCCAAGGTCCTACAAGGACTGTAGAGCCATGGAGTAGTAGTAGCTACTGCACACACAGATATCAATGATGTTGTCTCGGTAATAATATAGGCCATTCCTGTTTCGGCGGGTTTTTGTTTATAGCTCCGGCTGTGCATTACGTTTTGTGATTTTTTTGTGGTGTCCCCCATTGCAACTGTGGTTTCATGACACATTTTGTAACGGACTCCATCCTTTCCTGTTTCCTCTCAGTGCTGTGTATACGTAAGTTAATTAAAAGCGAGGTGAGGTGTCTGTCTACCGTAATGTTAATAAGCTATTCAGGATCTGAATGAATTGGCTCACTGTACGTATATGTAGACTAACTTAAATGAAGATGAAGTTTTCATAGTACTTTGCAATTCTGAAACTTTACAGATATTTTTCACTCCCTTTTTACGGCAGACTGGCCATCATTTATCATAATATAATTTACTGCGCATAGCATGTGACTTTACAAAGTGGATAAAATGTGCCGCAGTGGAAGTATCTGAAGTTATACGCAGATGAGGAGGATCCATAGGACGGTGATGGTGCCCCGAAGTTCTCGCTGCAACTTATCCAAAAAGTCTCTTCAGGCCACCATATACCAGCTAACTGCTGGAATTAGTCATAAAAAGTCGTGACGCATTGTAATAGCTCTAAAAATGTGGTGGAATCTCTTATTTTACTTTTTTTCATACAAGGAGGTTAAGGGGCCTCAGAAATCTTTAGGTTTGCAAGAAGACGAGTCACGAAACCTCGGGGCGGGGTTAGAATGGAACCGCAGAAAGTAGGGGGGTAATGGAAAAGCCTGAAGTGAACCAAAAAGAATGAGAGACTAGATGGAAAGAAAAAGTAAAGGATACAAAAAGAGAGAAGACTGCGAGGAGGATAATATTAGAGGGAAACAGAGGGATAAGAAGACAGAAAGGGTACGAGGTTGAGAGCTTGAAAAATGAGATACAGTTAAAGAGATGTATCAAGTTACTGAGGGAATAAAGTTATGGTTTAACCGACAGTTTTTATTACAAATTACTTTCTTTTCCTTGTGTAGGAGTAAAAGGACGTTTCGTGTTTCATCTTTTTTTTGTGCAGCACGTTATCATGTGTTTTAAATCTGCAGTACGAAATGGCTCCGGGAGAAGTACATTTTCATTACTTGTTTTTTCCCCATATTTTTGAGCTTTTGTTCTTCAGCTTTTGTACGTAATTTGGGAGAAAGTGTGCTGTAGATTGTTGCGCTGTTTTGAAACAGATATTCGTAAATGCGTTGATTTTGCTTTACCGTTTGTAACCCTGTACATTTCAAAGTTAGAGTGCGTGAAGTTAGGGAATAAGTAATGGAATTTTATGGTTCAGAGTCCTGATTGGGAATCTTAGTTGGCCATGATATACCCCGCTCTGTACCGAACCCATACGTTTATTATCACATTCGAAATATCCCATATTGGGCCCTATCCTGAGCGAAGTAAATTAATCTATTCTTAATTAAAAACCACAAAATTGGATAAGAACTTTAGCCTTAGTAGCAGAAACATAATTTTTCTGTTCCTGTAGCTGACCGAGAATAAATACGATGACAAGTGACCAAAAACATGCGATACTTATACCAACGCCACTTACGACATATAAACTGCAATAACTTCATCGAAATGAAACTAATAACAAACAATTCAAAATAAACTTAAGAATAATAACGCAGAAATTACCAGAGCAGATAGTGGCAATACCATTATCTTTATGTACGAAAACGATTACAAACCGAAAACATGATCGGAAGGAAACATATTACATTATAGAATTCAAACATACCAACTTGTGAATATCTGTCTGAACATTTGCTACAAAACGGTCACTCATTTGGAAAAATTAATGACATTATGGAAATCTTATCCTTACCAAAATGGAACACATTTGGATACAGAGGAGAAAGTTTATATTTACAAAGAATCAGCTACAAGAAATTAGGTCAAGGATAAATACGCAATTACCCCCCTCCCACCCAGTGAAACTTTTAGAGCCGTGTTAATTGGAGAAGGTCATTTGACTAATACTTCTTCTACATCTCAATACCCACCTTTCACTTACATCAGTAGGCAGGTATAAACGCTGCGACACACAATGGACATAACGTAACGTTACAATACCCAAACAAATTCGAGAAGCACACTAGTACTAAGTGACATATTTTCAACTGTCCAAATAAGTAAATACATTTTACTTTCTTACAGTATCGGTTATAACAACCCTTTAAATAAGACTTTTTTACGTCGTATATTTTTTGAATTTACAAATTCCCAACCAAAATAAAAAAAACATAACAGAAAACCTTCATAAATTCTACATCAAACTGAGTCACAAGATTGAAAGCGCCTTCTTTATTTAAACAGTAAACGAAGCAGACTCTGCTGTATGCTCATCCACGCACTTCGTTACGATCCTTTTTACAAGTAATATTTTTATGTATTCCCATTATCACCGTATATATTTAGGAATCTTTCTTGAAACACATTTTTAAAAGCTTTTTTAGAAAACATTTTAGACCCATTTATAATGTATTATTCTCCGTACGTATGGAGATGTCGCACCTGTCGCAGCATTAAGCCTCTTTTTAATGTTCGTAATAAGGACCTGATGATGGCTTAGTAATCCGAAACAAGTAGGCTGTTTTATCCTGCTTTGTATGCTGTTTATGACTGTTTGTAGTACAAAAGTATATTTGTGACTGAATAGCACGATGGGGGTGTGTCATCTAACAAAAAACTACACCTTAACAATCTATATTTAAGGTCGAATTTAGGCCTAATGTAATTCAGACTACCGAATTTATGATTTGATTTAAACTACTATACCAATTAAAATTTACAGTACTGATTTCCGTCTCTTGGTTTACAAATTTGCAGAATCCGTGTGAGTGGATTTTTACTTCGTCATTGTTTCAAAATAGACGGCTTGAAACTAGTACCGAAGAAGTTGCCAGAAGTTTTTAACTAACACTGTACAGTCGCAGACAAATAATTAGGTAGTGTGGTGAGATATTACAGAGGTTTGAAAGGAGGTATAGCGGTTATACATGTGTTTGACAAAAAGAGGAAATGTGAGTGCGTGAGTCAGGAAAATTGGTGTTGTGGCCAATATTTGGGACAGATACTTCTCAGCTTGTTTTATTTTACTAAACCATCAGATACAGCATACACAGTAGTATAGTCTTTTGTCACTCCGACATGTTACTGTTCAATAGGGAATGACAGTTTACAAGTACAAGAAAGCACGCAGAGAAATATACTTCCCAGATTCAAATACGATGAATTACTGCTGATTTAGCCTTGCTCATTCATCACTGCTGGTCATTTGCAGCCTATTGTAAGCGTCAAAAGTGAATGTATTGGTGGTGTAAGAATTTCAGGTAACCAGATAGCAGAAAATTAAAAAAAAAGTGAAAAGGTTATGCTAAACATTGATGTATATTTGAAACATTCACCAATACACTCTTAAAATCATGAGGTTTGTCGTCTCCGTTGTGTTATTAGATTAACTAAAACGGAGTATATGTACTTGTCTAACACAAATTTATTTGTTCGTATAGATATGTAAAAAATATCCTATATGAGGTACAACTACATGTTTCGGCGCTTGACAATGGCCATCTTCAGGTTGTACATGAAATACTTAGTAAGCAGTTATACTTGATTTATTATGTGCTGTATATAGTGGATTTGGGAGGTGAGGTGCGCACGAGATATCGTGCCCACCACACCTCCCAACCCTAATATATACAGCACATAATAAATCTAGTATAACTGCTTACTAAGTATTTCATGTACAACCTGAAGATGGCCATTGTCAAGCGCCGAAACATGTAGTTGTACCTCATATAGGATATTCTGTACATACCGCTACCAACAAATAAAGTTGTGTTAGACAAATACATACACTCCATTTTAGTTAACACTCTTAGACGTTTGTGGGTTCTATTTTTCAGGTGAGACACAGGATTGTCAATTGTACATATTACGTTTTTTTTAAAAAAAGTTCAGCCTGAAGATGACTCCATACAGGCGAGCCGAAACATGTAGCTGAGAGATGTGATTGAAAATACACTTTAATAATTGCCTAACTGAAAGTTGTGTTAGGCTATATTTTATATTTGTATATTTATATTACCATCGGTTCTTTTATTTCTCCAGTTTTGTTGTACGTGTTTGAACTCCACTTATGTGTCATTGTCAAGGTGAATTAACCAAGGCCAGAGGTGACTCTGTTATTTGTAACTGCTTCATCTGCTTTTCTCGCGCTAGCAGGAAATAATTTGGGTGGACGCTATTTTTCTGGTTTTTCATTCACACAAGGAATAATTAACTAAAGCTATGCATGGCTGCTAGTTTCATTGTCATCCAGGTTATGTGATCTATCCTGTGCATAGAAGCCAAGAATAGACTTAAGTTCTTCTTGTTTGTGTAGACAACAGCTTTGGTTGTCAGACTTCTGGGGTCGCTGAATGATGTAGATAGCAAACATGGTGCAGTCGCAGATAGACATGTTCTGTTGCACGAGCAATTCCGTTTTTCGCTACATAATCATTGGCCTTGATCACGATGTTACCAACTGAGTAATTCTTAGGGGCAGAGACAGCCAGAGCGTGCTGTGCCTTGAATTATTCTCCTAAAATGCTGCAGACTCTCAAAGAGAGAGGTTCTGATTGCCAGGGTTTACTTTGTATTCCGAAAATATAACTCAATCATAGTTCACCTTAGGCCAAACCAAACTCATGTTTCGTAGGCAAGGTTATCTGACAACGACTGTGTAGGAGTAGGACAACCGGGTAGTGAAGGTGGCATTGCCTCCACCTAGTGTAAATTTTACATGTTATCTTAGGTTTTTAAATCGCACATTTTTAAATACGTTTGCCAGATAAATTGTTGAACTCGGGGACTCTTAGGCCTGTAACAAATGAGTAAGTTTTACTTTTATTCCTGTTGTGTTTAACGACTCTTTAAGTGTATCAGTTTACGTGGTATATAAAAGGTAATGCAGTCCCATTACAGAACCGGAGGGGCCCAGAGGGTTCCAGGAAGTTAAGGTTCCCAGATTTCGTGATAACGGCACAGGATCATGGTAGATTGTCAGCCTTACGTACCGGGCGCCTTTACCCCCACGAAATACTCCTGGTACTCGGTTCTGTTAGAGGCTGAGTCGACCCCAGGGCCATAGTGCGATCGGAAAGATTTTATGTCAATGAAAAATCCACTGACACTAGCTGGGATCGAACCAGCGACCTTCCGATATGTAGCACAGCATCTTAACCACTGTGCTACCAGGGTTTACATGGTATATGGTGCAGAATAATAGAATGGTCAGCGAATAACGAATTGTACATAATGTGGGAGAAAGTGATCATGGTATAATTGAATTTGGGAAACCTGAGGAAACGAATGTGGGATTGTTCAATAGCCGGTCTGAAAGCCGGTTGTACTGCACTTTACTGGCTTTACTCAACTTTTCTAGGCACTTTTAATATTGTGCCTGAAAACAGACCACATCTGGTTGTCTGCTTTTTTCCTAATTCGACAACGAAAGGCGCGGTAAAGTATTGACGTCACCAGTTGTCTGTAGATTGTACAGTAAAGTTGGTAAAGGTCTTTGATTAAACTTTAACGGTGTCGAATTTAAGCAGTTTACTTTTAAGTGTCTGATTGAATAACAGAACATGCACTTAAGTACGTAGTGCGTTTGTTGATTTCTCCCATGATATCACGTTATGTGTTTGTTACAAACTGAACCAGATTTATGAGTATAAATGAAAATAAAAAAAAGTTTTTCTGACTGCACGTTCCCGAACATTAAACAGTTTTCTTCAGATTTATGGTATTTTGAAAGGTGATCAGTGGAAGGAGGTTCAGAATGATGAATTCTTCGAGACAGGATACAAAGACGTACGAGTATACACAGTTTTGATGGAAGGGTCTGTTGGAAAGTGGTTGGTTAGACGTTTGAGAACGAGGTGATGTTGGAACTGTTCTTAGGTCAACAGGTTACAGTTTTCTGAAGTGTGATTTCGCGTAGTTTGGAAGACGATTAGCCATAATTTCGGAGTTACGGGCTGTCTGCCGCGCATATTCTGAGGTTGTCGGATTAAGGTGGCCTTGCGTGTGTTGCATGTGAGGCTTTAATACCGCACTCTTCGGTACCCCTTACCAGGAGTTAATCATTCGAATTATTGCACTTAAAAAAAAAACAGGTTTCCTGCAGTGCGACGAGCCCAGTCAACCTAGAGCATTTTTTTTTTTGACAAGCCATCCCGTTGTGCAATAACAATTGTGTAATATGTTATATACCGTCAGTACACAACAACATCAATATAGTAATATAATGTATGCAATAGGTTTCACTGTGGCCATAGTGAAACCTATTGCATACGTTATATTACTATATTGATGTTGTTGTGTACTGATGGTATGTAATATATTATATAACCTAGAACAGCATGTACAGTATGCATGTTACACTGGGTTCTTACTGGTGGTTATGAAAACATTTTTGCATGTGTCTTTTGCACGACGTTATATTATTGGATCCCATAAAACTTGCAATAGCCTGTGACTCATAAGTACATTCTTCAAGTCTAGAATGTAAATTTATCATTGTCCATCCAGGCAATAAGCAGCTCTGATGTCGGCTGCACATTGCTACATGCTTGAATATATCATACACATTTTGTTGGAGCCTCTTTTTAAATGTCTGGTATTAATTTTGTGTTGTGTCCCTCCCAACCTAAGAGCACCTGCATCACCCACCTACAGTTTTGTAAATTGCATACATTAACGGTACCAGAGAGATGCAGACTTGCTCTTCACCAGAAGGTTTCATTTATTGCCAGAGATATTTTTCCTAATGACTCTATTTATTTCCGTCAAAATATAGGTGTATGTGCCTCTATCTTTGGTAGAAATTATTCATGCAATCTTATATGTTTCAAACAGTGTATGATTTGACGTTCATAGGGCCTTGCATCGTAATATTATTCCTATAATAAAACCAAATAGATGCAACAGTGTATCAAATTTATTTATTTTAGAATGACACCGCTAGCAAGCATACAGCAGTATCTGTTTGACAGATGCCTGCTGCTGTATGTACAGTCTTGTACTCCTGATGATGGACAGAAAAGACCGTCCGAAACATGTAGAGTGTCATTCTAAAATAAATAAATTTGATACACTGGTGCATCTAGTTGGCTTTACTATAGGAATAGTATATCATTTGTTTTGAAGCACCCTTGACGAATACTTTAAACAGCTGAGTCAGTAACTGACTGTGAACTTTACGACCGGGCTTCGATTCACAGCAGGTGCAGGAATTTATCTCTGTGCAAAGTCCTAGCCGGGTTCGGAGCCAGCTCCGCCTTTCAGGGTTACGGTTTTCTGGGATGTGGTGCCGTGCTGTTGGTAGACAGATACCAAAGTTCTGCAGGAGCTCTTTATCAAAGTTCACGACGTCAATCTCAGAAGGCTAACCTAATCTTCATAATTATTGTTGTGTAAACCTGAAACATCACAGACCGGCCGTTTACAAATCGATAATGTGGCTCCCTCTTTCAAGGGGTCATACTGCTTAAATCCATATAGTTCCGAGTTTAAGAATTCTGTGCTTCGAAACACACTGAAGCCCTCACGGCCTGGGTTTCAGATACAGGATAGTTTTACTTTTACTCTGTACTTTTGATAAATAGGACTACATGTAGCATATGATGAATGGTCAATTTTGTCAACTGAATGCTTGCTCGATCCTAATCCTCTATGACGTGACATCAAATTTAAATACGTGGGCAGAGACTTACAACGAATACATAAGGGCAAATTAGCATAAATAAATATTCATGTTAACAAGAATCTGTTTGTCTAGTTACCAGTTCTTAAGCTTGATGCAGTCACTTTTTGAACGTAAACAATCTGAACTGTGAATTTAATTAAGATCTGCAAGTTGTATATGAGATATTTCTCTCTTTGGTCCTTATATCTGTTAATAGGTTTCTTGTACAGTACACTCAGTCGAACAAAAATCCATCGGCCTGAAGTTTTCTAAGTCCCGAACCGCAAGTTACGTGCGGTACAGTTGCCTTCATAATTCGAGTCGATTTACTTTCTCCATGGTTGCGCATTCGTGGCGTTTCTTTGTCTTCCATTCATTACATTCAATCACACCGTATATATATATATTTATTTATTTTTATATATATATAAACCGAAAACAACAATACATTTGCTTAATTTGAAATTAAAACATTAATTAAACTTCATTAACTTTCCCAGGCGTGAGGCTAGCTAGCTGTGCTGCTAGGGATGAATGAGGCGACCGGACCGTTCCGTTCTTGCTGTCAGCAGGCGTAGCCCAGGCAGTTGAATGCGTGCTAGCACTAGCCTTCGGAAAAAAACTATGTTGGTTCGAGTCCCACTATCGGCATATTTATTTATGTAGCCCAGGCAGTTGAACGTGTGCTAGGAGTACCAAAATACTGGCCAGGGGTAATCTCTACCATTATGAACGTAGCCTTTAGATTCAAGTGAGTGAGTCAACAATCCTTAGAATACGACGTTTATGTGAATTATACAGCCTGTTAAGATGCAGTGCGTACCGTAGAGAAGACAAAGTGTTTGTCCGTTACACATTCGGTGAATACCGTAGAGGGAAACAAGTGATAATTGTTGTGAAAGTTATATGAGACAAATAAGTATACTGTGTGACTAAATCCAGAGTTCATTAATGTTAAATTACGTGGTACATATATTTACTTACTTGAAGGCTTAAAATGTTTTAATTCACTATGTATTCCTTCCTTTTAATATAAACACCCCTTAAGAAATTTAGTTTTAAACGTCAAATTGATTTTGCGAGATGGCAGAAGAACCGAACGAAACTGCTCTTAGGACAGGCCATTTTGTTTCCAATTACGTAACGCGTGTTTTGGATCCACGTGGTAAAGGAAACACTTTTTTGAGTAATAACGAATTCGCACTTTTATGGAAAGTTTTTACACATGGTAATGTATATTTCACATGTTCTTTGTCATCATGTCAGAGTATCTAATACCCTTGACTCCACATCTTCTTGCTATTGTGTTAGGCATGTATCGAGCTGACATCAAAGTACAACACGTTGTTGGTTTTGAGAGTCTTGTTATGCTCTCGTGACAGTAATCTAAACATCCATAATTTAATCAGTTTAGATGTTTTATCTCAGAGACTCTAATTATTTTGATTAAATTTGGTATTGTTGGCTTCCATGTTCATGGTCGAACTTGAAGATGGATACAGCATTTTCCTCTTAATATTGCTCTACACACCGATAAGACTGTACGACCTTACAACACATCTTTCCACAACTTAAATACACTTCACATGAAAACACGAGAACCATGCTTGTACTAAAATTTGTATGGAGCAATTAATTTTCATCTACGTCCGTCATATGTAAACCCATACACCAAGTGTAGCTTACAGTTTATCTTAAATATGGTTATGTTGACACATCTTTACATAACACGAAGGGACTGAAATATTGTATGCTTGTAGTATAAATACACATAGTGTGTTTGTAAAAATCTGTCCCGTTACAGGCCCGAGGTGCCCAGAGGGTTCCAGGAAAATGAAGTTCCCAGATTAAATGACAATGTCCCAGGATGGTGGTAAGGTTGTCAGCCTTACGCATCGGCCGGTTTTACCCCCAGGAAATACTCCTGGTACTCATTTCTGTTAGAGACTGAGTCGACCCCAGGGCCATAGTGCGATCGGAAGGATTATGTTAATGAAAAATTCCAATGACACCATCTGGAATCGAGCCAGCGACCTTTCGATTTGTAGCACAGCACCTTAACCACTGTGCTACCGCGGTCCCCCATAGTGTGTCTGTAGTGTATATTTTTTGAAATGCATACAAAATTCTATATCATTACGTGTGTGTGTGTGTGTGTGTGTGTGTGTGTTTGTGTGTGGGGGGTGACACGCTGAAAATTGTGCAAGTGTACTTCTAGTGTTGTTAAGAATGGAGAGCATTAGAGTGCAATATTACACTTCTCTGCATTGGCTTTATTATGCGCTGCGTACGAAAAGCACGCCATCGCTTATTCACGACGATTATGAAACATGATTTGTGAATTCGTGAGTTCCAGGAAATCCTAAATCCTCTCATAACGAACTGTCCTTTTCACTTGTCTGCAGGTTTCGTCTCCACCGCCGTCATCATTAGGTACGAAATGACATGTGAGGTGCAGCATGAAGCTAGTAATTGCACTTTTTTTATTTACTTGTCGATGGTTTGTTTAAGTACGCCGTCAGTGATTCAGGTGTCTACGAACTATAGCGTCGACGGTAAAGTGACTAATGAATAATGAACTAAAAATTAAGAGGAGAAGGTATAGCTCGTGGCATAATTTGACGACCTGCTTTCGAGACAGCGGCCTGGAGGGACCACGAGAGTCTACCTCAATTGTCATTCAGGACAGCCAGCGTCTAGTGCGAGATTCAAACTGGAGAACTTACGAATTCAGGTTGGAATCATTATCGTTTGAGCCACCTCTGCCTGGTGAAACTAATATTGTTGACAGTGGTAGTAAAGAAAGTTCGAAAGAGATGCACAGTACTTAGCAAGTTTTGTGTGTGCCTTTCCTCGTGTATTATTGGGTTCATGAAGTGTCTACATGATCCTTTTTAGCTTCAAATTAAAAGTTTAATGAATATATATTGTTCACTTTACGGGGTGTTGAAATTTAAGCGGGATAATTTGACAGTTTCCATATTCACCTATCCTTTCCACAGATAATCCTTCCAGTGATTTACTCATACACTGTGGCCCCCGAGGGATACTACTAAATCACAGCGTTATTGAATATACACACAGTGAACGTGAAAAATATCAGAAAAACAGCTTCACAAGGTAATCGGTGCTACTGCGTAGAGATAACATTTTCTGCAATGCTCTCACAAACCTAAGCATGGGTAGGTTACTTCTCGACTACATGCATCGGTGCCTACAGAGTGAATTAAGAATTGCGAAAGAAGCAGAAGAGCTGCTTTACAGTCACTGGGAGTTCCATGGTTCTATAAAGCGGGAGAGAGATATCGCAGGTCTTTGAGCTTGCTAAGGTCCCGAAAATTACCAATTGTGCCCCTGTTAGAATGTGTTGACTTGCTGTTACTGTGTCTTAGTTTGTTAAAGTCGTAGTCCGTATGGTCGAGCTTGCATCGTTGGTAGATTATGTGGACTGCCGGACTGCTCTCACCGTAGTACCAGTCTTACCACGAAGTGTAGTGTCTGAAGAAACTGAAACTTCGCCCAACATCATACCATAGAAGAGGTACATAACAGGTTTTTATAGAGGAATTAAAGGGCACACAGAATTAATTTTTTCTTATGTTATTTAACAACCACGTTTCAGTGTGCACATGTTAGTAGCGTGTAAAAAGAGATGGTGACTGTAAACGATGTAGAAGGGTTTAGAAGGCTGTGATTGCAGCCTGTGTCTGTGTACTGTTCGGATATTCACCCAAAAAGATATAGGGATACCAGGAAAATTCGGAGCTACGGTGACTGATAATCGTGCCATGGTTCACAATGTGTGCTTTGCAAGTAAGAACATATAATTACATCATTCATTTTGAAAATAGCTTTGGAATTCGAGCGAACATTTCTCAGAAGTGAGCGTTGAGACTTTATGCTAATGTGCCCTTGTAAGAGCAGGTATAAAATTTACATCATAACTGGACACGAGAGTTGGCGAGACTGCGTGTTCTCGTACGTACGTCATCATTCCACCTGAACTGTGGCGTGAAACAATGAAAGTCGTAGTATTTTGCAATCCGCGATTACCGAGACCTACGGACGAAGGTTACACTATCTGGAGTCTGTGTGGTTCGTGTCAGGAACGTCACAGGTACTTAGGCCAACAATAAAAGGCTTCTATAGAAATCCCATCCATTTGGGATACAAATTGAACTGAAATGTGCAATGTACCAATAAAGTATACACGGCCATTTGGAATTGGAAGATGAGAAAGAAGCACTGACACTGCTACTAGCACATAGAGCAGGATTACGAAATTATCTGGAAATACATCTAAAAATAATGTGAAAAATGTTTCTGTCGCAAACTTTAATACAAAGTAATGGCCGCAGAAATGTATATTTAACTTTTCGGCTGCATTGCGGCAAGCAGTCAGATGCTGGACCTTGGTATGTCAAACTTTTCCTGTTTGCCTTTTAATTTTACTGGCTCACTCATCATTCTAAATGATTACTAAATGTTCCTTTCCCCTGTGTTAAGTTTTATTGTCCGTTTAGTTATGACGTGGTCACGTTTAACCCTTAACCCTCTAACGTGGAAAATATGGTGAGCTCCTAATAATGCCAGCAAATGGTAGATGGGATTTAACTCGGCGTTTAAAGGGTGAAAATATATTTGTGTAATCTTCATGTTTGCACCGTGCATGAAAGACAAACACTTTATTATCCAACTAATGCACAATATATAATTTGTAGATACAATTAAAATCATAAAATATTTAAAAGTGCTCCAACATGTTTCGGATCACAGAGGATCCATCATCAGGGAGCCTGGTACAGTGCTTGGCTAAAAATTACAACAATTATTCTATCGTGTCCGTTGACATGGGCAAGGTCGGTGTTATGGCAGCATATTCCGACCTGTTGTGCGTGTGTGTAATTCACTGTATAAGAAGGCCTTCATATACAGTGGGGTGCCTTCATATACAGTGAACTACACACACGTACAACGGGTCAGAATGTTCTGCCATAACACCGGCCTTGTCCATGTCAACGGACACGATAGAATCATTCTTGTAATTTTTAGCCAAGCACTGTACAAGGCTCCCTGATTATGGATCATCTGTGATCCGAAACATGTTGGAGCACTTTTAAATATTTTGTAATTTTAATTGTATCTACAAATTATATAATGTTTGATGTTTGCATAAATTAAGAAATGTGGGAGGAAAAAAAAAATTGGAAGAAGTGCTGAAAAAATGAAATGAAATAGCGTGTTTTGTATTAATACCTGAAATTTAAATGAATATACGCATACGAGTAAGTTAACGTGGACGGAATATTACAAGAGGGAAAAACGTAGTGAAAGGTAGGCATTAAACGGGTCTGATTGCTCTAGTGTAAAAAGTAAAAGGTTTGGCGATTTCGAAGGTGACCCTCCCTGTGTGCAAGTTGGATTTCCATCTCACCATGCATCAGCATTTTTATTTAAAAAAAAAAATGCACAAGAATGCTACGTGGACGTCAGCACTTAATTTCATAATCTCGTTACTTAGAAATTGAAACACCGACGGTGGTCGTCATGTTTCCAGAATGTGCAATAAGAAATATCACCTTGAAACTTTGTCTGGTTAGCAGTCTGCTAGAAGGCCAGCTTAAACAAACCCATCTCATTGTGCTAACTGCACGGGAGTGCTTGTAATTCACGACGTTGAGAGATTGTTTGCTTTTATGTTACACAAAGCTTTATTACACTTTATGAAATGTCGTTAGGCCTTTACCAAACAGGTGTTGTCCATTCCGAATTTAGGCCGCGACACCCGCTGCTGTGTTCGAGGCTTTCCATTATTCTTTTCATTCTGTCCAGTTTGATGCCGGGATATTATCTCAGACTATAGAACGACCTTACATTCTACGTCCCTTTCAACATGTTATTCACTAATCATGTAGCCATTAGACTTGTGTAGCATCACCTACTGACTTAGACTTTAAATAAATTGTTACAGAAGAGTAACATAACGCCCCACGGTGAGGTTTGCCGATCAAATTTCAGTATGCAATTCTAGACTCTTCGGTGCGTGTCAAGGGCCCTTCCAGTCTCATTAATTGCATTGCGAAAGCTTGGAAGTCCCACGTTCAGTGATATTTTCCAGTCCTTTGTTGCTTAATTTTTCTTAGATTCATACGTTCCTCAAAGGACTCTTTTCTCAAGCTTTACCCACCGTCATGGACCAAGTTTCACACCCATGTATATGAACAGGTACAATTTCATTTTTCATAGCCAGTCTAGATTTTAGGAATAACGAGGAGCTACATGATCTGTACCCCTCACCAATTATTGTGCGGGTGATAAGATCGAGAAGAGTGAGATGGGCTGGGCATGTGTCGCGTATGGGTGAGGAGAGGGGAGTGTATAGGATCTTGGTGGGTAAACCGGAGGGAAAGAGCCACTGGGAAGACCTAGGCGTAGATGGGTGGATAATATTGGGACGGATCTCCAAGAGGTGGGATGTGGGTATATGGACTGGACTGGGCTGGCCCCGGATAGAGACAGGGGGCGGACGCTTGTGAGTGTGGTAATGAACCTTCGGGTTCCGTGAAATGCGGGGAATTTCTTGACTAGTTGCAAACCAGTTAGCTTCTCAAGAAGGACTCTGCACCATGGAGTAAGTAAGTAAGT
>Ga0123357_10004490_pt1 | contig 16392 bp, 8 predicted proteins | sample TergutEmb28metaG_FD_89873 | JGI IMG/M metagenome (GOLD analysis project Ga0123357, IMG submission 89873) | Embiratermes neotenicus P4 segment gut microbial communities from Petit-Saut dam, French Guiana - Emb289 P4 | ecosystem: Host-associated > Arthropoda: Insects > Digestive system > Gut ... | reverse complement strand
CCCCATATGCAGTAACACGTGGTCTTTTCTCCTGATGATGGGCATAAAGATGCCCGAAACATGTCGAGACTGTAGTCAATAATCAACATCTGGAATTGACAATAAATCATATATATTGTTGCAACTTGTTGGTATTCTTTCTTCACGCTTCGCTCACGATGCACTGTCACAGAAACATAAGCAATCAGCCATTGCTGTATAAGACAAAATTAGATGTTTGTTCTGTGATCTGTGCAAAACATAGATACAATGTGAAAACACATGGAATTTTTTAATGTTAAACCTAGTGATATGTAAAGTAACCACTAGGTTTTAAAAGGTTAAGGACCTTAAATTGGTACAAAAATGAGTTGCATACACCAAAATTACAACCATTTAACTGATTCAAAATGAAGGACCATTTAAAGGAAATCTGGCACTTCATAATCTTGTATCTCTGCAAGTGATGTAGGAAAGTAATATTTCACATTCAGCTAAAAAACCACAGAAAAATTCATGCAAACATTTTGCATAAGATGGTTATGTAAACTACATACTAAGCTCACAGTGAATGCTGTACTGTGCATCTTTAATATAACTCTGCATCTGGAATCCAACTCTGTAGCAATATTGGAGCTCCAATTAGAGATTCTGAAAGCTTCTTAGATATGCCACATAATTCCCTTTATAGGCTCAAAGTACAATTTGTCATCTGTGGCGACATAAAGTCTGCCTAATTTGTAAATTACTGCAAACAATGCCTACATTGCAAATTAAAAGATTTAAATCTCATGTCAACTGTCAATTTACCAACATGAATTCCAAACACCGGTAGTTCTGCAAATCATAATAATTTTCAATATTTCAAAGAAGACTCATAATTCTATTAAGCCTGTGATAAATGGGCTATCAAATCACTATGTTCGACTATTACTATTAGTTAATTAAGAATCAATTAATAACAATCAAATATTAAAAAATTCACTATAGGAAATAATGTGAAACCTTAACTCAAGTTACTGAACAGGTAAAATTTAGGCATTCCAGCACAACAATTAAGGGTCCGGTGATAAATAAATGTACGTCGTTAACATGGGAACCAGTAAATATAATTCAACACAGACCATCAATAAAAATAAATTATGTTACAAGTAATATTCCTGACAGCGTTAAGTGAGGATGTATGTTATACAAAGGACCTGTTGAAAATAAATAAATTCTGCTCTGAAATATGACATAAACTGAGCTCATAGCTGCCACTGCGTGAAGATCCTAGAAAATGTACCCTACTAAGTCATAAAGCGCAATCTACATTTGGAACAGTCACTTCTGTTACTGGCAACTCATATGAATTATGCCAGCCATGTCAGTTACGGGTTACTATGTTATGCATAAAAGGCATGAGGCTTAGAATAACACAGAGGACTGACACATTGCTACGTAACATTTCAACATTTGTACTTACCAAAGAATTTATCTGCGTCATCACTTTCATCCAGAACTGAAGACTGTACAAAATTCACATACATCGGTGCTTTACACTCGAAGTTTTCCATATCAAAGCACAATTAAAATGCCAACAATGGGTAAATTTGTAAAAACCTTCTGAACATTGACAGCAGCCACAGCAACAACTGCCCACAAAGTACAATTTGAATTTAACCGACTGCAGTTTAAACACACCAAAGAACATAGACATGAGCACGGATGAAATATTTCTCGGTGTATCTGGATCACAGATTACTACTTGATGTGGATAGCATGGATCTGAAGTATTCAGGATACCATGGATACTACTCAAGTCATGAGTTACACATGCTAATACTTACTTACTTACTTACTTACTTACTTACTTACTTACTTACTTCATGGAGCAGAGTCCTTCTTGAGAAGCTAACCGTTTGTCAGCTAGTCAAGAAATTCCCCGCATTTTATGGAACACGAATGTTCATTACCGTATTCATAAGTTCCCGCCACCTGTCGCTATTCGTATTCTGAGTGATCCAGTCGAAGCCCCCACGTACCACTACCTGAAGAGTCAATTTAATATTATCCTCCCATCTACGTTTGGGTCTTCCAAGTGGTCTCTTTCCCTCAGGTTTCCCTACCAAAACCCTGTATACACCTCTCCATGCCCCCATACGTGCTACATATCCCGCCCGTCTCATTCTTCTCGATTTTATCACCCGAAAAGTATTGGGTGTGGAGAACAGTTCATTAAGCTCTTCGTTATGTAGTTTTCTCCACTCCTTTGTTACCTCATCCCTCCTAGGCCGAAATATACTCAACACCTTATTCTCAAACATCCTCAGCCTATGTTACTCCATCAGTGTGAACGACCAAGTTTCACACCCATACAAAACAACAGGCAAAATTATAGTTCTGTATATCTTGATCTTTATATTTTTGGATAGCAAAATGGAAGAGAAAAATTCTGCACCAAATGAAAGCAAGCCTTTCCTGACTTCAATCTGCTCTTAATGTCTTCCTGAATAGAATTTTGATGTGTTAAGTTTGTATGTGTGTGGACTTATTAACATCAATATTATATAATATATCAATACAGTCTTTCAAAGGAACTATTATGAATGTTTATACTCTGGCTTTGTCCTGCATTCTGATCTCGAGACATGATCATCTACTTAGTTTTATCAACATTTACTTCTAGTCCAGTCTTCTTACTATCCACTACCAAAGCTTCTGTGTTTTCCTTTATAGTATACATGCTTCCTCCCAATATATTAACATCATCAGCATAAACCAGAAGCTGAAGGAAGGAAGGAATGAATGAATTTAATTTCAAGCCATCCTGGTTTTCCTGAACCCTTCTAATGGCATACTCTAAGGCCAAGTTGAAAAGTAATGGCATTAAATCATCCCTTTGTTTCAAACCATTCCTAATGGGAAACATGTCAGATAAATTCTTGTCTACCTGGACTCTGCTACACGTTTCAATCAGAAACATTTTCATCAACTTTACCGGTTTCATGGAGATACCAAACTCAATCAGAATATCATACAAGACCTCCCTCCTAACTGAATAATAAGCTTTTTTGAAGTTCATAAAGAGCTGATGCACTGCTTCATTGTATTCCCATTTTTTCTCAAGTATTTGACAAATGCAGAACATAAAATCCATAGTTGACCACTTGCATCAAAATCCACATTGATAGTCCCCAACAATTTCCTCTGCACATGGAATTAACCTTGAGAGCAGGATGTTGGGAAAAGTTTTGTACATGGTTGGCAGAAGTGACATGCCCCTATAATTACTACAATCTGCTTTATCACCCTTCTTATAGATAGGTACAATGATATACTCCTTCCACTGCTCAGGCAATTCCTACTTATTCCAAATAGAAATAATAATTTAATGGATAGCATGGTGACTTATTCTACCACCTGTCTTAAACTTTTGATGCTGGAATTTAGTGGCCATTTGGCTATTTACAGGGCTCACTGCGCGGCCACTTTAGTGGCCATTCAGCTATTTACAGGGCCTACTGTTCGTCCACTTTAGTTGACGTTCGGCGCTAAAAGGTTAATCAGTTCTGCTGGAATTTGATCAACACCTGGTGATTCGTGACTTTTTAGCTCTTCAATAGCCAACTCAACCTCAAAGGCACTTGGCTCAGGCACTAGAAGTTCTGTTATATTTCTGACTGTCAACTGTCATTAACTGCATGTATATTCAATAGCTGAGAGAAATGGTTCCTCCATCTAGCCAAAATACTGTGGTCATCTGCAACAAAATCACCCTTTTCATCCTTTACTATATTAGTTCTAAGCTAGTAAACCTTTTCAAATTCCTTAATATTTGGATCTTACTGTTTGTTTCAAGTTTCTCAATTTCAGTTTTCAAATATTCTTTCTTTTTGTTTCTGAAACATCTGCTAGCTTCACATCTGACACTGTTTAGATTATCTACATTGCTTTGGCTTGGATCCTGTACCCCCTGCATTTTAGCCTGCTTCCTTTGATCTGAAAAACCCAAACTTTCTTCATCAACCCATGGTTTATGCTGCTTCATTTCATGCAGAGACTCTCTTTAACTGAGGTTTTGATATTCTCTTTAATGTTCTCCCATACCCTATTTATGTCCTCACCATCACTTAAGTTCCCCAAAGCTGCAAACCTGTTAGTAGTCTCAATCTGATACTGTTTCCTAACCTCCAGCTCATTTAGCTTCCTCAGATTAAATCTTTCCCCATCAAACTTCGGTGCTGCTTGTGTATTTCCTGCCAGTCTTTCCCTAACTTTTTCAACCACCAGATAGTGATAGGTATTACAGTTAGCTCCCCTGAAACATTGTACATTTAGTATACTCAAATGCCATCACCTTTCCATCGATATGTGATCAATCTGGTTGTGAGTCTTCCAATCAGGAGAGGTCCAGTTGTACTTATGAAGGTTTCAGTGTTCTTCACTTTTGCATTAAAATCTCCTAACAGAATTTTCAAATGGTACTTAGGAAAATGATAAAAAAAACATGCTTTTATTCCTCATAAAAACTGTCTTTTGAATCATCACTTTTCCCCTCACTTGGTGCATGCACGTTCAGAATGTCATTTCACCTAGAACGAAGTGCAACACAAAAACCGGCAATTCCATTCAGTTATTAGCATTCAGTTCTATAGCTTGATAAGTTTATATTTCAAAAAATGAAAATTGATGAACCATTATTTTTAGAATTACATACTACTAAAATAAAAAACTGCATTAGACAAGACAATTTATTTGAATTAGACATTAATGGATAATAAGGAGATCATATAATGTAGCATATGTGACAATTTGTCTATGCTAAAAAGCATGTGCCATTTCCTTAAAACCAAGTAGAAGCAAATTCAACCTAATATTAATTACTTCTATGTATATTATTAAATATGAAATGTACCTATGAACTGATTTGTTGTGAAATAGTGTAATTTACCAAACCAAGATCTTTAGTCATCATTGCTATAGAAATATTTATTCAATATATAGAATGAATTTAAATAAGGAAAGCTTTTAAAGCTAATCTGAACTGTTTTATATTGTTAAGACAAATTTTTATATGAGAGGAAAGACCAATGAAAACCTTGATGCCCAAACAGTATGTTCAGTTTGATGTATTGACAGAGTAGACAAAGGTTGATAAATATTAGCACTTTGTCTGGTATTGATACCATGAATCTCAGAATAGACCTTATATTGAGTTATATTATAGACCACAAACAACAGAAGCAAGAAAATACATTGTGATTGTAGGGGAGAATTTTTAATTTCTTAAATAATTCTCTACAAGAGTCTCTGCTTTGAGAATCAGTGATTATTCTGTTGCTTTTTTTTTTAATATAAAAATATTAATAATATATGAAAAATTTCTCTGGAATATTATGACATAATTCATGATGGAACAAAAATAGGCAGATCAGATGGCAAAAAATATCTCTTGAAACTGCATTAGACATTGTGTGTATGCCATTTCCAGTATGTACCTGCTACAGTGGAATGTTAGCTACTTATATCTGACAGGAAACCATGTTTGTACACACACATACACACACACACACACACACACACATGGAATATTCATGGTTATGAAACAAATCAGTGCAACGTTTTTGATGGAGAAGGGACTGCTGCTGGGATAACTATCTGAATGACAATCTAAATATTAACAGGGTGGGTGGCCATATTTTTCTCATGGGTGTTACTGAAATTACATTTATGTGTGTACTGTGAAACTGTATGATATTTAAAAAGTAAAGAACACCTTGGTAACTTTTGTGTGCTACATCACAGACCAAAACATTTGCAGTCTTGTTACACTGGGCAGAAATTAACAATAACATTTTTTGTTTCTTTAGCATCCTTTATTGAATAAATATTGGTGGTCATTATAACTGCATTTACAACTCAACTCCTTCCTAAACATAAGAACAAAAAAGCTATGATAAAACATTAAGTGATCTGGGTTGTGAAACCATGTACTTTTGTAGGTTCTTACAAATGTCCTACTAGTTCCATCTCCAGGAAAGAGACATAATCCAAAAACTCAACAGTGTGACAATCTCAAATATTGTTAGTGATAGACAATAGTACATTTCACAAATTGTGATTCTTTAAAAGAGTAAATAATATTAATCTTAAATTACAGATATATCTAAAAAGTATATATCAACACATACATTATATTATGTACAGCAGTAGCTGAGGCTATAAAACCGTGTATTTATGGTGATTATATATTTGTTTATATATAAAAAATCTACAGGCCATAATTAATCTAGTGAATGTATTTTTTTTAAATTTTAGCCCTTTCTAGATTGACTAGGTTGAAAGCATCACAGTTACATGAACCCTGCACAAGATATGACAGGTTAAACATAACCTTATTTGCCTTTTATGTATTGTATGTAAGTTTTTAACACATTGAAGGATAAGATGAATTTGTTATGTGTAAAGATTCAGTTCAGACCTCACTAAGAAAATAGTATGCTTCCATCAGAAAATCATGCAGCCAGTCAAGATATGCTGTGCTTTAATTAGCATGCAGGTTCACTGCTTTGCCCACAAATGCCTGCAACTGCACTGTACACTGAGCCACTTCTATCCAGTTCCATCTTCAGACCCTATTTCTCAAATATCAATGTTGATATTATCTTCCCACTTACATCTATGTCTATCATGTGGCTTCTCTCCGTTAGGTATTCTGACCAAAATATTATGGAAGTTCTCATTTGTCCCAGAAGCGTAGAATATAATAATTCTCATTTAACCCTTTAACAATGAAACGTTATCTGTTATATAGAAAAATTCAAGTGCGTACTACACAGGAAACACAACCCATTTCAGTTATACAAAACCAGTCTGTTAGTGCTGTATAAGAGAAATGTCGCTGTTTGTTCTGAGGTACGTACTAAACGCAAAAAGACAATGTGAGAACCATGTAGAACTTTTGATTGTTAAACCTGGCAGTATGCAAAGTAACCACTAAGCTTTAAAAGGTTAATATAAGAAGAAATTTGAAAAATATTATGAATGAAATTTATGAATGTGTATATATAAACATACATTAAAGGTGTTTTAGTCACATTTTTGTTTGAAAGAAAGGTTTGTGGCTGAATCATTATTTACCCAGATTTATGTACACTACTCTTTGGTCAGTGGAAGAACAAATATGGGTAGCAGAGTTTCAAGTTGGCTGTCTGTTCCCCAGCATACAAACATTGCACACCTTCCATACAAAAATATCTCATGCTGACTCACTATCATAAGACAAAGTAGCTGTTGGTGTATTAATGTTCATTCTGGTAATCTTTATGTCATTGACTTTTATAAGATCTCAATGACATATCATTTGCAATTCACTACACACTCAGGTACTAAAATAACAGTGGCAGAATGGAGGAAAAAATGAGGCGATGTATAGATGGAATGAGAAGCAGGATATAAATGACAGTAGGTGGGATTGCGGTTGGCACACAATTTGAACTTATCTGGTAAATAAGGTGGGAAAGCATGTGTGTTCCATTCTTCCCTGACACAAATTCGGTCACAGTGTACTGTGTCATGATATTAGATATTCTCTGTAAAATCAATGCATTACCAATTGTATAATATATCTGCTTCTTATGTGGAGGAGTTAAATTCCTGTACACACTCACTTACACACACACACACACACACACACACACACACATATATATACAGGCACCGACACATGTTGCACACGAATTCAAAACTGCCTATTAATGGAAGAATGAAAACAAATTGCTGGATATAAAATAGGGATATTTAAATATAAATTATGTGTTATGGCACCTACAAACTTTAACCTGTCTTGTATACATCCTATCGCAACATCCGAATTGTTCATCTATATAAAACAGATTTGGTCTGTTATCATATGGCAACTTTAAAGTGGACCAATGTCACACAGACATACAATAACTTCACAATCTTATGTCACTCTTAACAGAACCACTCTTAATTATTTCACTTTGATTTTCATCTTCTGGGATGAAACTGGGATTCTGTATTCCATTGAGATCCACTGACTTGTAGGAATCTTCTTTCACTTCACTTCTGCCAAGTGCTGCATTCTCCTTGGTCTATAAATATAAGACACTCTATTACCATGCTGTTTAAGGTAAAACAAAACATTTTCTTCAGAAATGACAGTGTTAAATACACTTAGAAACAGACATGTTGACAATCTAAAATGTGTGTGTACAAGCTTTTATACATGGTACACCAACAGTTTTCATTTTTAAAATTTTAATTTGCCCATATAATTTCATATTATCATTCTTCTATTCAAAACCTTTTGGTATGCTTCACCAAATCTTGCAGCATGCTACTGTCCCACAGCCCACCAGTGGAGAACAAGTGGTCTTATTCATAGTACTAATTTCTGGGTTTATGTCACTTATTTAACTGTACCTGATATTCTAGTGATTGCTGTGTACCACATTCAAGTCATGAACATTTTGTATACCTGTATCTGTGTACAGAGGTCTCTGCAAGCAAGTTCAGGTGGTCTGTGATTGAGTAGTGTCTGAACCCAAACATTGGCTAATCACAGGTTGATCCTAAGTAATGGGAAACACGGAGATTCTCTCCTAGCTGTCTAATTATTCCCATGGTTTCCATAATGACTCAAGAGTGGTGATTATAATTTCTATTTTACCAAAACAAATGTTATGTGCTCTGTGATACCTCACTTCTGAACTCACTTCTTCACATCCTGTACAGGATTAAAAACTGTATTACTGATGCTCCACTTCTCTGTCCAGTACACAGTTTGTCAAAGAGTGGGATATTTTGAAATTCCTACTTATATGTGCCATGATTTCTTGTTTCTGACTGATCTTCAACAAGGCGATGTTTTCATTTTGTGGTGTTATGGGTTAAAACCCAAATAGTCAACTCTGGAGGAATCGACTGCTTATTGCTGTCAAAACACTGAAACCAATGTATTGAACTATGTGTTTTTATAACCCAGAAACCACAGTGTGAAATTCCACTATTGTGGAAACCTTAAATGATATAAGACATTATGTATTTTTCCTTTCTCTAGTCCATGTGAGGTTTTGTGGAGAACCACAAGAAATGGCATCACAGAAGTTTCTTACTACTAATGAAAAATGGCCGGTAAAAGTGAATGGGCATGTAAAGGAAATGAAACCCAGTGGCTGTCTGTCACTAAGCACTCCATAGGAAGTAAACTTGGCACTAATTTTGATAAAATAGAACTCAGGACCAACATGTACATTTACGGTAATCAGGGAAGCCAGTGAAATAAATTTGAACACCCAAAATAGAAAGTAAAAGAGAAAATAATTATTAGATTTGTACTGTGCTGAGAATTCTGTACACAAAATACAATCAAAATGATTCAGAGAACCAGTTACACAAAGTAATGGATGTATAGCAAGGCACAGTCTTCCTACAGGCCATTTTGTACTCAAAAATATGTACCAGATGCTTCATATCAGAAAATAAGAGCTTTCCTTTGGCTGATTATTTTGGTTGAATTGGACCTGCTACAGAAATAAAAATTCTACAAAGCAAAATAGCTTACAAGTTACCAACAAAAATGCCTTCACAATCACACAGTTTATTTAAAATCAGTAAAATTTAGAACAACAAACAAATACCTTTGGTAAGAGTTATGAGTACATATATGCATACAGAAGCAGCTACTGGATGACCTGAAGGAACAGAGAAGACAGCGGAAATTGAAAGAGTAAGTACTAGATTACCCACTCTGAAGAACTTGCTCTGGAAGGGGCTACAGACCTGTTGCAAGAAATACTACATGATGATGATGATGATGATGATGATGATGATGATGATGATATGCACAAAGATTTCCAATAGTAAAAAGTGGCTAAAACAGAGCTGACAGTGAAATAGTTAAATAGAAAACTGGCAAAGTATGTTACCTCCTCTGACAGTCGCAGCATCTGTTTTGTATTGCTAGACAATGACAGTAGCCATCTTCTAACTGGTGGGGACATGAGATCTTCATCCAGACAACAACAAGTGTCCAGCGATCCAGTCAAGATACTGACCAATAAGCCCACAACAATCGTGATCAAGAAGCCTAGCAAAGAATACCACAAGTAAGACAGCTTGTACAGCTGTATCCACCACCTGAAGATAAAACACATCAGGGTCAGTAGTCAGATAGCGTGGCATGACATGACAAGTTGACTCTAAAATCACAGAACAGTATAAATGAGTTCAAAAACTTGGACAGATTTTCGGTTGACAGTCTCTCTATTTTACTTTCTAGAATGTAATGCTATGCCCTTTAAGATGCAGGCAATACACCCTTCCAAAATATTTGTAACAATCTACCAGATTACATGCCACTACATCCCAGAAGAGTGGAATGTCATCAAACACCAATACGAGAACTTTATACATCAAATTAACTCTTTATATGTACACAGAGGTTACAATTGATATTTACAATTCTAAAAATGTATTTTAAAAATTTTGTTGTAAAAAGTAAGCCCTGCACATTAATGACCACAAAGAACATCATTTAAAATTTTAGTTGTATGCTTCATTGATGGAATAGTGCACTGCAACTGCAGCAGTGAAAAACAACGATACAAACACAGAAAGATCAGAGCATTTTGCAGTCTCACAAAATCAGCTCTGCTAATGACAGTGCTTAGAGAGTTTTGAAGAGAGTGTGGACTTAACGTATCTACTAGGCTCACTAATTATGCTTGGTACAAGCAGCATGAGATGAACTTCCCTACGAGACTGTCAATTTTTGTTACCTAGTCAAGGAATTCCCCACATTGTAAAATAGAGTATTTTTCTCAGAAGAATTATGTAATATAATGGCCATTTACCATCAACCTGTATATAATTTCATTATTATGTTCCAGTAGGAAAAGCTATTGTGGTTATGATATTGAAACACACATGAATTAAGTTACCCAGTATTTTGTCAAATTCAGAAGAAGGAAGTTTAATCACAGATAAGGTTTAAGTTGATCAACTCCATAACAACACACTTACTTTGGTTCATGTTTTTCCAAGTCTGGTAGCACTGTGTTAAGAAATTCACTGGCATTTGTACACACACAACCTGCCACTGAGGTAAATTTTTCCTCATATAAAATTATCCCACTGGCCAGTGCAATCTGTGTGCCTAGTCCAATCCACAGAACCACACCTGTAGCTACAGTTGCCCCACACAGTGCACCCTGAAATCAGAGCAATATATTAACCCACTTACTTGAACAAAGACACCACTTCCTCGTTTTTGAGATGTTAATGAAAACAATCATATTCACCTGGATTATGAGATACTTCATGGCAGTCAAACAGAAATATGAAGAATCAAGTCTTCTGGGATGTTACACTACATCCACTGGTAAACAGTTACAGAAATTTTGAAGGATCATGGTGCCTAATCTTTGAGGTCAAGCAGTCCAGGACTCTTCTTGAACTGCTTAACCCTGAAAATGAATTTCAGAATGTTAGTAACTAAATTATTTACCAGTCAACCCAGTGTAACATCATGGACAACTTGAAACTTCAGCAACTTCCTTTGAGAACCTCAAATATTGTGAACACAAATGTATTTGTATAAAAGTTTCTATTATATATTCAGTCCAAAACTCCTCTCACTGAAGCCTCTTCTGTAGTGTGTGCCATTCAACCAAATTCTCCATGCCCAGCTGCCTGCCCAGGGGCATTGACAGGTTCCTGTTTCTGCATTTTGTGAATATGGCAAGCTTCACCATCTGTGTGTATTGCATCGGAAGTCTCAACACATTTGTTTAAACTGACGACTTATAAACAGGAAGGGTAGGCTGTATACAAAAGCATGATTGTTTCAAAACTAGCCAAGTATGGAAATCTACCATCAGACTTTTACAGCTAACAGATAAGTTAATTAACATCAAATAGGCCAAATTCTGGGAAATTCAAGCTAAACAAGTTATGCATGTCTTCAGGTTGAGTAACGAAGTAGTAGTTCTAAAGTGTAGGTACAGACTGCTTAATTTCCCTCCACCCTCACATTACCTAGTGCTTCAATCGTGAAAAGGCAGCATATTATGACCATACTCAGCATCAAGCATGACGGTGATGACAGTTCAAGCTTCTTAATTTCTTAACTCAACTTTGACAAGGATGATCAACCAAGAGGAGTTTAATTCATTTATTTACTATGAGCGCTTCAATTCCTAACATGCAAAACAAAAACTCTGTGGCTAAATGTTTGAGATAAAAAGTGTGAGTAGGTGAAGTATACTGGGTAAATATGTTATACTGATTATAGTGTGGCAGGAAACTACACAACCTGTCACATGCCCAGTCTGTTGTCTGAATGTTAAATTTAAAACAGGCATGATTTTACTGCTCTCTTCAACCTAATTTTTATTTTATTTGTGCAGAAACCTTTAAATTTCACAGAAAATAATTACAAACATGCCGTTTTACACATAAATTGTCGTTTCATAGTATTATGCAGCTCAATCTAACTTGTAAAATAACACTAAAAAAAGTGAAATTAACTTCTTTTATGACCCTAACTTCTAAACACACATTTTTGTTGTGACAGTGCATAAATTATGCAAGTACATATAGTAACTCTTAATTCTGAACAAAATTCAAATCTTACCTTAGAATTGGACCAAGGAAAGAACATCCCAAGTGAAAAAAGTCCCAGGGTTATTCCTCCAATCATTCCGTTGAAACTAAGTGCTATCTGAAATCATAACATTTTTATTTTGTGTGGTGGTATTTGAGACTTTTGTAGATTATTCAGTTCTTTATGAACTATAATAATAATAATATGCCTTTTGGGGGGGGGGGGGGGGGGGGGTTTACGAGGTGTAGCTTGTCCAGTACTAACACCACACCTTGTGCACACATGTGTAAATTGCATCAAATATATTTTCTGCACATTTTCAGTCAAAAAAATGTGACAATAACAATAACTTGCTAAGTGGTATATATGGCAGAGAATATTGTTTGATCTAATACAAGGCACTTCAGCATTCACCAGGAACGTCAATGGATGACCTAAAAGATCATAATTACGATAATGAGTCCCTGAGACGAGATACAAATCGGAAGGATCCATCAGTTCTGAACTCACAGGCTTGATGCTAGAGTGCCTTACCTGGAGTACACTCCCCATCTGTTCTACCACAAAAACTAGTCCAAAGCTCAGCAGCCCAAAAGCAAAGGATATCCATTTTCCTATTTTTGCTCCTTGCTCCTCAGGCAATTCCCATCTTAATGCCCCATTGAGGAAGTCTTTCACTGTCACAGCTGTCAGGGAGTTCAGAGCTGTAGCCACTGTGCTAAAATTTAGAACAAAAATACACAATCACATTTGTAACCACACTGAACACACTTCTTGTACACAATTGCACTTCTGCTACTGGAGTGGATGCAGCTGGAGAATGTGTTCTCTTTTGTATACAGATGGGGGAGGGGGGGGGGGAAAGAGAGGAGGAGGAACGGAAGAAAGAAAGAGAGAAAGAATGAAGGAAAAGTTGTAAACAACAGCAATTCAAAGACTATTTAGGTGTGAAAATGTTTAAGAATTTTTAAGTTAGCCATTGTCTAGTTCTACATGCTGGATAAAGGACATGTTGCTGCGTATCAGCCCTACAGTGAACTGAGCATAGTACAGCGTTCACTGCAACAACATGCCACGTGCTAAAACAGATAACAAATTGATGAATTTAATTATTGAGGTCTGTAATTATACAACAATGAAACTGAATACAAAATTAGCATAATTACTTTAAGAACGGTAAGCATGGAGAGGTTAAGTTACTGCTTCAAAATACGTGGAATCATCCGTGTTTCATCAACGTACGAAAAAGGAACCCACAACTCTGGCATCAAGGTTTTCAACAGTCTCCCTTCCCATATCAAAAACTTGTCTGATAATACCAAACAATTAAAATCAGCCTTAAAAAAGAAGTTTCTTACATGCTAATTCCTTCTACTTGTTGAATAATTTAATGTAAATAAAGAATGAAAGTTCATGGTGTTTTATCCAACTTTTCCTTTTTAACTAATGTACTATTATTTCAACATTCTCTTTAACACTAACTCGTTTGAATTAAATTATATTCAAATTGTTACATGCTTTCCCTGTTTTTAAACGTTTCATTAAATGACATTATTTATATCCATTTGCACTGTTGTGTATATAATATTAATTGCCATGTATGCCTAATCATAAATGAATTTACAACCATCATAATTGAATATATTTTAATCTATTTGTTTGTTGATCATGATATGTGTACTTGATTTATTCATGGTTTTGAATTCAATATATTTTTTAAACCTCTCATGGATTTATAGAACATATCAAATTAATAAATAATAAATAAGTATACCACATCACAACATAACTAGCACACCTTACAAACTATACTTACCCAAGAGATGCACTGAATATTCCTGCTACAAACAAGCCAGGCACTCCTTGTAAATGTCCCATGTATGTCATTACATACAGAGGAAGGAGTTCATCACGGGCTGTAATCTCCTAAAATATAAACCACACGTAAACATAGACCACCAGTCACCACTAGTTGCTACCAAGTAAACCACTGACTGTCTTAAATTATTCTTGTAATTCTTATCTTCCAGTCTGTTTGTTTACCATAGCTGTTTGCATTAAAATATTGTTGAAAGATGAACTGTGTCAAATCAAAATCAATATTGTTTGTTCTCCAGAGTATCTAAACCTGCACTAGAACCCATGCAGATTCCCAAGTGTGAAACTGACCACTCACCCGTATCAAGTGCCAAGTTTAATGATCAACAGTACTCTACCTCCGACCCACGTCTTCACACCATGGTGCTTAATTAAGCATGCTAATTTTAACTTTATTTCCATTTCCAGTGAACAGTACTGTTTTTCTAAACATAATAGAATGTATTAAGCCCTTTATTTGTCCAACTAATGCACACAAATTATTGTAAAATTGTTAAACAGTTAAAATCATTTAAAATTATAATATTTGCTCCAACATGTTTTGGTTTACACAAACCATCATCAGGGAGCTCTCAGCCTTTGCTTTGCTAAAGTTACAATGTTGACTTCGGTTGCATATCGTTATTTGAAGTTATTGGTATTGTGGCTGCATATTTCGTTTGGTCTTGTTATGCATGTGGACTGTGCAATGTGCAGATTAAATCTGCACCATGCATGATCCACACTCATAACAAGGTAAAGGTAAAAGGTAAAGCAGCCCTGTTACAGGGCTGGAGTGGTCCAGAGGGTTCCAGGAAGTTAAGGTTCCCAGATTTCATGACAACGGCATAGGATGGTGGTAAGGTTGTCAGCTTTATGCACCGGTCGCCTTTACCCCCAGGAAATGCTCCTGGTACTCATTTCTGTTAGAGGCTAAGTTGACCCCAGGGCCATAGTGCGATCGGAAGGATTTTATGTCAATGAAAAAATCCACTGACACTAGCTGGGATCGAACCAGCGACCTTCCGATTTGTAGCACAGCACCTTAACCACCTAAACTACCGCGGTCCCCACATTCATAACAAGACCGAACAAAATATGCAGCCACAATACCGATAATTTCTAATAATGATATGTAACTGAAGTCAACATTGTAACTTTAGCGAAGCACAGGCTGAGAGCTCCCTGATGATGGTTTATGTAAACCGAAACATGTTGGAGCAACTATCATAATTTTAAATGATTTTAACTGTTTAACAATTTTATAATAATCTGTGTGCATTAGTTGGACAAATAAAGGGCTTAATACTATCAACATGCAAGGTGCAACTACGAAGATAATAGAATGTGTTACTTTTATTACAGCCCCAAATACCACAGCTATCATTGAATGTCCCAGCAGGTGCAGGATTTCTATGTTGTAATGTTGCGGAGTGCAGTGTGGTGATAAAATAAAGGCACTGCATAAAATATAAGGTGGAACAGCTGCAAGTGGACCAGTCCCAGCACAGAATGGTCACATTATTACATTACACAATAAATAATATTGTCTTCTAGGACAAGACACAATGTAGTCTGGTACAGCATAATGTAAAAAATATGTCTCATGACATAAAGCAATTCAGATCTACTTTAAAAAGTTTTCTTCTTATAAATTCATTTTACTTGTTGGAGGAATATTTTGCTTGGAAATCTAATAGGGATTTTAAAAGTAAATATCTAAGTAATCTTACATGTAATATAACTCATGTATTATTATTTTTAATTTAAATTCTTAACAAATCGGTATAAATATATAAATACACATATTCCTAGTTGAATAAAGAGAGACCAACTTGATGTCACTTGCTTTGTTATTTCTTTATTTAATGCTCAACATGTTTCGGATGTTAATACATCCATCCTCAGGAGCTTGCGACTTATGTGCTGAGTTATTTCATGGG
>Ga0123357_10004489_pt1 | contig 16392 bp, 5 predicted proteins | sample TergutEmb28metaG_FD_89873 | JGI IMG/M metagenome (GOLD analysis project Ga0123357, IMG submission 89873) | Embiratermes neotenicus P4 segment gut microbial communities from Petit-Saut dam, French Guiana - Emb289 P4 | ecosystem: Host-associated > Arthropoda: Insects > Digestive system > Gut ... | reverse complement strand
TAATTTTTTTTTTAAAATCCCCTTAATTTTTAACTCTTTCCCTTTTGCCCCCCCCCCCCACACACACACACACATATGTATGTCTTCACTTCTTTAATACTTTTAATGTGCTTGCTTTAAGTGTTTCTTAGTTATATTTTACGTAGTTCGTATTGTTTCCGTAACTGACCCTCGGTCTATTGACTCAGCATGTAAGCGTGATTGAATTGAATCATTATACATCGTTAGGTGCAAAATTTAGGTTGCAAGGCAGTACACTTTAGCTGGAGGCGATGACATATATTACACATAATACGGCGTTTTCCCTCACTGATCCGAATTCTTGGGTAATACAGACCACACCTCCGCCATGTGGTCCGGATGACCAAGGAAATATTGTAATACATAAGACATACGGAGCACCTAAATCCACAGCTGTTTCATAGCCAAGTAACCGTTCATTGCATACAGGAAAAAACTCAGTAGCTAGAACCCTTCCATCTAAGCGTTGCGATGGTGATAAATAACAGGGCAGATGATTGATGCCACGTCATTTCATCTTTGGCGCTTGATAAAAGTAACAATGTGTTATTGCTTTACTTTTAAGGGTTTCAAGAGCCATGCCACTTTTACGCTGGTATAAATTTTACAAAGAATAATATAGATAATCATGTAGTTGCAGAAGTTAAACTTTGTTATAAATCTTCATGTATGAAGTAAATATTATCAGTCTTCATACAAGACAGGAAATTGTAGTTACTTATAAAGAGCTTGAAGACTTAAATTTGTATAAATTATGTAAATGTCTCAATTTTTCCCCTGTTGGCGCTTCAGCCCCTAGCGAACCACGGCTTCCTCATTGTCGAGGTTTCAAGATCACACTCACACACACCACACTCGGTTGGAATCCTCCGCATCGGTGATTAGTTAGTGACAGAGACCCCTACCTGACAACGCACAGCACTCACAAAAGACAGACATCTATGCCAGTGGCGGGATTCGAACCTGAAATCCAAGCAAGCGAGCGGACGTAGCCACACGCTTTACTCTGTTTCTAACACAAACACTTAATCCTGGTAGGGAAATAATGTGTGTAATATGAGAAAGATAAGGATCAACTATTTATAATGTGAGCCTAGTGCAGAAATTTTAACCTTAGAGCAGGTGGCACTGGGTTTTAAATGGCTAAAGAAAGGAAAGAAAAAAAGTGGTGCCCTAGATTCCTTAGAAGGTAAGATATTAGGTCAAAACAACAATTCATAGAACGATATTGTTCAAAAGTTTCGTGCTACAAATAAATATCATGTCGCAGTACATTACACGGTGCAGTCTCCACTTCTAATTATTCTATCCCTATATACTCCGCACTAACAGCTCTTACAAACAGTGAAACTTATTGCTATGACCCAGATTCAAATACTGTTACAAACGATCAGCCTGTAAATGATTCCACAGTACACGTTCCGTACAATGAACAAGTTCCTTTGTTTGCAAGGGAGAAGATCTTTGCCGCAGTGCTGCATTCTTTCATATTTTTGAAACTCTGAGCTAATGGTTAAGGTAAATATCAGTTCACAATTTAGTGAATCAGCTTCGCCACTAAGCATAAGATATTATATTCCAAGAACAATGCCCGAAGTGTTCTCTATGACAAAATATCCAGTCAACATAGAGCTTGCCGCCGATGAATTTGAATGATTTGATATGATATTATATATTTGTTAATTGCAATTGGGTAGCCACCCGGTTTCATTAGTACAGTACACATTCACACACACACACACACACATACACACACACACCACACACACACACATACACACACAGAACGACACGAAACAAACAACACAAAGTTTGGAAAAGTGCGGCCTTGCCCCGTCTTTGCGGGTTTTACCTTGCATTTGCCTTACGACTGAGGAAAAACACGGAAAAACCTCAGTCAGGGCAGCCGGAAGCTGGCACGATGAAGATACATAAACATACAATAAGAATACATAGGCATAACAATTCCTGTAATTATCTAGAAGCTCTTAAAGAAATGGGGACTGCGGTAGCACAGTGGTTAAGGCGCTGTGCTACAAATCGGAAGGTCGCCGGTTCGATCTCAAATGCTGTCATTGGAATTTTTCATTTACATAATCCTTCCGATCGCACTATGGCCCCGGGGTCGACTCAGCCTCTAACAGAAATGAGTACCAGAAGCATTTCATGGGGGTAAAGGCGGCCGGTGCGTAGGGCTGACAACCTTACCACCATCCTGTGCCGTTGTCATGTAATCTGGGAACCTTATCTTCCTGGAACCCTCTGGGCCACTCCAGGCCTGTAATGGGACTGCTTTACCTTTTACCTTTAAAAGAAATCATGAAAACGTCAGTCAGGATAGCTAGTCTCAGCCAAGATATCAACGCGGTACAGGAGGATTAAAGTCTGTCAGTTCGGTGTCTTATCCTGTATCGGCTCTTTTACGTATTTATAACATTCACGTCATGTGGGGAGTCATGGCATATCGATAGCTATATATTTGCTAGTGTTCGGAGCACCATAATGCCTCCACTTTCATAATCAAGTAGTCATAAAGGAACTGGTTACATCTGTTAATTAGAGACGTTTCTTAAGAACTGAGATACAAACTCACAATACCGAATGAAATTAAACTAGCGCATAGGCTCTCCGTAATGTGACTGCTTGTTAAAGTATAAATCGAATACGCGTATATTCTGAGAGTTTTAGTTTTCGAAACACCTGTAACAGGGTAGTGGGGTGAGGCATAATGCTTTGTAGTGTTAATTGTGGCGATGATAAAATGTGTCACTAATTTTACTCGAGACAAAGTGTACAGCAAGTCTCATTAATGTTCCTGAGATCATGGAATGCACACACGAAGAATACTGCGACATGCTCTCAAACCAGAGTGTTCGTAACAGTCGAACATTTACTGTTGCACCGGAAAAAGCGCTACGTTACCTTGTTCGACTTCGTCAAGACGCTAATGTGTTTGGACTGGAGTAAATTCGTCGTGAGGCACTTCTGAATACAGGTCGCCTACGGTTTGTGTGGACACCAGCTTATAAGATGTTATAAATGCGGCTGTTGGACGGGAACCGTGGCTCTTACCCAATATTGCAAGCGAAATGGAGCTGTCCAAACCGAAGATTTTCGAAGTACATCGTGACGATAAACTGCATGCATACCAATAACCGTGAAGAGCACTTACGTTACCAGACGATCGTCCTTTACGTATGAAATTTTGCGGATGTCTGCGACATCAACTTCATCACGCTGGAGAAGAGAACTTTTTCTACGGAATCATCGAGGAAGAGGAAGTGCGTCTTAGTTGTAATTGTGCGTGCAACGTCTACAACATTCGCCTCTGGAAACAGAACAGTCCTTATTCTAACCACGAACTTAAGTGACAAGTCGATTATGCGTGAAATTTCTAAGTTCCTATCGTTGTACACATTGTCGTGGGTCGCTGTCTGCTACTTTGCAGGCTTAGTGCTCAACGATATCGTAATGTTTTGGAAAACATTCTATGGATGAATATTTCAAGAAATGCCTCTTAGTGTGAGTCACAGGATATTGTTTCAGCAAGATGGAGTCCCAGAACACTAACCGGGAAGTTACCTGCCAGCGGTTAAACGCGACACATCTACAAAGATGAGAGTCGAATCTATACATCCACCCGTGGCTGGATCTAACTCCGTGGGGGTTTTCTTTCTTGTGGCGTCATATTATGGAGAAATATTAGGCTGTACCTTCTACGACTATGGAAGTATCGTTGGCAGACTACAGGCAGTTGAGACAACTTCTACTACCAACATATTTGGGCGTATTCGAAAGAAGTGCGGCGTCCTACAGTCTCCCTGGAAATGGGTGGAGATCACGTCGAACGCCTACTGTAACTAACAGGCGCTCCTGATTTAATCATCTGATATCTTACGCCACTAGACAGAATCAAATATCATCAAAGCTAAACTGTTCAGGGCACGTGTTATGTAAAAGATTCTACTTTTTGCAAGGTATCGCATTATGGAAAAAACCTTGTGCGAATTACTTTTCTTCCTTTATAACGGCAAAAGCAGCAGCATAGTGCTGCGACCGTGTCAGGAGCTAATAAACATATTCTTAATTAAAAATGATTGTTAGTACACAAATAATGAAATGTAACTAAATATATGGTATTAAGTCTTTTCTCTGCAGCTCAGTTTAAAGACAAATTAAGTTGATATATTTCCACGTGGTGCCATTTAGTCTGTCAATAATCAACGAAACATTGTTCCTATGAAACCCAGAGTAAATTAATACCGCATTATCAGTGTTTCTTTTGTAAGTATAAAGTGCGTAGCTGAGAAAAGCATAAAGATATCGCAATCCCATTATCAATGTCGCAAAAGATGCTTTTCTTTTTCGTCGTCTTCTTCTTCTTATTCCACTACTTCTTTTTCTTCTACTACTGTTTCTTCTTTTCCTTCCATCCAAAGTTATGGGTTTATCGGTCTGTGCCGGACGGTATTCAGAACTGCTCTCACGAGCTTTCCATAGTCTCTCCAACAGACGAGGGTCTGCCAGTTTCAAGGGTGCCATTTTCTTCGGCGACCTGTAGTCCCCCAGCTGGGTCACAGGATCTCTTCACCCCAGTCGGTAGCTTTGTATTTCTTCCACCACATTTGCCGTCCCTAGCCCTTACCTTATTTTCTAACTTCTAATGTGATTCCTTCTGGAGACGCCACTAATTTTCCGAGAAAAGTGCATTTTCGCTGCTTCTGTTCTAGTTTTATCTTGTTACCTTAAAACCCAGCACTCACTCACTCACTGCCACATAGCATGGACGATCTCACTTGAAAGTTCTCTGGTACACAAAAAATACGCGTTCGTGTGTGATTCGTGTTTGTGTATGTGTGTGCGTGTGTTTGTGTGTGTGTGGTATGTGTGCGTGTGTTTTGTGTGTGTGTGGTGTGTGTGTGCGTGTGTGGTGTGTGTGTGCGTGTGTGGTGTGTGTGTGTGTGTGTGTGTGTGACTAACGTATTTGTGTGCCTGTTGCATATGTGTTAGTGTGTACTGTTTGTGCTTGCGTGTGATTAGCGTGATTCTTCTTATTTGGGCGTGCGTTTTCCTCGTATATTTGTGTCTGTGCACGCTACTTTTGTTAATATGCACATGTCATTCTTGGTATGTTATGAGATTAGCTTTTGTTAATGTTGTAATTTTCGTGCGTCTGTTGTTGTGTGGGTGTGTATGTGTGCCACTGTTTGTGCACGTCAGTTTATGTATCGTATGTGCGTGCGTACCTGCCTGTTTGCAATTTAGTGTGTAATGTTTATTTATAAATAAATGTCTGTGTTTCTGTGTATGTTTGTGATGGTTGTACTTGTGGTTAGATTTTGTGTGCGCAACTATGTATTTTATTTCGTGTATTCATGTAATTGTTTGTTTTTATGTTGTACGTCCTTGCCCACAAAACAGCGGAATGACATTTACGAACGTCCTATAAGCACACAGAAAATCTTAATAAGTCAGCAACCAAACAAGTGCATACAGTACGTACGCATTTGTAAATCTTGTCGGCCTTCTAATACACCATTTTAAAGCTTCGAAAAAAATAGTGATATTACCTGGCAATCAATCAGGAAGTATTCCTGTCTTATGTATTCACATTTCTCAACTTGCTAGTCGTTATTTTTAACTTCTACGTAATACAGAGTAGTTAAATACAGCAATAAATGAATAATATACCACCTAGAACACATTATGCTGTTTAGAGGGAACAAATGGGCAACTTCACAAATATCATCAACATGAAATACTTCTTAGAACAGAGTCCGTTTTGGTAATCAAATAATGCTCCATGTCAACAAGAAATTCCCAGTATGCACCGCTATATGTTCATAGGAGGCCGCCATGACTCCTATAATGAGGCAGACGAATCCAGTCCATACCACCGAATTTATGTGGGTTGCCTTAAAATTCAGTAACTGAGCTATAAACCTTTCAAAGTTAGCAGAACTAATTTACTGCTTAGTGTTGTGCTTACGTGTTGCAGCTCTTACCGATCTACCAACAGGCCAACTTTAAGAACTAAAGAAATATATCGCCAGTAACTGTGCATTTTGATGAACTCAGAACATGGAACTGCATATTTTTATACTTTTTTCATACTTAAATGCTAACAATGTTCACTGCAGTATTCTATGTTTACATTCTTAATCATTTACTTCCAAAATGGCATTTATTTTAGGAAAAATTCAGTTATTTTAAAATGCTTTGAACACTCATCTGTTTATTTAGTTATTATGTCTTCCCTGCCTTGCAGAGCCGGTATAGCGACTAGCCACAGGCCGGAAGGGTCCGGTTTCGAAAGCCGGTGGACGCAAGTGTTCTTTATTCTCATACTTGTTCATGCCAAACACGCAGACAAGTCAGCCCTCTGTACCCGCAGCCTCCGGTACAAGTAGTATGACCTGTACCGGAGGCTGCGGGTACAGCTTTTAATACTCCTGATGATGTGTGCTGTGACACCCGAATCATGTAGAGTAGCTTTGCAGTAAATAAATATCTTCATACTGTTGCATCTGTTGGGTTTTTATTCACATTGAATTACGACGCACGGAACCACGAGCTTAAAACTTAGAAAACTTTAAAAATGGCTTTATACCTATGTAATAACTCACTACATGTGTAAGAGATGTTTACCGTATGTGTGTATATATATAAAATTCAGGTTATATTAAATGGACTTTTATAGAATATTGCAAAACGTAACAATAGAATTTTTTATGGAAGAGATGTCTTTCACAAAACAAATATCCACCCAACTTACGTGTTTCGACATATTTCATAATTTTCACCTCATAGTGATATCTTGTGTTGAATGGTGCAACGAACCATTAACATAGAAGAGTTTGTAACGAGAGGTTGGGCTATATGAATTTTTGTTTGGTATCGTAAGTTAAAAACACACGATGGTATGTGGTCTGTTAAAGTTAGAAAACGTAAAAAAGTAAAGCACAAACTGAGAATTTTAAACACGAAAAAAAAAGAATATAAAACATAGTATCCCATGATTTGTGAATAGCGAAATTTATTTTTAGTGGCTAAGTATTTCTTGTAACCATCAAATTAAACGTATAAAATACAAATCTTGTTTATTCTGCCAAGCCTTTATACAAAAGAAAATACAAGTTCGGCAAAACGGGTTATCAAATACTTTCCAATGACGACAGGTAAGGGGAAAGTTTCTATAGTACACGATTGCTTTCTGCTGTCGTGTCAACAAAGCTAGTTGAGTTCCCAAATGGCTGTACACACTTTTCCAAACCATACTCACCAATTGTATTTTCCTGAATATTTGACCCCGGGGTCATTGTATCACATTGGCCTACTCGCAACGCAGTTGCGTTTCTGTTTTTTCCTTTATCGCATAATTCTCTTTCCACTAGTCTCTCTGGAACACTGGAACATTTCAACCCGAGCACACGGCGTGACAGTGAAGTAGATATGAAAGTTTAATACATCGATTTTTTGGTTATGGCAATAACAGGGTATGTTACAAGCGACAAGTGCGAGTACACTACTGTGTTGAATGTGTGCACAGGTATGGCCAACAATTAAATACTTTAGCGTGGTGCAAATGTTTTGAATACTTTATGGTCAATAAATACTTTGAATTCTCCTACCCCTCATGTTAGTACCCAAGGCCCCAAGAGGATTGAAAAATTGATGCCCGAAATTCACTTGCATAACATTTCAAAATTACGTTCCGAACTCACATAAAACTTGCTGAGTTTATATTAAATTTTAGTTTTTTTTTGTATTATTTTGGCAAATAACCAATACGTATTAAGAAAATCATAGAACCCACACAAAACCACTGTGTGGGAAAATCGCTGTGGTAGGTAAAGTAAGCACCATAATCTAAGGGCTACAAATATTAATTTACAACGATCATAAAAAGAAACGGGAAAAGCCTAATTAATTTAAAGAGACTGGTAAGAATTATGGTGACTGTGATGATGCTGGTTCTGATGTTGTTGATGACGAAGGAATTAAAATTGTGCTAAATCGAAAGTCACGGATTAAACCTCATAATCTTCCTATCTTTCTATCAGAGGAAAAGCAACAACAAAATACATTCCTTCACCCGTTGCGCCGTAGCGACAAGAGATAAGTGAACTGCCAAATTTACACTGGGTAGGTAGTGAAAGAATTATCTGCGAACACTGAGCATTATTGGAATGATAGTGGCAGGAAAGCCGTAGTACGCTGAGAAACCCCTGCCCAAGTGTCACCTTATCCAACAAATCGCATGTGAACTGGCATGGTATCGAATCCGGACCTCCGTGTGGAGAGGCTGGCGACTAACCGTATGAGCAACATCACGGTTTCCTTTACTACATGACACACTGAAAACGATCCTCACCTATGTCATTTCAGCGCCACCATTCTTTTCTCATTTCTATGATTACCTACTTTGACATGGTACTTTCTATGCCCAGGTCTAAAAAACGTTCTCTCTCCGTAAACTACAGACATCGATTCTGAACACTGTTCTTTAAATCAAATGCTTCCCATACATCATTGATTGGTATTGTAGGAGCCATAACTTCGTGAAAATTATTAAGGTTTGTAGTATGAACCCCGCTGAAAATTCGAATAAAAAATTAGTCTGCTCCCTCGAACAGTTCCGGTACAAAGTACAGCCTTTACAAAGTGTTTACTAATGTTCCATTCTGAGCACAATTTACTCAGATCTGTACTCTTTTCTTCTTATCGACATTTCGGAACAACACATGGCCTCATCTTAAAGGGTCAATCAGAGTTGTAGAACAATATCAAACAGCTGGCAGCCATACAAAACGTGCATTCAAATGTGGAAGTTTTGCAGAATATAAAATAAAAACTCCCTGAAGAACGGAGAAGTTTTTCAACAAGCAACAAACACGAGTATTTGCTGAGTGGTCATGAAAGTGCCTGGCTACCGGAAAAGATCGCGACTAAGACTCCATCTTAGAGTGCACATAATCTGTTCTGTAAATAAGTGTACTTATTTCACTTCTCCCGTGTGCCAAGAAAATAAACTGAATACTTGGAACGAAACACGAGTGTATACTTTTCGAAAATTTCCTTAAGAGTGGGTTTAAAAATTTGACTGTTTGCACGATAATTCGTTGCTGGTCAAAGAGAAGGTCGAAAGTTTTGGGATATACAGCAAGCACGTGGGAAATAAAGCGTGTATATCAAAGTTGCCTAGCGAAATCTGGAGGAATGAGACCCCTTTGATAAAATTACAGTAATATTAAAATGAGACTTGTATGAAGGTTCGGACTCTTTCCTTGTGACCAAAAAGAGGATTCCAGGGCAGGCACCCATGGACATGGAAGAGTAATATGGGAAATTTCTTGATTGTTTCTTGGTTTCTGAAGAATATTTTTACATTATGGTGTTAAGAATTGTACTCTAAATAAATGAAGAATAAAATCGAAAGAGATGCTACTTATTACTTTATTATGCTTATGTTAGGCTCAACATGTTTCGGGCATCATTATGCCCATCATCGGGAGCTCACGACGATAGCGTTGATTACCACATAGGCCTTCTGGTTCTCGTGTTTCTGCTGGTTGGAAGTTAAGTGAAGGCAGGATGGCTAAGTGTTCGGACCGAAGGCTGTAACACGACTCGTGTTACAACCTTCGGTCCAGACACTCATTCATCCTGCCTGCACTTAAACTCCAACCAGCAACAACACGAGAACCAAACGGCCTATGTGGTAACCAACGCTATCGCCGTGCGCTCCTGATTATGGGCGTAATGGTGCCCGAAATATGCTGAGCCTAATATAAGCATAATAAAGTAATAAATGGCATCTAGTTGGATTTTATTCTTCACTTATCGAGATGATGCACGGCCCAATACACATCAAAATTGTACTCTAGATTCTAGCATCCATAGATCCCTACAATAAACTCGATAATTTCGCGTATTTCTGTTACAGATTTTAGTCTATTCTATACAACGCTGCCTTGGGCCATCAATAACAATAATGACATATGAGCACATACAAAGTAAAACAAAAACACGTGCATTGCTTTTGAAATGTGTTCGTACGAAGGTTTTGTGTCTTATATACTTCAAAGACAAAACAAATATTAGGCTTTCATACGCAGAGCAATTTCCAATTAGTCGCTGAGAGTTTCAAAGGACGTACGACAATCACACCGAAGTTAGAGCTGGTGTGTTTGTGCCCCAATAATCTTATATCCCATTCCACATTCTTGCAACATGCAGCCACACCTTTAGCTAGAACTGAAAGGCGTATGTGTGCTACATAAACACCCTGAGATGTAACTTCAAAGACATACCTCAAACACATAAGCTGACAGACGTAGGAGGTTTGTAATTCCCTTAAACAGGTTCTGTATGATGTTAAACCACAAATAAAAACCATGTTTAAGAGCTTTAATACACTTGCTGCAATAACAGCAGTGAGAAAACCAATGTTGCACACAAATAATATAGCGACTGGCCATTTTAATGTGTAAATTTAATACATTTAATCATAATCACGTATTTGTGTATACATAAAGAATTCTAAGCGGGTACGGAAAATGCGTAATTACGAAATCTATTATAAAACACAAACAAACGAAAAGCACAATTTTCTAAATAAATATTTAATTTAATTATCTGGTGGATAGGAGAGTGTGTTCGAGTCTCGAACACACTCTCCTATTCAGAGACTGCTCACACCGATGCATGTAAAACAAAACATACTGCCGTATACTACTGTCTTCCTGAGGATGAACTCAACAGTTTCGAAACGTGTAGGAGACATCAGAAATTATAAATTAAATATTAATTGAGGAAATGTGTATTTCATTGGTTTTTGTTGTATAATTATAACACAACGCACGGTGCACAATAACATAAAATACGAAATCGATAATTCGGAAATAATTCAAGAACTATATATTCAAAATATGCGTATTTAAAAGCTGGTTTTAGGTGCTTTCGCAGAGCTTTAACAGGGATTATTAGCTTCATCATGCCAGTCCGTCCGTGCATCCGTCTGTCCTTTCGTCTACCTTAATGGAATAATTCGGTTGCAGGTGAGCAGGTTTTGGCAATATTCCATATGGGAGGATTTCAGCTCTCTTATTTCAAGGAAACTCAAATTTGTTCAAAATCTGACGCAATTAAGCGACACTCTATACGTAGCCACAGTTGCCTTTATTAACCAGTCTACCGATGTTTATGTGATTCGTATAATTACCGCTGAACCATACAACCATGCTTGCTATGTTCACTTTTGTTGCTAGCGATTCCCCGTGTACATTAGTTAAATTGATAGCCAAGTTACACATGTTTCTACGGTTACCCTTACTAACGTTGTTGCAAAGTTTACTAGATTTCATTGGTTTGTATAATTAAGTGGAACCCCCAGGAAGTTTTCAATTCGTGGATCGTTCCTGTCTTGTTTATTTACTACACCCGTAGGGGACCGTTCTGGTTTCCTTTCCTTTGTCTATCAATTCTTTTTTCTTTCCTTTCACGTTTTATTCGCTCTAGTTTCCTTTAATTTGCCCTTTCTTGCCTTCACTATCACACACCTTTCCTAAGTATGAATGAAGAAAACTTGCGAGGTCACGGTGTTATCTGTGTGTGTGTGTGTGTGTGTCGGCGTCACCCCCACTTCAGCTTCTGAGCCAGATGACGTTTTTCACAAAACTGGTCTGAACATCATGCCTTCATAAGTTACCACAAAACCTTGCATTTAAATTCATAGTCAGATACAGCACGAAACGTGCTGATTTTCTATAACACTTTCCGATGGAAATTTTTTCTATCTTCACTGCATAAATTGGAGGACGTTTTCTCTTGAAACACAATTTCATCAATTTTTTTTTTGCCGTTTTCTTAGTAGGAAATTTGCATTTAAATATACTAGGTACAATCGATTACTTCTAAACGTCTTGCGTTTGGATTAAAGGAAAGGTAAATATGAGCATTACTGATGATGATGATAAGGATAAATTTAATGCTTTATCTGACTTCAATTCCCGTAACTGGAGCGTGAATTGTGATTGCTTTGTAGAGTTTTCCTACTCACTGCAGTTGAACACTGTCACAGAACAATGCAACAGAGAATACCCAATTCCTTCCATTTTCTTTTTTTGATTACCATATTCTGGCATTGGACTCCCTGTAATATCTGAGATTGTGCCAGAATTCTGGTGAATCCTCTGTCTCCATTGTACACAGAATAAAACTTAGGACATAACCCACACAGCCAGCACCTGGATCAGACACAGCAGTTTTATCGCAATGCATAGGGTTAAAGTATTTCATCTGAAGGCTACCATATATTCGGTTTGCGTTTCGTGAATGTAGGTACTGTGCAACACATAGGAATGTTTTAATTACGGGGTTCTTGAAACATACTATATAATATGTAACTCTTTAAGTGGGCAAGCCGTCCAGTCGTTCCTTTAACGTGCGTAACATTTTAATTGCAGATTGACGCCAAGTACAGTAATTATATGACACATAATGACAGAACTGTTTTGTTAAGACGAAATCCACGTTCAAATCGTTTCTTCACCATCACATAGTCAACATGTGGGCCTCTGTTTCCGTGGACTAGCGATTAACAGTGCTCTTTTTTTATATTTTGCTGACTGTGCATCTCAGTACAGTCTTAGCAATTGACCAACGTAATGCACAGAATCTTGGTTTATAATAAGTTTATTATATTCCTCTACATGTTTCGAGCAATATGCGCTCATCATTAGGAGGTCAAAATTTTATTATACCGCATCTGGTACCGTCACACCTGTAGGTGGACCTCCCATGCACAGTTGTGCACGGGACGGTCACCTACAGAGTGTGATGATAACAGATGTTACATAATAAAATTTTGACCTCCTAATGATGAGCACAATAGTGCTTGAAACATGTAGAGGAATATAATAAACTTATTATAAAATAAGAATTTGGTTAATTACTAAGGTTAACAGTCCGCTTGTTTACTTAAAACATTCTAGTAATAAGAGATTATTCTAGCTGATGGCTCTGTACCTATGTTCAGTACCTAGAGTGGATGTCACTCTTACGAAACGAGAGGGTAGACTGCATCTGTTTTTATCTGTCATTCTTAACCTATCATTCATGGTATATAGCAAATGTTAAGAAAACACCTCGAAACACAACATTACTGCAGACTACAACTAACCTGCCCATCTACACAATCTCTTGTACAGAATGTGTTAAACACTATGCAGTAAAGGGAACTGTGCTCCTCTGAGTTATTACTCAGCGAGTAGTATAATTTCTCACCGACGTTCCGGGATAACATATCGATCCAAACGTATCTATTTCGTACTCTGGGTTCAAAAACCTTGAATAAGGGACCGATAGGTTATTCCGAAACGTCGGTAAGAAATTACCACTACTCGCTGCGTAACAACACAGAAGAGCGCAGTTCTCAGCTACTTCGCAGCGGAAGCCTGAAATCACGCATTGTGAAGTAAAATTTGAAACTTGATTTTATTCTAAAAACTAAAACTAATCCCACAACAAATGTAAAAAAGGCCTCTTAATTCTGAACCATTCTCAAGGCACTTTGATATATTTAACATTCATAGGTCCGTGCATCGCTAATATATTCATAGAGTACAACCAACAAGACGCAACGTTTCACAATTTATTTATTCCTGTAAGACGCTCTACATGTTTCAGACGGATTTTCCATCCATCATCAGGAGCTCAAAACTGTACATACAGCGTCAGGCATTTGTCTGACCTACACTGCTACCTGCTGCTAGCCTGACCGTGCCAGGCTAGTAGCAGGTAGCAACATTGGTCTGACAAATACGTGACACTGTATGTACAGTTTTGAGCTCCAGATGATGGATGGAAAAACCGTATGAAACATGTAGAGCGGCTTACAGAAATAAATAAATTGCGAAACGTTGCATCTTGGTTGTACTCTGCGAACTGTGCTTTGATACATTACGTGAAACTTTCTGTAGATGCTCTCCTGTAACAGCTATTACACCAGCTGAGAACTTTCCATGTTTATTTTCTGTTTAAACACTGTAGTACTCCAATACCCAACACCACGGTGACTTCCTCCTGCAGCGGTTACGCTTCTAGACTGGTAGTCGGAAGGGTGCATTTCAATACGGGTATCCACAACTTGCTTTCGCTGTAGTCGTGGTTACGATAATGCGAGTGTACAAACTTAGACCGCCGTCAATACTTTACGGTCACTGTGTCATTCCGCCTGAGAACGATAACAGCTGGTCCCACTAAATGTCACGTGTTGCGCCCACGGTACCTGCATTGACTCAATCTGTTACGAATAGTAACAGAAGAATACAAATCATGAATCTTCCGCAATATGAAGGTATGTTCAATCTGATATTACTTACAGCAATTTCCCTTAAATCTCCGGTCTGAAACAAATTTCCTATACTCTTGCAACATCATTGTTAATCGGATCTAATACACATCCTCTAAGCCTACCGGTTGATGCTAGAGAGAAGAGTTTACAAATATTTTGCTGGGAATCAAAACCGGGAAGTTAAAATGCCGACAATAAGCTGACGTAAGTAAAAGTTAAAGCAGTCCCGTTACAGGCCTGGACAGGCCCAGAGGGTTCCAGGGATTTAAGGTTTCCAGATTTCGTGAAAACGGCACAGGATGGTGGTAGGTTGTCAGCCTTACACACCGGCCTCCTTTACCCCCAGGAAATGCTCCTAGTACTCATTTCTGTTAGAGGCTGAGTCGACCCCAAGGCCATAGTGCGATCGGAAGGATTTTATGTATCAACAACAAATTTGTTTACTTAAATAACCAACATGTCACAAACAAGTGGAGTGGCATGGAGTTATTGCTCCGCATATTCATAATATCGACGCTAGATAGATGCGAGTATCCCCCCGGGTTTTCACTCTAGAAAACAGCAACCGGTGTTCATTGTACAGCACCGTACGTGGGCTCCAGAACCAGCAGGAAAGCAAAAGAGACCAGAAAATCATAGCCCCTGAAGGGAAGCGAACTCCGCCTCTAATCCGTTGCCCACTCACATACTGATTGAGCTATACCGAATTCCAAGCCGCCATACGCCGGGATTCAACGTAACGTACGAGCAACGGACAAGTAAGCAAGTGCATTTTCCCCTGCTTATACAATATTCAAAGAGCTGACCCAATCTGATCACGCCACACAGCTTCAAGGTACAAAGTTCATGTCTACTCAGTTCCATCATGGTCAAAGTGCAGTGTTGCGTGTCCATCAACAAATAACCGATTGGACTGATTAAGAATTTGAAGCTAAAATATAATATACAATATATATAATACACACACTACATATTTTATTAGATTATAATTCCAGCTACATGTTTCAGCCCAATTGTAGGGCCATCTTCAGGCTGATCTTCGGGTCGAAACAAGTAGCTGGAATTATAATATAATATAATATTATAAAATATAAGGTGTTATATGAATGTATTCTATACATTTTTTATTATGTTTAGCTTATATTCAACACATCGGGGATGTCCCACATGAAAATTAAGATTTTTTAAATTTTTCGCGTCAGCGACTACAACGAAATACTGTTTTCTAAGATGTGAAGCAGCGTATTGTTTGTGGTTCATTTTACGACGCTGTCAGTGCCCCACACTTCGTAACTTCGATACTATTGTAATAGGGCAACGAAGTGAGCACAGATAGTATACTAAAGTAAGCTTCGTATCACATCCTTGTCTTTTAATTATTCAAAGCGCGTGCCATTTGACGGTACACCACCCTACTTATTGACTGTGAATTGAACTACAGGAATATAAAAAACCCCTCCATTAATCAAAGTCAAAATACCCCTGGAATTTTCAACGTGTGCCTACTGACGTACAGCACACTTGGCACATTTTCTCTAAAGAACGTATAAACAAGAATTCTATATTTCATCACACATTCATGGAACGTTCCTTTTCTTCCATTCGTATTCGCAGTTCACTTCAGTTTCCAGAATATATAAAGGCATTGAACCACACAACATCAGTAAGTTAGGTGGAACTCTGTCTTCACTCTTCAATAGGAGATGGGTGTGAGAAATGGGGACAGAAGCTGCACGTGGGACCAGCGAGCAAGGAAGAAAACTCAGACAGAATTCAGTCAATACGGTTGTCGCCTGTTATTCTCCCTCGTCATCTGACTTTATGCGTTTCTGGAAATGGAGCACGCAGTCAGTTGTTCACATCCACACACACACACACACACGCAAACTTACTTTCTTAACCTGGGAGAGGTGGCGCCTACTCATTATCTTTAAGAGGTGGCGTGGGGGATTTCATGACCCCATGGAAAAAAAACCATTTCTTTCTATATATGAGTAACTTTTCACATGTATTTA
>Ga0123357_10004488_pt1 | contig 16393 bp, 4 predicted proteins | sample TergutEmb28metaG_FD_89873 | JGI IMG/M metagenome (GOLD analysis project Ga0123357, IMG submission 89873) | Embiratermes neotenicus P4 segment gut microbial communities from Petit-Saut dam, French Guiana - Emb289 P4 | ecosystem: Host-associated > Arthropoda: Insects > Digestive system > Gut ... | reverse complement strand
TAAACAAACCGTGTTGTCACGTTTACACACACAACGGGGATGGCACACCTAAACAAACCGTGTTGTCACGTTTACACACACAACGGGGATGGCACACCTAAACAAACCGTGTTGTCACGTTTAACGGCACTTGCAGAGGAAATTATTTGGGGTCATCAGTGTGGATTTCGATGAAACAGGCCAAATATAGATCATATATTCTGCATTCGTCAAATACTCTAGAAACAAATGGATTAAAATGAAGCAGAGCATAAGCTATTTATAGACTTCAAGAAAGCTTATGATTCAGTTAGGAGGGAGGTCTTGTATAATATTCTCACTGAGTTTGGTATCCACACGAAACTGTTAAGGTTAATAGAAATGTGTCTGAAAGAAACCTATGGCACAGTCTGGGTAGGCAAACATTTATCTGACATGTTTCCTATTAAGAATGGTTTGAAAAAAGAAGATGCTTTGTCGCCATTGCTTTTCAACTTTGCTTTAGATGATGCCTTTAGTAGGGTTCAGGTACACCACGGTAGCTTGCAATTAAATGGCACACATCCACTTCTGGTTTATGCTGATGATGCTAATGTACAGGGTGGGAAAACACAGATTCTTTTAGTAGTTGCTTGTAAGGAGAATTGGCTAGAATGACGATAATAAAACTGAGTATATAGTCATATCTAAAGATCAGAATGCAGGTCGAAGTCACAATATAAAGATATATAAATATATTTCCTTTGTAATGGCGGAATATTTCAAATAGAGGAGAACAATCTTGACAATTAGAATTTCTATTCAGGAAGAAATTAAGAGCAGACTGAAGTCAGGGAATGCTTGCTATCATTCAGTGCAGAATCTTTTGTCTCCCAGTTTGTTATCCAAAAATATAAAGATTTAGATATACAGAAGTATAGTTTTATTTATTTATTTTATGTGTAGGCATGTGAAACTTGGTCGCTCACATTGGGTGAGCAAATTAAGCTGAGGTTGTTCGAGAATGCGGTACGAGAAGGATATATGGGCCTAAGAGAGACGAGATAACAGGGGAGTGGAAAAAAATACATAATGAGAAGTTTGTGATCTGTACTCACAAAATTTGTTCGGGCGATCAAATCACGAACAAAGAGATGGGTGGGGCGTGTAGTACGTATGGGGAGAGGAGATGTGCATACGGAGTTTTGGTGGGGAAAACAGAAAGAAAGAGACCACTTGGAAGACCCGGGAATAGATGGGAGGATAATATTACAATTGATCTTCAAGAAAGGGATTGGGGTATGGACTGGATTGATCTGCCTCAGGATACGAAGATTTGGAGAGATTTTATGAATGAGTTAATGAAACTTGTGTCCCATAAAATGCGCGGAATTTTTTGACTAGCTGAGAACCTCTAAGCTTCTAAAGAAGCACTCCGCTCCATGTAGTTGGTTGGTTGGTTGGTTGATTGGTTAGTTAGTTAGTTAGTTAGTCAATCAGTTAGCTGTTTGTATCCAGCGGACACTGTTTTTATGTCCTCTGATGCGCACATAAATACCTGAACCATGCAGGATACGGTGCAACATAAGCCAAACCCCAGTTTGCTGTTATAATTGTTGAGTGACACTGTTTGAAGTTTGAACTGTTGTAAATATGCCACACGCCTTTACACACGTCGAAATGCAGATATGGAGTATGTCTGTGAAAGAGCCCCTGCTGCTGTTCGGGAATACAATCGACGATTTCCTAACCGCAAAATTCCGGATAGAAAAGAGCTTTCCAATATTTTTGTCACATTGCGTCGGCGTGGTACACGTCTCAGCTCTGATGTTTCACCTGAACTTAAACATTTACAAGGTGAACAAAAGTTGATTTCATTCTTCAGTTGGTGGAGCGTCGTCCTACTAGTAAGCCTATCTCACGAATAATTTCTATACGTCTCGGTGTTACACAGACAAGAGTTCGGCGATCCGTAAGTGAGCACGTTTTGTGTCCATTTCACATACGCCACTTGCAACAACCTCAACAGGGAGACGATGCCAGTCGACTGGACTTTTGTCAGTGGTAAATGACACTCGCCGATTGCTTCGTTTCATATTCTGCACCGATGAAGCTACTTTCTCCCGTGACGGAATCAGCAACACTCGTAACTCTCACTGGTGGTCAGAAGAAAATCCACATGCCACTTTAAAAATATTTCAACATCGTTTGTCTGCCAGTGTACGGTGCCTTATCAAAAATATTCAACCCTAATTTTAGAACACCGTTTTACAGGAGGAAGTTAGCTGGAATTCCTGCAAAGTGAATTACAAGGAGTATTGAAGAATGTTTCTTTGGATACACGAGATTGTATCAGCTCCTCCACCCTCTACCCGACCAGTGATGCTGTACGTAAGTGAAACTTTCCCTGTTGGATGGATTGGTTGCCTTGATCCCATTAAAATCTTCATGTTTGTACCGTGCATCATTGACGATTAAAACACTTTATTATCCAACAGATGCACACATATATAATTCGTAGCTACAATTAGCTTTATTATAAATTATTTAAAAATATTTAAAATTGCTCCAACATATTTCGGATCACAAGGGATCCATCATCAGGGAGCTTTATACAGTACTTGGCTAAAATTACAGTAATGGTTCTATCGTGTCCGTTGACATGTACGTAGTCGGTGTTATGACAGCATATTTGCCCGTGGTGCGTGTGTGTACCGCACAGAGTGCCTCTCTATACTGTGCGGTACACACACGCACCACGGACAAATATGCTGCCATTATACCGACTACGTCCATGTCAACGGCGCGATAGAACCATTACTGTAATTTTAGCCAAGTACTGTATAAAGCTCCCTGATGATGGATTCCTTGTGATCCGAAACACGTTGGAGCAATTTTAGATATTTTTAAATATTTTATAATAATTCTAATTCTATCTACGAATTATATATTTGTGCATCTGTTGGATAATAAAGTGTTTTGATCCCATTAATTAGCCACCAAGATCTCCAGGCCTAACTCCGTTTAGATTTTTGTTTGTGGGATTGGATGAAGAGCTAAGCGTACAAAAGAAAGATATACGCAGCAGGCGAACTGATCTCTCTCATTTTGGATGCTGCCGCCTGCATAAAGAAGCATGAAGAGCGACTCAGACAAAAAATAGGCGATATTCGCACAAGAGTTTCAAATTTCATTGCAGCAGACGGTGGGATTTTCGAACATTTATTTTGAACTGTAACAAATTTTTCATTTAAACAATGAATTAAAATTAAAATGAAATTAAGAGTAAGTAATCCCTCTTCCTGTATTGCTGTTTACTGTGTTCTTTTTATTTGTTGATTCAAATACTTCAAATACTCGGTAACCATTCATAATTAAATACTTGTACCTGTGAACTATTTTCTCACAATGACGAACACTACCATCTCCCAAAATATTACCTTTCCTCCTGAATCACCCTGTATATTACACGCATGAGTTTTGCAAATGTACATCATACATGATTTCGTAAAGAGAGTTCGCTTCCCTAAACACTAGTCAATTTATTAACTTTTTGATACTGATGTAGTTGTGTATAAAAATTTTCAAGACAATTCATGTATTTAATCGAATCAGCACAGAAAGTTTGGCGCATGAGTTGCCTTTAAATGTTCATACACACCTACATCTACACCAAGAGAGATTGATAAATGAGCACCTTAATGGAAAAGAGAACCATTTCTTCGAAACAATGTACGACGTAAAATCGCAAAACACATACGTGTTTTATATACATGTATATATATATATATATATATAGGTCTGCAATATTTTTCTCGCCGTAACACAGTTCAATAGTTACAATATATCCACTCTAACACTATACTTAATATTTTATGGGCACGAGAATGCACGCAATAATTTATACCGCGGAACCCAGAACACAGGCTGCTCCAGTTACTGTTTTCAGTACACAACTTGACTTACTGCACAGATATTACATAGTGAGGAGTTCTCGGTGTTTACATTCAGAAAAGAATGAGCAAATATTTTGTATAACTGTTCTCCCTGTTGATGGGCCAGTGAGGTCCGAGATGGTGTGTTGTAATACTGTGACTTTAACAAAGTTGTGTACATTTATCAAAGTTATTTATTCACCAACGAATGCACAAGTGAATTGTCTAAAAACAATATTAAAATTTACATTAAAATAGTCACACACCGATATACTATAATTAATGGGTTTTTTTTTCTCCTGTGGCGCTGCGGCCCAACGCAGTCCATGGCCTCCTCATTCTTGAGGTTTCTAGATCACACACAGCGACGCGTCACAGTCGGTAGGACTCCTCTGGACGAGTACCATAATTAACTACTTTAACGAAATGTAACTTTAGCAAGCACGGATAATGCGCTCCCTGAAGAGGGTGTGACTACACCGAAACATGTCAGAGCCATTTTAATGTAAATTTTAATACTGTTTTAAGACAGTTCACTTGTGCATTCGTTGATGAACAAATAGCTTTGATAATATCAAGATGCACGGCACGAATGTGAAAATTATTGTGTACATTTGTTGGTTCTAATTGTAATAATATCAAATATGCTGAGTACTCTTAAACTTTAATATTCTCTAATAATAATATTTTTAAATACTGATATATATGCATAAGATCACTGTTGAATTGGCCAGTCTATATTTAGTACCACAGTAACTTTTAGGCCACGTGGAAGGTTATATGAACTTTTCCTCTACTGGAAACTTATGTAACATGCATAATTCCTTGAATTGTTTCTCCCTGTTGTTCTGCGAATCAAACTGCAAAGAAGCTGGCAAAAATTCTGACTATTGTTTTAAATATACATTTTTTTTGTTTTTAATCTGTGTTCATACAAGACACCAAAGTTTAAAAATTCTTTTAATTTCTTTGATTTAATTAGAAATTTCTTCGCTGTAGCAATTGCGTCAGAACTAGTCAATCTTCACATTCTTTCGGAGGGACAAGTATTTTTATTGCCTCTGGTAAATAAGTTTTGATAGCCGTTTTGGGCAGTTTTCTCAAACTCGAGGTAAGTGGACCTGAGGAAACTAGGAGTAAATTAAAAACGTCTTCAATTTTGGAAGACCGACATATTGTTCTCGAACGACTTCTTCCGAAGCAATTTAGATAATTGTTCCTACATTCCTGGGCGACTTATGACAATTTCCCGATAGGCAAAATGGCTCCAGCAACAATATCGGCTCCTTGGACCAGAATGTTATGAACACCGACGGGAATGTGGAACAACGGATATTCTTTAGCAAATAATTTACTCGTGTCTTTTACATACTAATTGAATTATTTAATATTCAATTCAAATTTTCGTGAAATACTCTGCAGAACTACACAAAATCCGAGAATAAGATTTTTCGCTGACATCAGTAATTCTAGCAGATTCTCAATTACATTTAAACACCTTCTAACTGTATTTCCATCGTCTGAGGTCCCGCTTCGGCCACACTTAAAGTAATGGACCAGAGGAGACATTTTGTTTTTAAATAGCTCTGGCATAGTTTATTTTTTATTTTTTAACTTTTACTTTTAATTTTTGCCTTCGTGCTTGCTATTTTTTATTTCAAATCCTAATGAGACCTGGAACAAATATGCAAAAAAAATCTGTAAGTTTGAATGTCGACATTTCTTTTAAAAATTTTGTCGATACGCAATTCTTCCTCTCTGGTGAAGCGCCACATACATAGAGAACTTGGGCAGGTGACATCGAAGTGACGACGTTCCAAGTATCCCATCTGTTATGGATAACAACACCACGTTATGACTCACAGATAGGTCACTATTTTGTTCCTCCAAAGTGCTCGCTCTTGTTAAAAGCTTTTTATTCGTTTTTCAAATTTTTTTTCTTTTTTCCTACGCACCTGATTATTTTTAATTTTATCCGAATGGGACGACAGCAACTCACCCAACAATTGTGCCAAAAAAAAAGTCTCCAGATTTTTTTTAATACAACTGAAGAGAAACTACAGCTGTGATAAAAATATCACTGTCAGTAACATCTGACAATAGCCGTTGTTTGTAGTCGCCGTGTTAACCTTTTCATCCCAATTCCAATATAAAATAAGAAATACTTCTTTCTAAATATTGTCCACAACATTGTCTATAACATTCTTTGAGATATGATCGTGCTTGAAGATCTTTTATCCATGAAGACTTGCAGATCTGCTGCTGCTAAAGATTTCTGAATTAATAATTTATTCGCAGAAGGATAATGTTCATCTTTAGCACCTTTAGTTACACGCTAACATGGCTAGAATTTACAGTTCTCCATTTTTGCAGGACTTCGAATTGTTAGATATTGACTTCTGTCAAACGTGTTTCAATAAAGAACGCGAGTGACTGTACGGCAGTATATGTTAAACAACGTACTTATTACGAGCAGCCCGACAATCCTAAGTCCTAACGCTGCCGACGGCATTGTGCCTAAAGCTCCAAAGGAATTTTCCGCGCCATCCGGTTTACCAGCAGATCGCAGACCGATGTTAGAGGCATGAGTCCAGCCAGGAAAGAAAAAAGTTTTTCGAAGCTCTTTCGATATTACGCATTTGCTACTTTCATTACGTTCTTTAAACGCAAGTTTTTTAAAACTATTTATACCGGATGTCCTTGACATTTCATCATTTCTTTCATACGTTTTGCAATAACTTTAATATGTCGACTGATTTCTTACGCTAAGCATTCTGCTGTCTTCGATACCAAATGCTTTTGGTTTCTCCTTGCATCTTTTAAATGTTCGCTACAAACACAAGATGCATTCTCACGAATTTCACATAATGCAACTGGAAATCTTTCTTCGAGCCCAAAACGAACTGTAATATAATAATTATCTTTCCATTAATAAACTTAAAGAACGGACTGATAATTGAAAGTCAAGTAATTAAAGTTTAATTAATACTGACCCCCGTTTATTTTTTATAAAATAAGTATATAAGTTGGAACTTGATTATTTATAAAAACATTTGTACATATCTATTAACCTATTATGAAAGTATTCACTCCTGACGTTGCTGCTGTCGCCTTCCCTTTGTATTCAAAGTTTTCAACTCATTGCGCTTTTATTTTGTATTCGTCTGTAAATAATTGTGAGAAATTATCTTCATAGTTTGTAAAAAAGTAGAATAATATATTTATATGTTTATAAAATATATATGTATAAACATAACGTAAGTTATATGTAAGATTGGTTAATGATCTCTACTTGACTAATTTTTATTAAAACAGAAGGTGAGTACTCAGAAGGACAGATTACGTGTCAAACCGCAAGAACAATTTTGTACTTGACATAACTTTATGTAATGGCTAAAACCTTCCAAAATAGAAAGTATTGGCAGCTAATTTTTCTGTAAATATAATAAAGTTTGGAGCCACACAACAATGTGATATACGGAACTGGATAGTCACCTCTATGTCAATAGAGAATTTCAAATCTTATGAAACAAAGAATTAGTGCAAGATAAATTTATATATAAATAACTTTATATGATCTAGAATGATTTTAATTAATTTACACTTTATTTCCCTTCATTTCTCTGTTCAAAAATCGGTTCACTTAATAAAATAGATTGTCATCATAAAAGCCAATATCAGAGTCTGTGCACAAATGGCTTTTCCTATTCACTGCCACTAAAACCGCACTGTTTGCCTATAGAGAGAATAAATCGAGTCAAACTGTCAGAAAGCGTATATTTTCGATACCCTGGGAACTTGATTTTACCCTCCAGGTAGATTTTTAAGCATTTCGTTGAAGTCAAAGAATTTGAATTTTGGCCAGTGCTCGCTTAATTTGACCCACTGTGTTTTGGTGTTTCAGTCAGGGCTGAAACATATGGGAGAAAGTTTAATGTCAAATAATGTGTTCATATATTGTCTAAAATTTTGTTGAATCTAACACATTTTAAGTCGATGGTTGGACTGATACCAACAGCCTCAAAATATGGTCCAGTAGCGGGCTCTTGTGAAGAAGGGAATGAACCATAAAAAGGGGTTATTTTTAATAGGTAAAGGGACTATCAGCTGCTGAAGTAAAATTCTGCTCCTTACCGTTATTGGTTATAGATCTTAAAGAAAATATTCTTGATGTGGAAAGAATTCAATTGGATACGAATATTATCTCCAGTCTTAGGTACTAACAGGACCAAGAAATTTCGAATGCTACAAAATCTTGGAAAAAGTAGTAGATTATTATTTTATCACGAACTATTTTACTACAGTGAATCTATGTAATTGTTCTGAAGTGAATAACTTACCTGAAGACTGATAGCTGCTTTGCTGAGTCACTAATTAGAAGGACTCTCCGTGACGAAACAGGATTGTTACCACAGTACCTTGAAGTACTTTAGAAAATATTTGGCAGAAACCTTGCTTATAAAATTCGTCCAGAAGAACATAAGAGCATGGAAGGCTTAAGCTATGACAGAAGGGATTAAAACTAGGTAGCTTGAGATTAGAATAGAATAAAATAGAATAGAATAGAATAGAATAGAATAGAATAGAATAGAATAGAATAGAATAGAGTATGGCTTCGAGTCCTTAAGGACTCGATGCATGTATAGGCCCCCTTACATTCTGACCTTTTCTCCCTAAGAAAAAGGAAACACTCATCCAAGTCCTACGTCATTTATGAAGGCCATGATTGATCTTGGAGAAGTTTTCCTAATAACATCTGGGTCCAGCTTGCCTGAGACCAGACAGGAACATCCCTTAGAGTGCCGTGACCAAACACAAGGGCACAGACCCTCTAAGTTACAAGAATATATCGAGCAAAGATTCCGGTCCAATAAACTTATTGGCCGAGCCCTTCATCTGTGCGTTTGTAATATGACAGAGCCATACAAAATACATTCACTGTTTCCGGAGCCTTCTATTACGCGACTCTCGGAGTCCCCAGTATGGGAACCCTCCCGCCAAGTTCCCCTCACGGAGCCTCTATAAAGCGTGAGATGCTCCTTTTGCTAAGCCTTCTTTGACACTTCTCTCGGATTCCCCATTAACGGATCCCTCCTTTAGATTTCCGAAAGGAGCCACCTATACAGAGATGCCCTTTTCCAAAGCAGTAGCTAGACAGTAAAAATAATCCATATTACAGGACTACGTTCATTGCGGACAGGTAAAAATGGTTTCGGACCAAACTGGTTGGCGCTCAAAATCTAGTCACAAATCAAAATAAATAAACAAGAAGGTCCCTTTAGCAGCCTGCAGGTACCCTTGGCACCTCTCAACATTACTGTTACTAATGCTGTGTAATTGGCACGCATTAGCATTGTTGGTCTTTCAAGTATAACTGTCCTTTCTATAACTGATTCCATCAGCAACCTCCACGGCTACGGGTAATCTGAATTCCAGAAGTGGTTAAGAGGTTTAATAGACTACCCACCTCTATTCTTAAGCTAGATAGAGCCAAGGGAAGAGTGTTTTACAAAGAACACGTAAAACAAAGGAAATGACTTGTAAATACTGTCAGGTTGTTCATCTCCTGTATGTTTCTTTACATAAAGCAGGAAAAGCACGTAATACTAAAAAAGAATAAAAGAGAGACATAAATTGATAAAAACAACAGAGGAGCACAATAGACAGAAGAAACTATGCCGCATACCGATTTCTTTGTAATTCCAAGACGTGTCTTTCAGAACTGGCCATACTAACAAAAAAAAATCAGCATTCAAACACGTTAAAAACATGTTTTAAACCCAGTAGTAAAGAAAATTGTTTGTATTTAATTTCAGAGTTGGAACAAAGATGCTGCCAGGTCTGCCCAGCGCTGGGCGGAGCAGTGTATGTTTCTGACACATGACAACGTGACTGGCCGGTGGGTGGATAACTTCGGTTCTTGTGGACAGAATATATTTGTGTCCACGCAACAAGTTCCCTGGTGAGTGGGCCCACAGCTCCCCCTGGGACCGCACTTTTAGTACATGCTTTTAAAATTAATGCTATACATATATTCTCATCAAAGATATACAGCTGCGAGAATGTTTGAACCTTAGGCACAGATACGATCACCAATATTTGCAAGAGATTTTTTTTTAAAAAAAAGGTATTTCTGGCATTGGTGTTAATGCTTAAAAATATATTAAGTTCAATCTGCAATCTTTTCTGGAAACAGAATTTAAAAATCTTGATAATGATCGAAATACCTAAGAAAACACACAAAACTCTTAGACGCTAGACAGGATTTCGATTTAAAACAAAACTGAAAATTATGAGTACAAGTTCGTGTCACATTACCAGGCTCTAAGAATCCCCAATATATTACAAGAAATTGGGAAAATTTTAAGTGTTGGGAAATAACAGAGTAAAATTAAGGAAGACTGGTGTTTAAAATTTCACACTATAGGTAATTTTTGACAAAGTTCATAGAATTGACAAAAAATCTAGTTGCTTTTTGTTGAATATGTTTAGGAAGAACCTAAACCAGATGAAGTTTAACAAGACAGACAGTGTACGTATAACGTAACATACAGGCGCGTTAATGGAACCATTGTTGTAGTAGAAAAGAAAAAATACATATTCTGGGGGTGTGTTTGTAGCCTTAGGTATCCAGCATACAACGCGCATGCACAATATCGTCATCTATGACCTGTTCGGCTCTACGGTATTTTTCCACATTATCTCATAAACAAAACGATTTTCAGTGAAAAAAAAAATTGAACATGAAATGAGTGTTTTGATTTTCTCTACAAAGTTTGTACGAAAAATTTCTCATTCTAAGAAGAACTGAACGAGATGCGACCATAAATGCTGAGTTTAATGAGGCCTACAGCATTGTCATTCAACCGTAATTTTACCGTAAATCATTGTTAGTAAATAACAGCGTCCTAGTTAACTCCATTTCCTCCCCTTTATATATGTATACACAATTGGCTTGAAATTGGTCAACCCTCTTTTAAGACAAAGCTGAAAAGCAAAGGTGACATGGTACCTCCTTCTTTCAGTTCATTCTTAACAAGAAATGTAACAAATATTTGCTTATCCAAACTTTATTCTAGAGTTTATTTCATCTTGTATTTATAAAAGTAATTATTTGCGTGGGGATAACATGATCATTTAGAATATTATATAAAGACCTCTTTTACAAGACATTTATCAGCTTTCTTGGCCTAACTGCAAATTATCAGTCAACAGGTTGTCACAGTTTGTAAAAATGTTATGTCCATCAGCGACACTATGAAGACTTAAAAACATACTCTGTGCATAGATAATAGTGCCACTCGATGATAAGATCAGTCAACCTCAAAATCAGGCCATTTAGCTCAAGGAGAACCTTCATGGTGTCCAACGAATAGGATGCTGGATGGATCCAGAAACCATCTAGAACAAATTGTGCAAGAAAAATCTCTTTTACTTCCAGGCGTCTAATCCTTGGATCGGCAATAAATTGAAATGTCGATACACCGATAACAAGTTATGAGACTCAGAAATAGAAAGTCTACCGGAGTTACACTAAAATGCAAAAAAAAAAAAGTCAAGAAAAATAAAGTTCAACTTTACACATAACAAATTTACAAGACATATAATTGCAACTGCTTCTGCTGCATCTTGAAGACAGTCACACTGCTTTATATGCTACCAGCCCAGAACACCATTACTAATTCCTTAGATCAGCCATTCATTGCATATTTATCTAATAACTTTAAATAATTTAAGGATTTTTAACACTTATGCAGGAAAACTGTTTGTACTTAAACTACCAAATAGCAACTAGCAGTGATATTGAGAGAAATAATATCAAAGAAAATTTTTAACATAAAGACATGTGAATGACTGCTTCTGTGCCTTGTTTTTGACATTGTAATGATTAAATAACATGTTTTTCATATGAAAACCTGTAAAATTGTATACTTTTTTAAAATACATTTTTTGTCCCAGGTCTCTAAAGTGTGTTTAGTTATGAATCAAAATAAGGTAATTGATTCCAAAGAATAAATCACGTAGCCAAAAACTTGATCCAATACTCACAGCAACCTCACGCATTTCCTTCTGACATATTTTGCTTCAAAATATTGCCATTTTTAGGTACTTCGCCATCAAGACATGGTTCCTGGAGAGGCATGACTTCACATATGGATCTTCACATAATAACCTGTATATAGTGGGCCACTATACACAGATGGTGTGGGCTACCACACATAAAGTGGGTTGTGGTTTCCAAAAGTGTGAACGTGGTGGGCTGAAGGGCAAGTCCTACTACAATTATGTCTGCAATTATTGTCCTATGTGAGTATGGTACAGTCTGCACTCCACTTAAAATAATTTATATTAATTTGTGGTTTAAAAAAATTGTGTCATATCCAAAGAATCTCCACTGACACTAATCTGTTAATTCTGTATACAAATATTATATGTGACACATTTCTGTGGTGTAACAAAGGCCTTGCATGTTGCATATGTCTAAATATAATTAGTGAAACATAGGATTACAGGAAGGATGAACTTTAATTATATTTGATCAACATAAGAATCACTTGTGGTTGATTGATAGAATATAAATATTGATGCTAGAAAGCCTTTAATATTTGACACATGCTTGGGTCCAATGCTTGACGATGACGAGAGCTTGATTTGATGTGTCTTGAGCAATTACTGAGATACGTGAATCTATAACATGAACTGTTTTTATAATTGTAAATTAATCTGTGTACACATAACCATAGGATCACATAATTATGCAATCATGCAATATGCAAAAAAATTACCTGATATCATCCAAAATTATTTAAATTTTTTATAGTGTACAGTTTAACAGTATGAAAGAGTGTTTAAGTACCGTACAAAATGTCATGCTTGACATTTCTCATATCAGAGCAACTGACTGACTAAATCTGTAATACAGCCTGCCATGAGCAGGCAGTACTTTTTTAGTGTTGTACTATAACAAACAATGCATAATTATTTCACAAATTATCACATGCCTAAATGTTTCGACACTATCGTGTCATCCTCAGGGAGCTTGTAATCAATATCTTGCCAAATTACACAAGTATTTCAAATGCAGCTGTTAGGAATACAATTTACAATTAAAATGTTTTACATAGGTTTTTTGCAAGTTCTCATATTATAGTCGTTGAAATCTGAAGAATATAAAGTCTTTAAAATATTATAACTGTCCTATTTACAATAAAATTAACTAAAATCATTTTTTTGCTACAATTCTCTTTAAGTCAATCTGTGTGGTGGCTTTTATATACAATCCATAATAAATGTGGACTTTATTAAATAGATGTATAAATGTTATATTCCAGATATGTCCAGTAAAAAATTAAAATAATACATCCAGTATTTATTCAGCAGTTCCATCTAGTTATAGAAGCTGGAAGTTTATTTTTGTGACCAAAAGACGCCATAATTGGACTTTATCTCAAATCACATGATTCCAGTCAACATATTTAAACATAGAGTAACTCTTAAGACCAACCCCACAAATATTTCAAGTCTATTGAATACTGAATAATAATTTTAATCTAAACAAATATTATTTGTCAACATGGTGCAAAATAAATTACAGAATTAGCAGTCTTTTAAGAACCTGTATTTGGAAAATCTTTCTACTTCAGAAAAATTCCTTTTTTTCTTTTTTTCCAGAGGGAACTTTATGGACCGACTAGGGCAACCTTACAAGAAGGGGATTCCATGCTCCCACTGCAGCAAACATTGTCGTCTGAAGAAACTGTGCATGAACTCTTGTCCCTCAGCAGATCTGTGGGCCAACTGTCAAGAGCTCAACAGCACGTGGCATGACTGGCTGTGCCACAATCATTCTCATGAGGGTCATAATCGTCGCCGACACTGTTCAGCCACCTGTAACTGCCACGATAAGATCATCTAACCTGCATTTTTAAACAGAAAGGAGGGGACTCAACTGTTGAACACAATTGTATTAAATTTTATGCGCTGTAAATTTTTTAAATGAAATGTGTGAGAAGAGAAAGTGCCAGTGTCACATTAGGTATAACCAGGAAAATTAGACTGGGAAGAATTACACATTTTCCAGCATCATTCCTGGCAGCTTAGTTGTATTTTTCCTAAATTACATCAACTAGATGCTGGGATAGAATGTCAATCAAGCTATGAACATATGCATTTATGTCATTTTCAACTCTCCATTCACCAGTCATCCTAACGTCAACATTGTGCTCAAATGTTACTGTTAATATTTGTTTACAAGTGCACATTGTAATGAATGACATAATCTTAAAACATCGTCTGTATATACAGATAAAGGATAAGTCACTAGGGTAGTCCATGAAGCCCAGATGGGAAGTACAGCTATAGGTCTGCTCTCTCATTAACTAGGCAATAGGTCAGGGTGTGTGGTCAATACCACACCCCAGAAAGTTTACTTTGTGGAAAGAGACCCGATATCGAATTTACAGGAGGCTGGGTGGGCCCCAGGGCAAGTTGGAACGGGGTGTACAAAATCTCACCCTCACAGGGCTGTATATACAGGACAATTGAAAAGTACATTCATAATGATAATTGGCTGTATCTATTTGAGGTTCTCACAGTGGTACTGGTGACAAAGTGGCAAATAACGCCACACTGCTTGGTAGTTTCAGATATTTTGAAGACATTTGCTTCATCAATCTCCATTGTCCAAGAACCTTAAAAAAGAGAATGCTTTTCAGAAATGTCAAAAAATATTTACCAATCTACACCCCTTCATAGAGATTTGGGTAGCCATTGTGTCATAACCCAGAAGTCTACAGAAAGATCTTATACTTCTGAGGCTACGACAAACCTTTGGTTTTCATTAAATCACACATGAACCAATAGAGAGCAAGAATAAAGAAAATGAAAATGATAGCTGTGTTACACTCTTTGTGCTGCATTTATGGGCACTACATGAGATGCTAAATGTAATTGGCTGCTGCATATCAACGCAAAGGTTAGTAAGTGAATTGTGAACTTCATTTGAAGTAAGAATAACAAAATAAAAAAGAAATGTATAGATCCCATTCATTGAGCTGCCATAATTATTTTACTTATTTTCTCTCTTTGTGCCCTCAGTGGGTGTAAAGAAGGTTAGGTGGGAGAAGGCAGGCAGAGAATGAGCGGAGATTTAAACTTTTTTTGTTGGAATAAGAAATGAAAAACATCAATTGGGAAAGGATTTTCTTCTACACCAGAGATTAGTATCAGCAATTAAGTGTATAGAGTTTGTTAGTGACAGGATCCCATATATTGTGCTGGTAGGTCACTAGTGTGACATATTTGTTGTAAACGCACAGGCACCAACTGGGGATAAGTGTGATGACTCAAAGCACAATTGTAATGAAGACATGGAGCAGGTGTTCAATCATCTTCCTAAGTAAAATATGAATATTCTATTAGATGATTTTAATACAAAATTGGGGAGAGAGGATATTTTAAAATCGACAATTGGGAATGAGAGTTGACAGAGGGTAGTAACGGTAATAGTGTTAGAGTAGTCAACTCTGTCATATGAGTACTATGTTCCCACACCAGAATATTTAAAAGTGCACCAGGACCTGTCTGACGGGAAGAATGAAATTCTAATTGATTGCTTATTACTAAATATGAGATGGCAATCAAGTATACTCAATGCATGATATTTCAGATGAGGTGATTGTGGTACTGATAATTATATGAAGGGGTGCTGATAAGTCCTTAGCCCGACCTACTTCCCGATGTCATAGGACAGAATCGATAGTGTCGTTGGAAAGAGGGGTCCGTTCATGTGCCGAATTGCAAGTCTTTTCTTGTTACAGAGGCTGAAAGGCAGTATGTCAGGTGACGTGCGCGATTTCAACATGGAGACGCGAGCGGTCATCAATTTTTTTCCTGCAAGGCAAGGCACCGAAGGAAATTCACGCCATTCTGATAGAAACATTAGGGGAACACGCACCATCGTATGCCACCGTCAAAAACTGGGTAGCCCAGTTTAAACATGGTGATTTTTCCACCTGTGATGCGCCTCTTCCTGGACGACCAAAAACAGTGACCGCCGGATATCGGCTAAATCAATAGCTGAGGAACTGGACATCTCACGTGAGCGGGTTGGGTCCATCATTCATGAAGATTTGGACATGTGGAAGCTCTCCGCGAAGTGGGTCCCGAAATGCCTGAACGCGGATCAAAAACGTCAACGGTGCCAGTCCTCTGAGCAACTTTTGGAATTTTTCCGTCGCGATCCAAATGATTTCCTGTCGCGAATGTTGACCATGCACGAAACCTGGTTATATCAGTTGCGTAAAGAGAAAAAACCAACTTGATGCCACTTGTTTTATTATTTAATATTCATTCATTACTCAACATGTTTCGGCCGCTAATACGACCATCTTCAGGAGTCTGCGACTAACTGGTTTTTATTTCATGGGTGGTATCTGTAACAAGTATAGAGGAATTGTGTTAGCGTTATTTATTAGGGCGTTGCTGGTCTTGATGTGTTT
>Ga0123357_10004487_pt1 | contig 16394 bp, 15 predicted proteins | sample TergutEmb28metaG_FD_89873 | JGI IMG/M metagenome (GOLD analysis project Ga0123357, IMG submission 89873) | Embiratermes neotenicus P4 segment gut microbial communities from Petit-Saut dam, French Guiana - Emb289 P4 | ecosystem: Host-associated > Arthropoda: Insects > Digestive system > Gut ... | reverse complement strand
TTCGAGGTCGCATCTTATACGGCTGAACCAACACTTTTTACTTCGGGAGCCTTAACCATCCCGGGGGTGACAGGTATCCTCAAGCCTCGCGCTCTAAGGAAGCTGAAACAAACCCCGGTGCGGGCACCCACCTGCAGCTGCAGGTTCACCTAACGCGACCTCGAAATGCTGCGCAACTTTGACGTGGCTAAACGCCGTCTGGCTTTGTTCTCGCGAGACTCACGGGCTAAAGCCCGCTTCGCCTCGCGACGCCGCGCCAGACAACGTTTATCTCACGTCAAAGGAGCCTTGTGGCTAAACGCCTGCTGGCGTCTATTGGTCCATTGCCCAGGTTGCGATTTCTCCACGGTTTTCTACTGGCAATTTTCTCATAAGGGTTCGCACGTGGCTTTTGACGGTTTCTTCCGAGATGAACAGCTCGGAAGCAATCTCCTTGTTGGTCATGCTGCGTCGCAGGCATTTGAGCACGTCAGTTTCCCGGCGGGTTAGTCCGTAATGCAGGGTGGCAAGAGTAACTACGGGGTCAGAATCGCTTTTCTTAATTACTTTTTCGCGAATCACACCTATGTCCTGGCTGACTTCAGGAGCTGATAAATGAAGCTTCCGGATGATGTCGTGTCGCGATGAGCCGTCAATGAGCAGCAGGGCCACATCCATTTCTTCTGTTGTCAATCCGGCGTCCGCCAGGCTTTGTTCGCTTGAGGCAATACTCTCTCGTAACGCGTCCTCATAACCGCTCGAATATCTTCGCGCGAGTATGTATGCCATGCTCATGGTGAACCCCAGGAAGCTGTATCCTTTGAGGGAAAGAATCGTGTTGAAGAGCGTAATGCTTATGATGTCGATTATTACGGTCAGCCCGACAATCATGAGCATGAGAGTAATGATCCCGAATTCTGTTTTAAACAGGTAGAGATACAGGCTTCGCCGCAACCCGGGTTTTGGGTCGGTGTCTTTGTTTAGCTTGACGACGCTCTGGTATATCCGCCAGAGCAAGTCTACGACAACGGCATAAGCCACATAGAGAATAGTGATATAACGCCAGAGTTCCACCAGGTCATAAGCGAACCAGATGGGGAAGAACCATTGCACAACAGCCAGGGCTGTGCTGAGAATACCAAAGGCGGCCGTCACCTTGGAGACTTTTCCCACAAATATCGTTTCGAGGAAAGCCACTCCGAGGAATATCAACACATACATGAGCGCATAGTTCAAAAGCTGGTTGAATAGTGTGTTTGGCAGCAAGGAATAGATGACCTGCGTCTCGGTAAAATAATAGAGGGACGCAATAACGGCAAATCCAACGAACAGCAGGTTATAACGATTGGTTTTTCCGAAAGCATAGGTCAACAGATGGTAGAGTCCAATGAACATGAAAACAGCACACAGCACGATGCTGGATATGCCGGTGTAATTTCCGAAGACGTAGGAGTTGTTCTCAAAATTGTAGGGTGATGCGTAACGTAAGCCAGTCCACTTGCTGGAATAGGCTCCCAGGACGTGGATAATCAGTGAGTTCTCACCTTCGTGTAGATAGTCTTTATCGACCGGTATGGATATGTTGCGAAGGTTTCTAAACTGTGTAATCTGCCCGGCGTCGTTTAAAAAGATCTGGCGGTCGACTGAATGCCCGTTAACAAAGATCTCCCAGTTCTCACCGATGCCAGCAAAATAAAGGGCGGGAGATACCGGATTACCGCTCTCAAGCCTTTGGATAGCCGCTTGATCGAGGGTGAAAGGAATAAGAATGGTAAAGTCCTTGATCTCTCTTTGTGCGAGGGAGAACTGATCATAGCGCGCGTACGTTTTTGGTAGAGGCAGGTCCGACATGGTAATCGGCCCACTGTGGGGCGGTTGGACCAGATCCCATGTGATTGAACCGGGATCAGTTATGTGGGCGTATGAAGGTTGAAACCCAAACTTTAGATAGGTAGAAGATGCCGTCAGGTCGCGATACAACGGATCGTTCAGCTTACCGTGACCGTTCTGGAATACGAGCAAGAGCACAAGACCTACTATCACCATTATCAGGAAGGGCGCTATATAACCAGCCCGTCTCTTCATTAATGCGTAGGTTTCTGACGATAGTATTGAACTGTCTTCAGTTATAGATCTGCCCCCTGCGTTAGTTCCAGCCATATCCCTCTTCCCTGAGCTTTTTGGCCTGATAGCGCACTATGTTCTCCTGTTCTCGTATCTCGCGTCCTCTTTATCTTAACCGAGATGCCCCCGCTCTGTTAAACCGAGGGTTGACATCCAAAAGACCTGCGTGAGCGAGCAGTATTATTGTAACTGACGGGGCGTTTTGTTCATGATTGCATTTTAAGTGATTGTGAAGAGGGCCGGTAAGAATTAACGGATATTATAACGATAAATAGTTGCATCTCAGAAAGAATGCCATAGTATTTGCTGAAATATGAAAGGGTGAGTTTTTGTGACAAAATTCACCCTGTCTTTGCCGCTCATCTTGCGTTAAGTTTTACTATGAGCTGACATGATAAAAAGGCTTAACGGCTCAGAGGAAGACCGAGCGGAAGGAAGAGACCATGGCATTTTGTTCAAAATGTGGGGCGCAGATAGAAGAAGGAACCCAGTTCTGTCCAACGTGCGGGGCAGAAGTAGCGGGTAGCGCGGCTCCTACGCAGGCGGCTCCGACGTATGAGGCGCCTTCGGCAGCCTCGGCGCCGGTAGCGCCTCCGGCAAACGATGCAGAGGCTAACAAGGGCATGGCTATCCTGGCGTATATCCTGTTCTTTGTTCCATTGATCGCTGGAGCTCATAAGACCTCGCCGTTTGTGAAGTATCATACCAACCAGGGGACGATACTTTTTATTGCGACGGCGATCTTTGGCGTACTCTACAGTATTGTCACCGCTATTTTGGCGGCAGTATTTATTTCCTCTGCGATGACGCTATCAGGACTGGGGACAGGGCTGGGCGTCTATGGTGTTTTGACCACAATCCTGAGCCTGTTGTGGTTTATTCCGGCGATACTGTGCATTCTGGGGATCGTTAACGCAGCGACTGGCAAGACCAAGCCGCTGCCGATTATCGGTAAGTTCACCATCATCAAATAAGGAGAGGCAGACGCTCGTAAAAAGGGCGATGAGAAGAAATGCCCGCCGCTTTCCCCCCGCGACGGGCATTTCTTTTTGTTGTCTCTGTGCCTCGACTCTGGCTTTAGTAGAATAAAGACGGCTGGAGGGCTTAGTTGATGACGGGAGGCAGGGCGTGAGCCAGGGTTCGCTCTTTGATGAGCAGGATGCGGTTGCGCGCCGCAGTGTGGCGCCGCTTGCGGTACGTATGCGTCCCGTCACGCTTGAGGAGTTTGTCGGGCAAGAGCACATTGTTGGCCCGGGCAGTTATCTGCGCCGCATGATCGCAGCAGATACGCTCACTTCGATCCTGCTCTTTGGCCCGGCGGGCACCGGCAAAACCACGCTTGCGCGCATCATCGCACACAGCACCAAAGCGGCGTTTGTTGAGGTCAGCGCTATTACGGGCAAGGTGGGCGACTTGCGTGACGCCATTGCGGCGGCTGGCACGCGCCTCGGGCTTTCCGCCCAGCGTACGATACTTTTCATTGATGAGATTCATCGTTTCAGCAAATCCCAGCAGGACGCGTTGCTTCATGCGGTCGAGGACCGTGTCATCATCCTGGTTGGCGCGACAACCGAGAATCCTTATTTTGAAGTCAATTCTGCGCTTGTCAGCCGCAGTCGCGTGCTGGAGCTCAAGCCACTCGCTGACGCCGACGTTGAGATCCTGCTGCGCCGTGCGCTTGTCGACGAACGGGGCCTCGCGGGTCGCTACTCCGCAGACGATGACGTGATAACAGCGCTGGCGATCACTGCGGGCGGCGATGCGCGGGTGGGGCTTACTTCGCTGGAGTTGGCCGCCCAGCTTGCTGTCGCCGAGCAGCCAGATATCGCCGCGCCACGTATTACGCGTGAGTTGGTGCGCGATGTGGCGCCTAATCGTATGCTGCCTTACGACAAGGACGGCGACGTCCACTATGATGTGATCAGCGCGTTCATCAAGTCGATGCGCGGCTCGGATCCGGATGCGGCCATTTATTGGCTTGCTCGTATGCTGCACGGGGGAGAGGATCCGAAGTTTATTGCGCGCCGTATCTTTATCTTTGCCGCAGAAGATGTGAGCAATGCCGACCCCCAGGCCCTTCTGATCGCTGATGCGTGTTTTCGCGCTTGCGAAGTCATCGGCCTGCCAGAGTGCCAGATCAACTTGGCCCAGGCTGCTGTCTATATGGCGCTGGCTCCTAAGAGTAATCGTAGCTACGAGGCGCTTTTGGCGGCGCAATCAGATATCGAGCACGGTCCAGCCCGCGCGGTTCCTAATCACTTGCGTGATCGGCACCGTCCGGGCTCTGAAGAGTATGGAAGATATGTGTATCCGCACGGCCATCCCGATGACTGGGTCTTGCAGCAATATCTGCCTGAGGGCCTTGCGCGCGGGGCGTTTTTCACGGCTTCGGAACGGGGCTGGGAGGCACGGGCTGCGGCACGTCTGCGTGATATAATCGACAAATGGAACGAAGAAGGGCGTTAACATGTTCAGCTACACAAATATTATCCATGCTCTGCTAGTCCTTTTGGCATTAGTAGGCGTTGTGGCGCTTATTTTTGTGGTCCGTTTGCTGCACAGCACACGAAAGACCATGGACACAACTAACGATACGGTCAAGGAAGCGCAGACAACCATCAAGGAAGTACGCGATGCGACGGTGCCTATCCTGGAGAAGGCGAGCGTCACGGTCGATGCGGCTAATGCTGAACTTCTGCGTCTGGACTCGGTGATCGGTGCGATTGAGGATGCCAGTACAAAGGCGATCTCGACGGTAGGCGCCGCGACCGAACTGGCGCAGAAGCCGGTCGACCTGCTCAACAACGTGAGCGATAAGTTGCGTCGCGGGTGGAGAGAACGCCAGGCGGCTACCCAGGATGTGAAAGCCGCCCAGGCAGCCGGACAAAAAGCTGCCGCGGGCGTCGATGTTTCGACGGTAAATGAACCAGTTGCAGATCCAAAACCCGCTGCTGCCGCGCCCGAACCGGAGCCCATTGCATCCGAGCCTGCGTCTGCGTCGGAGTCCGAATCTGCGCCTCAGACAGAGCCTCCCGCAGTTGCTCCCGAGCCTATTTTGGAGCCCGCAGCTTCTGAACCTGCGCCCACGCCCGTTGTGTCTGCGGAGTCTATCCCTGCAGAGCCCGCTCCTGCGGTAGCTCCTGAGCCTGTTGTTGCTCCGGTTCCTGCAGAACCCGCTCTCGCAGCAGAGCCAGAACCCGTTCCTGATCAATCCGCTGATTCAGCTGACGCTGCTAACTACGCCATTTAGCCCTTGGGCGATCGTTGCCCGATGCTGATCGGTTTAGACTGATAGAGAGCCGTGCCGGGCGCTTTTTTGTGCTCTGCTGACCTTACGACAAAAGGACCTGCCTGTGAACTACCTGACCTCAGATGAAATCCGCGAAAGCTTCCTCTCGTTTTTCGAGAGCAAGGGCTGCGTGCGACAACCCAGCTCATCGCTGATACCCGACGATCCGTCCCTGTTGCTTACTGCGGCAGGGATGGTGCAGTTTAAGCCCGTTTTTCTTGGTACGAAGAAGCTGCCTTTCTCACGTGCGACCACGGCGCAGAAGTGTGTGCGCACGACCGATATTGACATTATCGGCACCACGGGGCGCCATCTGAGCTTCTTCGAGATGCTTGGCAACTTCAGCTTTGGCGATTACTTCAAGGCTGAGGCTATCGCATGGGCCTGGGAGTATTCGACGGAGGTGCTTGGTCTGGACCCGGCGCGCATCTGGGTGACGATCTATCTTGACGACGATCAGGCTTATGACCTGTGGCTTAAAGAGACGCCGGTCCCGCCGGAGCGCATTGTGCGTTTGGGCGATGACGATAACTTCTGGGCGGCTGGCCCCACGGGCCCCTGCGGCCCTTGCTCAGAGCTCTACTATGACCAGGGTCCGGAATTTGCCTGTGGGCCGGACTGCGGCATCGGGCGCTGTGACTGTGATCGCTACCTGGAGTACTGGAACCTCGTGTTCACGCAGTATGACCGGGCCGAGGATGGCACGCTGACCGATCTGCCTAAACCGAGCATTGATACGGGTATGGGCTTGGAGCGTATCAGCGCAATCATGCAGGGTGTCCAGTCAAATTACGAGAGTGATCTGCTGCGCAAGCTCATCGATCTGGCCGCCGATATCACGGGCAAGCACTACCATGGCGGCGCCGTCGTGCCCGATCACCAGGACGCCACTGACGTAGGCCTGCGTATATTGGCTGACCACGCCCGCAGCGTGTCTTTCATGATTGCCGATGGCATTCTGCCGTCCAACGAAGGTCGCGGCTATGTATTGCGCCGCCTGCTGCGCCGCGCCGCGCTGCACGGGCACCTGCTTGGCGTGAGCGATCCGTTCATGGGGCGCATGGTTGAGGAGGTTATCTCCTTGATGGGAGCGGTTTATCCAGAGCTGGTCGAAAAGCGTGAGGTGATCTGCTCTCTGGTGGCGGCTGAGGAGGAACGTTTCCGCGCGACGCTGCAAACAGGTCTGGCTTACCTTGATCGCGCGCTGCGGGAGCTGGAGGCTGACGCCGTGCTGCAGGGTACGGTGGCATTCAAGCTGCATGACACCTACGGATTCCCGATCGACCTGACGATCGAGATTGCACGCGCACAGGGCCATGAGGTCGACGTCGAAGGCTTTGATGCGGCGATGGCCGAGCAAAAAGAGAGAGCACGCGCGGCGGTCAAGGACGTGAGCTGGACGACCTACGGCGGCGTTTTCGCCGATATCCTGGTTGAACAGGGAAGCCAGCCGACCGAGTTCACGGGCTATACGAAAAATGAGAGTGGCGCCGTCATTATTGCCCTGGTTAAAGAAGGCAAACAGGTCGAGCGCCTGGAGCCAGGCGAGTCCGGCGTAGTGGTCCTGAACCGTACGCCATTTTATGGCGAGCGCGGGGGCCAAGCGGGTGACGTTGGCACGATCGTGAGCGTCGACGGCGCAAGCTTTACAGTTGCTGATACAAAAATGGAAGAGAAGGCGCTGGTTGCGCACTATGGTACGGTTGCCGATGGCGCAGGCGGACTGGCGGTAGGCGAGTCCGTAGATGCGCGCATCGACGTGTTGCGGCGCGAGCGCATCCGCCGCAACCATACGGCCACCCACTTGCTGCACTGGGCGCTGCGCAAAGTGCTCGGAACCCACGTGACGCAGGCGGGAAGCTCCGTCGCTCCTGACCGGCTGCGCTTCGACTTCACGCATTTCGAGAAGGTTACGCAAGAACAGCTTGATCAGATTGAGCGACTTATCAACACGAAGATCGCTGAGGACCATCCCGTGCGCGCTTATGAGACAAGCCTTGAGACGGCGCGCGAGTCCGGCGTTATCGCTCTCTTTGGCGAGAAGTACGGCGAGTTCGTGCGCGTGCTTGAGATCGGTAACTTCAGCAAGGAGCTGTGCGGTGGTACTCACATCGGGCGCACGACTGAGATCGGCCTGTTTAAGATCATTGCTGAAGAAAGTGTCGGCGCCAACGTGCGCCGTATTGAAGCGGTGACCAGCCTGGACGCTTACGCTTATACGGCTCACACGCAGGAGCAATTGCGTGAAGTCGCCGAGGCGCTGAAGGCGGCGCCGGCGGAGGCTGCTGCGAAGGCGATCGCTCTGTTGGTGGCAAACAAGGACTTGGAGCGCCGCCTGCGCGAGCAGCGCGTTGTTTCTGGCGCGGGGGAGATCGAGGCGCTGGTGGCAGGCGCGCTACAGCGCGTGGGCTATCGTTTGGTGATCGCTGAGGTAGGAGCCAGCGAGGCCGCCGACCTGCGCAGCCAGGCTGACGCGCTTCGCACTGCGGGTATTGGCGCTATCATCCTGCTGGCAGAGGTCGGCGGTAAAGCTGCCTATCTGGCTGCCGCCACAGACGAGGCGGTAGCGGCGGGCTTTGACGCCAACGCCCAGGTCAAGGCTCTGGCGGCAGAGCTTGGCGGGCGGGGCGGCGGCAGGCCAACGCTTGCTCAAGGCGGCTCCGATGACGCTGTCGCTGCACGTGCGCTTATTGAGCGACTGAAGACGGAACTCTCGTGACAAACACCCCAGGGGTATCTGTTACCACCGGTCGACTGCTTGCGCTTGACATCGGAGATGTGCGTTGCGGGATAGCGGTCAGCGACACGCAGGCTAAGGTAGCTACGCCAATTTCGGTCGAGGCCACTACTGCGCTTTTACATGAACCTAACCGCTTGCGCGCACTTATTGAGGACTATGAGATTACGGGCATCGTGGTGGGCTTGCCGCTGACGCTGGCTGGCGAGGAGGGGCCGCAGGCGCGCCATGTTCGTGTGCTGACCGATAAGCTTTTGGATGCGGCCGGACCTGTTGCGACCGCCCTGCCGCTCTACTTCTTCGATGAGCGCCATAGTTCAGCGCAAGCACAGGGCGCCGCTTGTCAGACGGGGCGAACTACCCGTGATACGCGCGGTAAGCTTGATGCGCTGGCGGCGACGATCATCTTGCAGGGATACTTAGACCTGAGAAGCCACGCGGATGCCTGAGTCTTTCCCTGTCCAGCCTGATCTTTCGCGCGCAGAACGCCACTCTCGGCGCCGGGCGCCACGGCGCCATCACCCAGTGCGTACGGCGCTCATCGCGCTGGCGCTTGTCTGCGTTGCTTTGGCCCTTGCCACACTCTATGTCTTTTTTCTGCGGCCTAACCACCCCGCGCTTCCCGCGGGCAAGCAGGTGAGCTTTGTGGTGGAGCCGGGGACTTCCAGCGCGCAGATAGGCGCCAACTTGAAACAGGCCGGCTTGATCGACAGTGCGACAATCTTCCGCTTCCGTCTGGCGCGCTCCGGTTCAGGGACTAACCTTAAAGCGGGCACCCATCTGCTTACTGCTGGTAGCAACTATGATCAACTCATCCTGGCGCTCAGGCAGGCGCCAAGCGTTCCTGCCATCAAAGTCACGATTCCGGAAGGTTCTAACATCGATCGCATTGCCGCGATCCTGCAGGAGCGCCTTGGTCTGTCTGCTGCCAGTTTTTCCTCTTACGCGAAAGCGGCGGCTCCAAGTTTTGCTACGCAGTATCCCTATCTGAAGAGCGCCTATAACGGTTCGCTCGAAGGTTATCTGTTTCCGGATACCTATCAGTTTCCGAAGGACAGTACGCCGGAAGCGATCTGCGCAGAGATGGTCGGGCGCTTCAACCAGGTCTGGGCATCCCTGTCATCCTCTTACCACAGCAGCTACTCCATTGCTCATCTGGTCACGATAGCCTCGCTGGTGGAGAAGGAGGTCTCGGTCCCCACGGAACGCCCGCTGGTGGCATCGGTCATTTATAACCGGTTGGACAAGGGTATAAAACTTCAGCTGTGCAGTACGGTGCAGATGCTTTTGCCTGATCCCTCAAAAAACAAGTTGCGTCTGACTAACGAGGATCTGGCGACGCCCAGCCCTTACAACACCTATTTGCACGCAGGTCTGCCTCCCGGACCGATCGCCAATCCGGGCGAAGCTGCTCTGCAGGCCGCGCTCAGTCCTGCAAAGACTACCTATCTCTACTTCGTGCTGACAGGCAAGGATGGTAGCCAGACTTTTGCCAGTACTTCCCAGGAGTTCGAGGCGGCCAAAGCGAAGTCCAAGACGGTGTTTGGGCAATGACTTCCGAGGCAGAATCAACCAAGACAAGAGAGGCAGTTGCATCTTAATGGCAGTCCCCACCTACTATTACGAGAGCGTCACGCAAGTGACGCCTGCCTGGCTTCGCGCGCATGACGTCTCTGCAGTGCTGGTCGACCTGGACAACACGATCCTGCCGCGTTTCACAACAGATGTTCCTGCAGAGATTCATGCCTGGGCCGCGACGCTTACTGCCGCGCGTATTCCGGTCGCGCTGCTTTCCAACAACCATAAGAAACGCGTACAGGACTACGCGGCCCAGCTCGGTCTTACCCCGGTCGCCAATGCGATCAAGCCATTGCCTTTTGGCTATCTACGCGCTTTGCACGCAATTGGCGCCAAGCGTCACAGTGCGCTTATGGTAGGCGACCAGTTCTTCACGGACGTTTGTGGGGCGGCGCTCCTGGGTATCCCCAGCGTTATGGTGTTGCCGCTTTCGCACAAAGACCTGGCGCATACGCTCATTCTGCGTAAGCTGGAAAAGCTCTTTATTCGTGATCGTCAGGCGGAGGGGCCAAAGTGAGCGCTCAAGAAGAAGCGCTTTGCTTTGCGGTTATCGGGACCCCGATCAAGCACTCGCTTTCCGCGGTGCTCCATACGGCAGTGTTCGAGAAATTAGGGCTACTCTGGCAGACCGCCCTGGTTGATCCGGGGGATAGCGAGGGCTTCGCGCATCTGATCGAGGATATACGCACCGGCGCTGCGAGCTATCGGGGCGCCAACATCACAATCCCCTATAAAGAGACGGTAATCCCGTTTTGCGCTGAACTTTCAGCTGCGGCGGCGCGTTGCGGGGCGGTCAATACCCTATGGCGCGATGGCGCCGGTAAACTTATCGGGAACAACAGCGACGTGGGTGGCTTTCTCGAGGCGCTGAAGCTTGAGCTGGGTCTTGAGGCCGCAAAGGTGCAAAACGCGGTCATCTGCGGCGCCGGCGGCGTGGCGCGCGCGATCGCTTCAGCTCTCGCCAGCGCGGGAGTAGGCGAACTTACTATCTTATCCCGTAGCGAGGGTCGGGCGGAGGACTTCATTAAGTCGCTTTGCTGCAAGGACGAGAAAACGATCTGGCGCGGCGCCAGCTATGCGGACATTTCCCGGACCATCAATTCAGATGAGCGCTTCGACCTTTGTGTTAACGCGACGCCACTCGGGATGCTTAATGACGCGACCCAGGAGATGCCGCAGGAATTGCTTGAGTTGATACGGCGCCAGGCCCGACGCCTCTTCGACGTTGTGTATCGTCGCGATGAACCGACCGCATTGGTGCGGTGGGCGCGCAAACAGGGGATACCTGCTACCGATGGCCTGGCGATGCTTATCGAGCAGGCGATCATCTCCCTGAGGCTCTGGGGCGTACCGGCAGAACCCGAACCGTTGCGCGTTATAATGAGAGAAGCTCTGGCAGACGAAGGGATAACGCGGTGAGCGATCAAAGCAGCACGAGGGTTCCCTGCCCTCATATAGCTCTTATTGGCTTTTCCGGCGCGGGCAAATCGACGGTTGCCCGGTTACTTGCTTCGCGCTTGAAGCGCCGGCGCATCGACACGGACACAGCTATCGAGGAAGCCTGCGGCAAGACCATTCCGGAGATATTTTCCCAGGAAGGCGAGGCTTTCTTTCGTCAGCGGGAGCATGAGGAGCTTGTTGTCGCGCTGTACTCTGAACCACCGGCAGTTGTTGCCTGTGGGGGCGGGGCCATTGAGCTTCCTGAGAATTTCGCATTATTGCAACGTTGCGCGGTTGTGGTCTACTTGCGGGTTGAGGTGGAGTTTGCTCTGGCCCGGATAGATGATCGCCACAGCCGCCCCTTGCTTGCCGAGGCGGGCACGAACGAGGTTGTCCTGGCGCTCATGGATTCGCGCCGGGCGCTCTATGAAGCGCTGGCTGACATCAGCGTCAATACTAACTATCGCGACCCAAAAGAGGTCTGTGGCACGATATGCAAGCGGCTACGAAAGGCGGGCTATGAGCTCTGAAACTGAGAATCTGAATCTTGTGACTAACGCGCAGGATGACAAGAATCCCAGATCGGCCATTTTGCACGAAGCTGCAGAATCCAGCCGAATACCTGCTGCGATCCGGCATGACTTCGAGGACGGTACCCGGCTCGATATCACGATAGCGGGCCAGAGCTACTCGGTGTTTCTTCTGGACAAACCGGCGGAGATCCTGGCCGAGTACCTTGTGGCGCAGTCTCCGGAAACGCCTGGCACTATCGCGCTGATCTGCGATGAGAACACGGCTGACCTCTTTGGCCTGCGCTATGAGGCGGACTTCATCAAAAACGGCTTCACCGTAGTGGCGCTGACGGTCCCGGCGGGGGAGACAACCAAAAGCTGGGACGTGGCGGGGCAGCTGGTTTCAGCTTTGACGAACGCGGGCATTGAGCGTGCCGACAGCATTGTTGCGCTTGGTGGCGGCATGATCAGCGACCTGTCCGGTTTTGTCGCCACGGTTTATGAGCGGGGCGTTGACCTCTATCTGTTGCCGACCACGTTGCTTTCGCTGGTCGATGCAGCTATTGGTGGCAAGGTGGCGGTCAATACCCCAGAGGCGAAAAACCTTGCGGGAGCCTTCAAGCAACCGCGGGCGATCGCGGCTGATCTCAGCGTACTGAAAAGTCTGACCGAGATCGAGTATCGCAGCGGCATGGCGGAACTGGTCAAGACCGCGATTCTTTCCGGGGAGGACTTCCTGAGTTATCTGGAAGAACATGTGAGCGAGCTGGCTGCGCGTGATCCGGAGGTGCTGCGCGAGGCTGTAGTACGGGCCATGTGTTTTAAAGCCCAAATTGCTGCTGATGATCCCTACGATAAGGGCCTGCGTGTTTGCCTGAACTACGGGCATACGATTGGTCATGCGATCGAGCGGGTCAGCGACTACAGCGTCCCGCACGGTTTAGCTGTGGCCGAGGGCATGCGCTTTGCTGCGCGCCTTGCGGTGCAGCTCTACGGGGCTTCGCCTGAATTCGTGCTGCGCCAAGACGCGTTGCTCGACGCCCTGGGTCTTGAGCCTCTTGAGGTCAGTGACTATAAGCTCGCAGAGCTCAGGGAGGCGATGCAGCGCGATAAGAAAAACGGCGCGGGCGAGATACGCTTTGTGTTAGTGCGTGAGCCTGGGGCGGTTGGTACGACGCCCGTTGACATCGAGGTGCTCTTCTCGCACATGCGCGCCTGGATGGGGATCGAGGCTTACGTGCCTCCCGAGCCAGAACCCGAACCAGCGCCGGAGCCAGAAGAGGCGGAGTCTGATGAGGGGGATCCTGCCGCATTCTCGGATGCCGACGACGATCCCGATGCGCTTTCTGCTGAGACTGACCCCGATGAGGAGGATCCTTCATGACGCGCGTCCTTCTGCTCCACGGGCCGAATTTGAACCTGCTAGGGCAACGTGAGCCGGGAGTCTATGGTACCCAGACGCTTTCCGAACTTGAGGCAGCGGTAAGGGCTTATGGCGCCGATCGGGGCGTCGATCTTATCTGCGATCAGAGCAATCACGAGGGCCTTTTGATTGATTGGGTCCAGCAAGCGCCCGCGCGTGCTGACAGTCTCATTTTCAATCCCGGCGCCTACGCGCACTACAGCTACGCGCTACGTGACGCCATCGCGGCCATCGCGCCCTTTCCGGTTGTTGAGGTCCACCTCAGTGATATCTCGGCGCGCGAGGAGTTTCGCCACACGAGCGTGACCGCGCCGGCCTGCGCGGCGGTTTTCGCGGGCAAGGGCCAGCAAAGCTACTTCGACGCCCTCGATTTTCTTCTGGCGCTTGTCTGAAGGGGGGCTCTATGACTGACGTAACTACTCGTCTGGATCGTTTACGCGTCGCGCTCGATGCGCCGGCTCTTCTTTTGACCAATAGCCTCAACATCGGCTATATGGCGGGCATGTCCGGCCTGACCGATTTCGAGGATCCGCATGTCGCGCTTATCACGCCTGATGAGGCGTTGCTCTTTACGGACAGCCGCTACAGCGAGACGGCGCGCAATCAAGCTGCTGCCGGGGGTGAAATCTGGCAGATTATCGAGTTCTCTGGAAAAAGGCCGGCTGCTGAGGAGGTCGTCATGCAGCTTGTCGAGCGCCACATCAGCGCGGCAGCCCTTGAGGATACGATGCCGTATCGCTCCTGGCAGAATTGGACTGGTCGCCTGGCTGACTATGCTCTCAAGGCTCAGGCAAGCAAGGGTTTGGTCGAGGGTCTGCGGCGCTGCAAGGATAATGCGGAGCTTGAGGCTATCGCAGCCGCGCAAGCTATCACAGACGCCGCGTTCACAGAGATGTTGGCGTTCATGCAAGTGGGCATGACGGAGCTTGATATCGCGAGTGAACTGGAATACCGTATGCGCAAGCTGGGGGCGACCGGGCTGGCGTTTCCGAGCATTATCGCGGCGGGGCCAAATGGAGCCAAGCCCCACGCCGTTCCCTCTGAGCGTCCGATTGCGCCGGGTGACTTTGTGGTCATGGACTTTGGCGCGGCAAAGGATGGTTACTGCTCTGACATGACCCGCACGGTGGCGTTTGGAGATCCTTTTGCGGAGGCCCGTGAAGTCTATGAAGCGGTGTTGGCCGCTCAGGCAGCCGGACTTGAGGCGGCGCGCGCGGGCACAGCGGGCGCTGATGTTGATGCGGCAGCGCGCGAAGTCATCGTGCAGGCTGGCTATGGCGCATACTTTGGGCATGGGCTGAGCCACGGGCTCGGCATGCTCGTGCATGAGACGCCGCATTGCAGCCCGCGCTCGACTGATATCCTGGCGCCGGGTGACGTGATTTCGATGGAGCCAGGCATCTATTTGCCCGGGCGCTTTGGCGTGCGCATCGAGGACCTGATCGCGATCACTGACGACGGGATCCGTAACTTTACGACCTCGCCCAAAGAGTTGATGATTCTGTAAGCAAGGAAGACAATCCGCTAAAATACAAAAGAGAGGCCTTCAGGCGAAGAATAAACGTCGTCTGAGCAGGCGTCGTGAAACGATGCGGGCTTTAGCTTTAGCTCATAAGTTTTGCGGGAACGGCCTCAGACGACGTTTAGGCGAGTCTGAATGAGAAGGAGCAACCTACATGGCAATATCAACAGCTGACTTCAAAAACGGGATGGCAATCCAGTACGAGGGTAAACGTTGGGTCATCATCAGCTTCCAACATGTTAAGCCGGGCAAAGGTGGCGCGTTCGTGCGTACCAAGCTCAAAGAGCTCGAGAGTGGGCGCGTGGTCGAGTACACGTTTCGCAGTGGCGAGAAGTTCGACGATGTGCGCGTCGAGCGCAAGGCCATGCAGTATCTCTACAACGACGGCGATCTGTTTTACTTCATGGATAACGGCACCTATGAGCAGATTGAGCTCGACGCTGATTTTGTGGGGGAGGCTGCCAAATGGCTGCTCGAAAACGACAACGTCGAGGTGATGACGGCTGATGGTGACTACATCGGCGTTGATCCCCCGATGTTCATCGAGGTTGAAGTGACCGAGACGGAGCCTGGCTTCAAAGGCGACACGGTCAGTGGGGGTGGCAAGCCAGCCACATTGTCGACGGGCGCGCAGGTTACGGTGCCGATGTTCATCAATGTGGGCGACAAAGTCAAGATTGACACGCGCGATGGTCGCTACGTGACGAGGGTTTAACATGAAGGTGCTACTGGTAAATGGGAGCCCGCATTTGCAGGGTTCGACAAAGCGCTGTCTGAAAGAGGCGGCTGAAGCGATCGCCTCCTGGGGTATCGAAGTTGAATACTTTGAGCTGGGCGAAGGACCGTTCTATGGTTGTACCGCCTGCCAGAAATGCGCCACGACCCAGCGGTGCCAGTTTGAGAGCGACCCTGCAAACGCGCTGATCGACGCGATGGCTGCGACCGATGGCGTCATTATTGGCTCGCCGGTCTATTACGCCAGTGCCAATGGCGCGCTCTGCGCCGTGCTTGATCGGGTGTTTTATGCTGCCAGTTCGCGCTTTGTGGGTAAGCCAGCTGCCGCGATCGCCGTCTGTCGCCGGGGCGGCCTGGAGCCGACGGTCGACCGCCTTAACAAGTACTTCGCGATTAACCAGATGCCGGTACCGAGCTCGCAATACTGGAACGGCGCGCACGGCACGAACGCGCGCGAGGTTGCTGAGGATGCGGAGGGCCTGCAGATCATGCGTACCCTTGGGCACAACATGGCGCGCCTGCTCCTGCAGATTGAAGCGTCAGGCAAGAGCGTGCCTCAACTCCCTCCCGAGGATCGCGCCCGCACAAACTTTATCCGCTAGGCGTGCTTCATAGGCCTACAAAAGGGGATTTCGCATGACCCAACTTAATCGGCTGATCGATCATACGCTTCTTGCGCCAACGGCTACTGCCGCAGGCATTGAGCGGCTCTGCGAGGAAGCGCGCGCCCATGGCTTCTTTGCAGTCTGCGTAAACTCAACCTGGATAGAGACGGCTGTTGCTGCGCTTGCTGGGAGTCCGGTGCGGGTCGCTTCGGTCATTGGTTTTCCTCTGGGAGCTCAACTGACGGCTGCCAAAGCAGCCGAGGCCAGCCTGGCTGTGCGGGCGGGAGCCTCAGAGCTCGATATGGTTATTGCGCTTGGGCCGCTGCTGGCGGGTGACGCCGTATATGCGCTAAATGACATCGCTGCGGTTGTAGAGGCGGCAAAAGAGCAGAACTCTGCATCGCTCGTGAAGGTTATTCTTGAGACCGCGGCGCTTACTGATGCGCAGAT
>Ga0123357_10004485_pt1 | contig 16395 bp, 13 predicted proteins | sample TergutEmb28metaG_FD_89873 | JGI IMG/M metagenome (GOLD analysis project Ga0123357, IMG submission 89873) | Embiratermes neotenicus P4 segment gut microbial communities from Petit-Saut dam, French Guiana - Emb289 P4 | ecosystem: Host-associated > Arthropoda: Insects > Digestive system > Gut ... | reverse complement strand
GCGGACCTTGTCGTCGTCGACATCGTCCTCAAGAATGTCCTCGATCATGTCATGGACATCGTCCTGTGAATAGAACCCGGACCACACCCATTGCCGGACGGTGTCGATGGCGTATTGCTCATTGTCGTTCATGGTTTCTCTCTTGCGACCCCGCGCTTGCAAACGCCGAGCGTGGAGCAGGCCCAGCGCTGCGATCGGTTCTGCGTTAAGCTGCGACAGCCGCATCCCGCGTCACGGGTTTGACGGTTCCCATTTTTCATTTTTGGCTCCGTTACCGCAGTTCTTTCGCCGCGACAACCGCGAAGGGCTTGTGATGGCTTGTGAAGGGCGCTTGCCTGTCCTCCTTCCGGAGAACGTGAATTGAGCGCGCGCGACAGGGGCGGACGTGGCGGCGATATCCGCCGCCGTCCGCCCCGTCGCTTCAAAAAGAATATCAGTCGGCCTGTAAGCCGGGTTCTGTAGGGTCCGCGACGGCTCATCGCCAGCGCGGGCGTGACGGCCATTCCTCTGGGACAATGCTTGCGCATTGCCTCAAGCAACCTACCCGGACGCGAGGCTTGACAACTGCCCTGCAGCGCGGACCTTCAAGGCTTTCGCCTTCGGCGAACCGCACTGACCCGCGTCCCTATTCGGTCTTGCTCCCGGTGGGGTTTACCATGCCGGTTCCGTTGCCGGAGCCGCGGTGCGCTCTTACCGCACCTTTTCACCCTTACCCGGCTCGAAGAGCCGGGCGGTTCTGTCTCTGTGGCACTTTCCCTGGGGTCGCCCCCGCCGGACGTTATCCGGCACCGCATGTCAAGGGAGCCCGGACTTTCCTCCCCGGCAACCTTTCGGTCGTAGCAGGGGCGGCCGTCCGGCCGACTGATGAGAAGAGGCTTTGGGCAATTGTGCGGGCACTGTCAAGGGTTGCGGAAACCCAATTGCGGGCGGAATCGGAAACCGCGGAGGCTGAGGGGCTCGTGAGTTCGAGACAGATGCGTCGCGGTACAGACGGGCTTAAAGGAGTCGGAAGAGACAGGTGCGTCGCGGACCGAACCTTGGCCAGGCGGGCGAAGGTGGTGAAGGGCGCGGAGAAAAACGGGCCGCCCATGCCTGGTGCAACGACGCAACGACACACGCCTTTGACCGGGAAAGGCGCTCAATCGAGTCGGACGCCTGCAATTGCGCAATTGCAGGGACAGTTCCTGAAATGTTCCAGGTGTGGTATGAATCCTGATAACGACTGTGTCGGTTTCAGAAAGTTGCCAGGAGCTTGTCGGATTTGGCGAATTCTCGACACAAGGAGAACAAAATGCCCAGGCGTTGACGTTTCCGTTTCAGTTTCGTCCTGCTACAGACTCCTGGTCGGCCGTGTCTTTGATTTGTGTGGGCTTGCTGGACGGCTTCGCGCTGCCGCAATGGGGAAGAGAGGCGTGGTTGAATGCCGACAATTTCAATGACTCGGACGACTGGAGATCAATGCAGAGAACGACGAATGACACGGGAGGCCCACAGCGAAGAGGGGAACCCAGGGACAGGGCACCAATGAACGAGTCTGGTGGCTCCACAGCGAACAGCCGGGTAACCGCCCTTATCGATGATCTGAGGGCGCTCCCAGCTGAAATGCCATGGGTGGAATTCAAACAGGACAATCGCGATCCAAAGATGATCGGGCGTCTGATTTCGGCTTTGTCGAATGCCGCCCGATTGGCGGATCAGCATTTCGCCTATTTGCTATGGGGGATCCGCGATGGAAACCATGCTGTTACAGGAACCACATTCGAACCGAGCGCCGAGATCGAGCAGAGTCAAACTTTGGAATTCTGGCTCTCGCAGCGTCTGCAACCCGCTATCGCTTTCCGTTTCAGGGCGGTCGAGTATCGTGACAAAAGCTGGTCTTGCTGGAAATTCCTGCCGCTGCACCGAGCCCGGTCGAATTTGAACGATTTGCCTATATTCGAATCGGGAGCGCAACGCCTCGTCTTTCCGATTATCCTGAACGTCTTCGCACGCTTTGGGCAAAGCTGCAACCTTATGCGTGGGAGAGTGAAATTGCGCTGCAGTTCGTCACAAGCGACGAGGTTCTGGCTCGGTTGGATTACACGAGCTATTTCGACCTTACCAGGAAGCCGCTTCCGGATAACCGGGCGGGAATTCTTGATCGCTTGAGTTCCGACAGGCTCATCAGTGCGGATGCCGGAGGGCGCTGGAATATCACCAACCTTGCTGCAATTTTGTTCGCTAAAGAATTGACTGATTTCCCCTCTCCGATTGCGCGAAAGGCGGTTCGTTTCGTCGCTTATGGAGGCCGAAACCGCGCCGAAAGAGTAACGCATCGGAAAGATAGCAATAAGGGATATGGCACCGGCTTTGAAAGCCTGCTGGCTTATGTTGGTGGGGTGCTGCAACATCGAGAATCGATCGGGGAAGCCCTTCGCGAGGAGCATCCCGTTTATCCGGCACTTGCGATACGCGAACTGGTTGCCAATGCTTTGATCCATCAGGACATGACGATCACGGGGGCGGGTCCGACGATTGAATTGTTTCAGGATCGTCTCGAGATCACGAATCCCGGGCAGCCGCTGGTTAATCCTGACCGCTTCCTTGATTCACCACCGCGGTCCCGCAATGAAGCCCTCGCGGCTCTGATGCGGCGTATGGGGATGTGCGAAAAACAGGGTACAGGAATCGACAAGGTAATTGTTGCTGTAGAGTTGCATCAGCTGCCGCCTCCTGATTTTCGAGCGGAAAGCAATGCTGTGCAGGCGGTGCTGTTTGCGGCGCGGCGGTTCTCCGAGATGACAAGTGAGGAAAGGATTCGCGCGTGTTACCAGCATGCGTCACTGAAATATGTCAGCGGTCAGCGAATGACGAATGCGACACTTTGCGAGAGATTTGGCATCCTGCCGCAAAATTCAGCGCAGGCCTCCCGAGTCATTCGCCTGGCCGTGGATGCCGACCTGGTGCGGGTGGCGGATCCTGGGCTGCCTCGTGCCGGGTATGTGCCGTTCTGGGCCTGAGATCCCACAGGAGTTGCCGGATGGTGTGTTTGCCGGGGAAGGTGGTGGTGGGTGTCGGCGTGTCGATGGTGGGAAATTGCCGTTTGAATTTTGAACTACTTCTTCTTGATCGTGTTTTGATTTTAGCGCTGAAAAGTGGGGCGCGCGTGCCATGAAACATCAAATATATCAATGTGTTGACTTGCTTGTGGCGGAGAATTTGTGACATCGGGGGGTGACAGGAGCCGGCCGGCGGCAGTCGGGCGGGGGAAGGCAAACCATCTGCGGAAGTTCCAGGCGCCCGGCAGGTGCTGGGCGTCTGGTTCTAACATCCTGAATCTATTTGAGAAAGATGTGATGGCGCCGAGCGTCCAACCTCGCCAATGGGATCGTGTCTCGTGGAGGTGGGCTTTGAGAATCGTCGGCGGATTGATGGCAGTTCTGGCGGCTGTGTTCGGAAATGGTCGCTTGAACTACGTCTTCTTGATCGTGTTTTGATTTTAGCGCTGAAAAGTTGGTGTCTAACCGAAAAACATAAATTGTATCAATGTCATAATCTGTTTTTTTGGCTTGAAATTTCCGATATCGGGGTTTGACAGGAGACAGGAGGTGAACGGCGGTCGGGGGCGCACAGGCAACCATTTGCGGAAGTTCATCTGTGAGAACGGCAGTTGGAGACGGAACTTCGCCACAGTCTGCTGTTTCGACCGTCGGATTTCGGATTTCGCCCTCGCCACCTGCGGCGCTCACCTGGTGGGCATTGCTTCCGCAATTGGAACAGGCAATCGCAACACATTGAAAATCAGCGACTTTCTTCATCATGCCGGCCTGTCACCTGCCGTTTTCAGGTTCATGGCGCCAGGAAATCTCCCGAAACGCATCCGGCGACAAATTCGCAGGCTGGGATCGGCGAGGTCTCGCCCTGGGGCAAAGGCGCGCACGCAGCTCTGCTCAAGGCGCGTCTGCGGAAGATGATTCGAAGGTCGATGTCTTTCGTTGGGAGGTGCGCCGTATATCCAAAGGCGGCGCGAGCGAGGTGCGTAAACAGAAAGAGGGCCGGTGCCGTTGCACAACGAAGGAGAGGCAACCGGGTGGAGGCCCCGAAGAAAACTGCAAACCCCGCGTGTGATCGCGATCTGGCCTCAGAGCTCGAGCACTGCGCAGGGAAGCAGATCAATGATCAGAACTCCCGGCTCAATTTCATCCTCACCGAAAGTCGCAATCCAAACCGCCAGGGGAGAGACCAGGGTCGCAGCCGTCTCAGCAGGGAAAGGAATGGGTGGACTTCTTCGGCTTCGGCAGCGTCGGCAGAAAAAACACGGAATCGGCAACCCCTTTGTCGGTGTCTGTCGTCGGTGTCTGTGTTCGCGCCCATACCGTGCCGCGCGCCACGTTGAAGAGCTGCGCTGTCCGTGTGGCAATAGAGTGAGGCCTCTTTTGCTGAAATTCGATCCCGAAGGCAAACTCCAGCCTATCAATCATGTAGACGCATTCAGACCGGTCCGGAGTCAGGCGGTTTGCGACGATGGTCATCCGGATTCCAATCGCCTCTGTTGCTCAGCGATGGGGGGTGATTGGCGCCGCAGCTGCGCCTGCGGCAGGCAGGAATCCCTATCGGGTGTCCTGTGACCTCTATCACCACGGCGCCTCGATCGCAACAGCCCGATGCCTCAGGTGGCAAGCGGTACCGTGATGCGGTGCCATGAAAATCAGTGCGGAATCATCGTCTCGGCTGTCGCAACCTTGCCACGGAGCGGAAGACATTGGCGACCGCAGGTTGCGTTTTGTTGCGCGTCTGGTGCCATGGGCGTATGAATGAGCATGGAGCCGCCCGCTTATCGAAGCTGAACAACGGTTCATGATTGCCTCACGGCGAGAGACGGGAAAAGTTCCTTTGGCCGGAAAAGCTTTTCGGTGGCAGATGTTGTACCTGTTATCCTTCGTCGACTTTGCACGCCACACCAAACTCAAAAAGAGAGCGGGGTGGGAAGCGAAGAGGCCCGCTACCATTCCGCGGAGGGTCATCCAGGCACTTTGATCCTTTTTCGGACAAGGGGCGCGCTGGTCGAGGGTATTTTCGGGGGGGTGGTGGTGGAAACGCAGACCAGGAAGACGGTCGAACGCAGGAAAGCAGCGGTGGCTGACAGCCAGCCGGGTTCGCGCAGGACCTCCGCTGGTGCAGTGCGCAAACAGGCCTCTGGGAAAGCCGTGACAAAGAAGGTCACGGTGGAGAAGGCATCCGCCGCGTCACTGCCGCCGCGCCCCAAGAAATCGAAGACGGCGATCGAAGGGAAGGGCGTGACGGGCCGCAAGGGAACTGCCGGCAAGACCGCGACGACGGCACATAAGAACGCGACCAAGGCCGGTTCCGCCGGGTCGAGTTCTGCGAAGTCTGGTGCCAAGCCGGTTGTTGCCAAGTCGGTTGCCAAGCCGGGTATTGTCAAGCCGGTTGTTGCCAAGTCGGTTGTTGCCAAATCGGTTGTGGGCTTGCCAGCGCGCGAAGCGCCTCCGAGCGAAGGAAGTGGCGCCATGCCCGCCGCCACAGCCAGTGAGGAGGCGGTTGACGCGAAGGGGAGCAAGGCTGCCGACCAGGTGAGTGCAGAGGCGTCGTCGGGCATGGAACAAATCGAGCAGACCGTGGACCTGCTGATTTCGCATCAGCAAATCGGAATCCGCTCAAGGGAGTTTGATGACGAACTCTCGCGCTGGAAACACGGGAACGTGGTGCAGGGCGTGGTGCTGCACAGCGACTACGTCACGTTTGATCCCCTCGCGGAGGGAACATTCGGCGCGAATGTTTATTTGCGGATTTCGGACGTTTTTTCGATGGACAGTGCATGCATGCGAGGCATCGTTGTGCCATTTCGGATTTCCGGCAGAGAGAAAGTCGTAATCTGGTCCATAGCAGAGAAATTTGCGGTTGAGCTTGATTTCAAACAGGACTCCTACGCGGTATATTTTGAAGCCTGTGAGGGAGATGAGGTCTTTTATAAACTCACATTTGTTCCTTCAGCAGAAGTTGTGGGGGCGGCCTATCTGAAGGACGACCCCTGGGGCGGCGAGAAGGGGAAGCCACTTCTGTCTGGCTCCTTTGAGTGAACTGTGGCGCGTGCGCGCCGATAGGTCTTGTGTTCGACCGGAACCTCAGCGTCGCAGAGCAGGTAAGGTGCCTTTGGTGCGCATCAAGGGCATGATTCGCGTCGACTGAAACGCAGCGCAGCCCACATTGCAGTCGTCCGTCGGCTGCGAATGCAGGCGACGTGGAGCGAGGATTGGTGCCGGCTGGATGGACGCTGCGGCTCAGCGATGCAGGCAGGAAGTTCCCCGGCCGCGAGATGCGCTCTCTCGCGCTCTCTCGGCTGGAGGCTGCGTCAATTTCACGGGCGAGGTACTGCGTTGCTGAAGCACAAGGGCTGAGGCGCCATGGAACATGGAACAGCGAGGGAATTCAATTCTCAGTCGCAGATTGCCGATTGCCGCAACTGGGCGGGAGCGGCGGAGAACACAGTTCTGTGACCCGTGGAGGGGCTGATTGCGGGTCTCAAGCCGTGGGGGTATGGAAGCGGCCGGGACCCGGCGCTTCTGTGAAGTCACAAACACTGCGGGCTCTACGGCGGGAGGCGGTATTGATCGCCGGGATTGACAAGCTTATGGTGGTTATTGGTTCTGTAAGGGAAGTGGGAGTGGGCGATGGCAACGCGGGCCAGGAACGCAGGAAAACGCAGGAAAGCTGCGGCGACCGGCACCGGATCCGGATCCAGCTCGCGGAAAACGGCCATTAGCGCGGCTGGCAAAAAGGCGGCCGCAAAGAAGGCTGCGACAAAAGGGATCGGGGCAAAGAAGGGCTCCGGCAGGTCACTGCCTCCGCTTTCAAAATCGAAAACCGAAGAGAAGGGCGCGACAGGCAAGAAGGGTTCCGCTGGCAGAACAGCGGCGACTGCGCATAAGAAAGCGACCAGGGCGGGCACCGGCAGGTCGGTTGCCAAAGGGAGGAGGACTGCGGCCCCGGCCCGTCCCGCGGGCGTCGTCGGGCAGGGAGCGAATCGAGCAGACCATAGTCTTGGGAATTTCGCATCATCAGATTGTAATGCGGTCAAGGGAGTTCGATGACGAGCTTGCTCGCTGGGGACACGGGAATGTGGCGCAGGGGGCTGTTCTACACAGCGACTACGTTACGTTTGATCCTCTGCTTGAAGGTTGCTTTGGTGCGGTTGTTTACCTGCGGATTTCGGATGCATTTTCGATCGACGGCACATGCAGACGATGCATCGTTGCGCCATTTCGGATTTCGAACAGAGAGAAACTCAGAATCGGATCTGTGCCGTCGGAAGTTGCGGTTTTGCTTGATTTCAAGGAGGATCTATACGCGGCATATTTTAGATCTGTGAGGGAGATGAGGTCTTTTATAAGCTCACATTTGTTCCTTCGGCAGAAGTTGTGGGGGCGCGCTATCTGAAATACGACCCCTGGGGCGGAAATAAGGGGAAGCGGCTTCGATCGGGCGCGTTTGAGTGAATTGTGGGTCTTGCGCTTGCGGTGGAACTGGAAACTTGACTCCGAACACGTTACGGGCGTACTACGATCCGGTACGGATCAGGAAATTGCCTCCTGTGGCTCTGGACCCAAGGCGAACACGTGTGATAACGGCTGTTCCCCTGCGGTTCCGTCAGCGGGTTCGCTTGATCCCGAAGTCAAACAATGCCAGCGGGTCAGAATTGCGCGCTGAGCCCTAACGTTAGTCCTGAGGTCGGGCACTGGGAGGGGTGGGGATGACACGAGGGTCGTTTTTTCAACAGGCGATCGCGATTTTGTGGAGGAAATTGTGGCCTTTCGTGCTTGATAATTTTCCGTCCAGTCAGGAAAACCGAAATCGGAGCACAAAGCGGGATTTCCGTGTGTTGGTTCGAGGGCGGGGACAGATCCGCGAATCACGAAGTGCTCCCGGTTGGCAGGCTCCACAGGAGGGAGGAGGATGCGTTTTGTTGTTGCAATGACATTGATGACCCTGGTGCTGTCTGGCGGTTTGCGGTCGGCCCATGCTGTCGATGGCGGGCAGGAACGAGTTGGGGGTGGGTCGGGCCCGTTATCGGCGAGGCAGGAACGCGCACTCAAGCCCGGAGACGTATTTAAGGAGTGCGACAAGTGCCCGGAACTGGTGGTCGTACCTGCGGGCTCCTTCATGATGGGTTCGCCTGCGAGTGAGAAAGGGCGGGACTATGACGAAGGCCCGCAACATGAGGTGAAGATTGCGCATCCCTTTGCGGTGGGAAAATTTCATGTAACGGTTGATCAGTTTGCGGCCTTTGTCGAGGCAACGGGTTATGACGCCGGTTCGTTGTGCTGGGGGTGGAATGGACGGAGGCCAGAAATTCGGGAGAGATGGTCGTCGAAGGCCTCGCTCAATATCGTCACCGCTGGTGGCACCAGCACCAGCGAAGGACAGGGTCAGCGGCCCGAGCCCCAGATGGAACATGCGGCGGCCACTCGGCTACACCCTGGATTTGCACAGGAGAGGAGCCATCCGGTGGTGTGTGTGAGCTGGAAAGATGCGAAGGCCTATGTGGCGTGGCTCTCGCGGAATACGGGGAAGACTTATCGTCTTTTGACCGAATCTGAATTTGAATATGCGGCGCGCGGGGGCAGCAGCAGCAGGTATCCTTTTGGGGACGATGAAGCGCAGATGTGCCGCTACGGCAATGGGCCGGATAAAACCGCGCAGGCAACAATACCGGGCGCATCGGGTTGGGCGGTTTTTCCGTGTTCGGACGGCTATGCCTATACTTCGCCTTCCGGGAGCTTTGCGGCAAATGGTTTCGGGCTCTACGACATGCACGGAAATGCCTGGTCGTGGGTGGAGGATTGTTACCATGACAGATATGATCGAGCGCCTGCGGACGACTCGGCCTGGACGTCAAGGGATTGCAGCAGACGTGTGCTTCGCGGTGGTTCCTGGTACCTTCGTCCGAGGAACCTCCGCGCCGCCTACCGCTACAGATACTCCGGCATCTTCCGGTTCAACTACATAGGTTTCCGGGTCGCGAGGACGCTGGATTAGTCTGCGGAATCTTTGCCTCCTTACTCTTTTGAGTATGGGGGCGAAACCCCCGGCGGTCGAAAAGGAGGGCTGAACTGAACTAAACGAAACGGGCTGAACGAAAGGCGAAAGGCAATATGTTGCTGGATTGTGATGATGTCTTCAATTGGCAGTAATGGAATTCCGGCGTCCGACAACAAACCTTCCGAGACGATGCGCCTTCAGGCTGTAGGCCGACATATGCGCCGTGAATCCTTGCGTGCTTTCAGTTCGGAAAGATCGGGAAAAAGATGCTGCCAAGGACGCTTTTTCGCGTAGAAGGTGGTTTTGCAGTTCACTTCACCTTCGAGATAATCGTCAGTGCATTCGCGAATGACAATCGTGAGGTTTTTCAGACATCCCGACGTCGGACGCCTGCGGCCTCGTGGGAACGATTCCGGTAGTTCATTGCCGCGAGGGTGACGGCAAAATCGCCAAGTCGCGCCATCGGTTGCGGGATTTCAATGTGTTCCTGGTTGGCAAAGCTGCGTCAGCGCCGGCACGTCGTGCGCTGTTGATCCATTGCGCCATGCCGATTCCTGCGAAATTGCAGAGGCCAGGTGGCGGCGGGCGGTGTGTAGAGCGTAGAGCAGGAGGGCGGGGAGGCCGATGCGCAGAGTGATGGAGCGGATTTTCGTGCATCTTTCGGCCTGTGCAGCGGTGTGCCGATTTCAAGGCAGGGATCTGACTGGGTATCCGGTTTCCGAAGCATCAAAGTCATGGTGCTTCTTGACGTCTTCATAACAGTCAGAACAGACCACTGTGTGCTGCGTGAAGGCGCGGAATCGCGCTGTTTTGTCTCCTTCTGCGCAAATACACCAGTTCGCAGGCGTAGCACCAGCCTTGCCTGTTTTCGGGATCGTTGCTGTTCTCGACAAAACCCAGGGCAGCGCCACGGTTTTTGACGAGGTGGCCGCAAAGAGATGCAATCCGCGAGCGTCCATGATGGTGGCACGTTACTTCAGTCTGTTCGGTATCTGGTTGATCACTCATAAAAACGATTCCAAAACCCCGCGGGTACAACGTGCGATCACGGATCAGGGCGCTATACGCCGGTGGCGGGTGAGAGAGGCAGGCTGGCCTGGAGCAGGCGCAGGGTCGCAAGCGTGGAGAAATCGGCGATGCCGTCGACCCGGACGGGGCGGAAGTGGCGCTGGAAGGCGGTCACCACCTGCAGGGTCTGGGCGTCGTAGCGGCCGGTGAGGTCGATCCTGTAGCCATAGGTGGCGAGGGCCTGCTGGAGGGCAAGGACGTCGTCACTGGCGGCACCGAGGACCAGGCTTTGACCGGGCTGGTTGATCGGGACCGGCGTGATCCAGTGGCCAACCCCGGAATTTGCGAGGAGATGCCAGGGGAATTTTTCGCCAGGATCGCGTTTGCGCCCCGGCGAGACATCGGAATGACCGAGGACGCGCTGTGGCAGCACGTTGAGGCGCAGCATGATGCCGCGGCACAGCGTGATCAGGGCGGCGATCTGGCGCTGGGGGTAGTCCGGGCAGCCCCAGTCATGGCCGCGATTGACGATCTCGATCCCGATCGAGCAGGAATTGATGTCTTCCTCGCCGGCCCAGTACGACATGCCGGCGTGCCAGGCGCGCATGGACTCGCGGACGCACTGAATAACGTCGCCGTCCTCAAGCACGACATAATGTGCCGACACTTCGCTGTCGGCATCACAGAGCCTCGCCAGTGCAACCTCGGCATTCTCCATGCCGGTGTAATGCAGCAGGATCATGTCCGGCGCCCGGCCACCCCGGCGTTCGCCGAAATTCGGTGACGGGACGACATTTGAGACGATCGAGGAATCGGAAGTGAACGGGTTCATGAAGACCATCGCGATTCGGGAAGGGATGGCAATGGCGGCAATAAATTGGACGATATCAAGGCTGGCGGAGGATTGCGCAAGCAAGGGCGGCGGAAGGCTTCATCGGCTGGATCCAAGGATCGTGTTCCCTTTGCCAAGGTGCCGCAATCTTTTAAAAAAAATGCGACGGCTCCAAGCGTTTGTCACCAGAAAGAGGGACGCAGCGCAAGGGGTGGGAGAGGGCGCCAGAGCGGGGCGAAGCTTTGGCTTTCCGCGACGTGGGCGGCCCCTGGCAACGCTTTCTTAACTTTAGGTGTCGTTACTGGGAATTCGTCCTGTCTTCGTCAGGTGGGAGCGTGATCGAAGCGGCTCAGGTCCAAATCCTGACGGTTTTCCAGGGTTTTACCCTGATTTATGCGGGGGCGCGGGGGCCGGGTTTCGTGGCGGCAGTTACGGCCGGTGTGGGGGCGGTGGTTCAGGCGGAACGGATGTGGGGCGCGGCGTTATGGGGTTCTTCGCCATCGATTTTCCTGCCGACCAGACCCGAGCCCGCTGATGCGTGCGCTGGCCCATATCCCCGTGCTTGGCCGCGAGGCCGTGCACTATCTTGGCCCCAGGCCGGGCGGGATCTATGTCGATGCCACTTTCGGCGGCGGCGGCTATAGCCGTGCCATCCTTGAGGTGCCTGGAACCCGGGTGATCGGGATTGATCGTGATCCGAGCGCCATCACCGGCGGGGCTGAGCTGATGGCGCGCCTGCCGGAGCGCCTGACGCTGGTCGAGGGCCGTTTCTCCGATCTGAAACAGATCTGCGAGAGCGTGGGTGTGACAGGCGTCGATGGCGTGGTCATGGATATCGGCCTGTCCTCAATGCAGATCGACCAGGCGGAACGGGGTTTTTCTTTTCGTTTCGACGGACCGCTCGACATGCGGATGGGGACGAGCGGGCCCAGCGCCGCCGATGTCATCAAAGCCATCACGGCCGAGGATCTGGCGACCGTGCTGTATCTGTTCGGTGAGGAGCGCCATTCGCGCAAACTCGCCCGGGCCATCGTCACAGCGCGAGAACAGGCCCCGATCGTCACCACGCGGGCGCTGGCCGACATCGTCGCCCGCGTCATCCATGGCCGGCCCGGCGAACTTCATCCGGCGACGCGCGCCTTCCAGGCCTTGCGCATTCTGGTCAACGAGGAACTCGAGGAGCTGGCACAGGGTCTGTGCGGGGCCGAGCAGATCCTCAAAAGCGGTGGCCGGCTGGTGGTGGTGAGCTTCCACTCGCTGGAGGACCGCATCGTCAAGAATTTCCTCAGCCGGGGGGGGGGCACCTCGCGCCATCTGCCTGAGCGTGTGGTGGCCGAGCCCTGTTTCGAGGTGCTGACACGGCGCCCGGTGGTGGCCGGGGAAGAGGAGGTGGCACATAATCCGCGCGCCCGTTCGGCCAAGCTGCGGGCGGCGCAGCGCAGTGGCGCAGAGGCTCGTCCTGACATCGCGCACGCCCCCTGGCCGCGTCTTTTCGACCTCATCCGGAGGGGTTGAGCATGCGCGTCATCCATCTCCTCGTGATCGTCATTCTGATCTTCGCCGCCGCCTTCGTCTATCGCATCAAGATGGCATCGACCACGCGCACCGAGTCGGTGGTGCAGCTCCACGCCGAGATCCGTGCCGAGCGCGATGCCATTGCCGCCCTGCGTGCGGAATGGGCCAGGCTGGATGCCCCGGCGCGCCTGCAGCGGCTCACCGAGCGCCACCTCACGCTCAAACCGGTCAACGTCACCCAGTATGATTCGATCTCCAGTCTGCCCATGCGTCCGCCGCGTCTGGTCGCGCCCGATGATCCCGATCCGATCGGTTCAATAATCGGCGTGATCGAGAAAGACGGCAATCCGGATGGCGTGACCGGATCGCTGTCGGCACCGGAGAACCCGTGATGAGCAATTCCATGGCTGCGCCGACGCAACGCTGGTGGCAGCGCCTCGCCCATCGCCTGCTCTATGGCGTCAACGTCGATCGCGCCGCCAAGGCGCGGGCGCGGCTGGGCTTCATTATCGCGTTTTTCGCCGTCCTCTTTGCCGTCATCGGCGGCCGCCTGGTCGTCGTTGCCGTCACTGCGGACCCCCATGGCGCTCGCCGCAACCCGGCCCAGGATCTGGCCACGGCGCGGCCCGAGATCCTCGACCGCAACGGCGCCGTGCTGGCAATTGATGTCAAGGCCGCCAGCCTGTTCGGTGAACCGCGCCGCATTATCGACAAGGATGAGGCGACTGAACTCCTCACCGCGACGGTGCCTGATCTTGACACGCCCGAGGTGCGGGAACGGCTGTCGTCGAAGAAGGGCTTCGTCTGGCTCAAGCGCGAGATCACCGCACGCCAGCAGCAGGACATCCACAAGCTCGGTCTCCCCGGCATCGGTTTCCTGCGTGAGAACAAGCGGGTCTATCCGACCGGCAATGAGGTGGCGCATCTCATCGGCCTCGTCAATATCGACAATCAGGGCATTGCCGGCATTGAGAAATGGCTCGACAACAAGGGGCTCGCCGACCTTCACCGCGCCGGCTTTGCCTCCGACCATGTCCAGGAGCCGATCGAGCTGTCGGTGGATCTGCGCGTCGAACATGCTCTGCGCGACGAACTCCTCAAGGCCAAGGAGAAGTTCCATGCCCAGGCGGCGTCCGGCCTGGTCACCAATGTCAATACCGGAGAAATCGTGGCGATGGTGTCGCTGCCGGATTTCGACCCCAACAATCCCAAAGAGGCCCACGATCCCGACCGTATCAACCGGCTCACCACCGGGGTTTATGAGATGGGCTCGACCTTCAAGGCTTTCACGCTGGCGATGGCGCTGGACAGCGGCCGTTACGATCTCAATTCGATGTGGGATGCCCGCGGACCGCTGCATCATGGCCGGTTCACCATCCACGACGATGAACCCAAGGGGCGCTATCTCAGCATGAAGGAGGTGTTCACCTTCTCCTCCAATGTCGGGGCCGCCCGCATCGCGCTGGCACAGGGGGTCGATGCCCACAAGGCCTTCCTGCGCAAGATGGGCCAGCTCGACCGCCTGCGCACCGAACTGCCGGAAAGCGCCTCTCCTCTGGTGCCGCGGCGCTGGGGGGAACTCAATACCATCACCATCGCCTTTGGTCACGGCATGGCGGTCGCCCCCTTGCAGGCGGTGATGGGGGTCAGCGCGCTGGTCAATGGCGGCCTGCTGATTCCGCCGACCTTCCTGAAACGCTCCGAGGAAGAGGCCCGCGCAGTGGCACGACGGGTGATCAAACCGGAGACCTCGGCCCGGATGCGCTATCTGATGCGGCTCAACGCCGAGGTCGGCACCGCGCGCAAGGCGGATGTCAACGGTTACTATATCGGCGGCAAGACCGGCACCGCCGAGAAGGTGTTTCGGCGCCGTTATGCCAAGAAGAAGGTGCTGACCGCCTTCACCGCAGTGATTCCTGCCGACAAGCCGCGCTACCAGCTCCTGATCATGCTCGACGAGCCGCAGCCGCTCAAGGAAACCTATGGTTTCATCACCGCAGGCTGGAATGCGGTTCCAACCGCAGGTCTGGTCATTGCCCGGATCGCGCCCCTGCTCGGCATTGAGCCGCGCTTCAACCTGCCGCCGCCCGACCGTCTCATTCTCGCGGCATCGCGAGCGGCCCAGTAAGCGGGCGCGTACGAAAATCCAGGCTTGCCCGGCATAGGGAAGGGCTGTCGATTCAGATCAAAGACCGGACTTGTCGCGGTCGGGCTGAAACCGCAGACCCTGGCCTTCCCGTCGCAGCTCGAAATAGGTGGTGATCCCGAGAATGCCGGCAAACGCGGTCGCCAGCCACTGAAACGGGAGATAGATCAGCATGACGGGGCTCGTGGTCAGGAAGGCCGTGGCCCAGTTCATCAGGGTCGTCATGGAGTGAGCGCCGGACATGAATGCCAGGAGCACGGCGGCGCCGGCGATGGCCGCGAAAATCACAAAGGGCAGGAGAAGGATCAGAACCAGGACAAAGATCCTCCAGAAGGAGCCGCTGGTCAGATGAAGTCCCCGTTTCAGGTTAACGAGGGGGGGCGCCTTTTCGACGACGCTGACGGGGATGCTGACGAACATCCGGACGGCGAAGATGGCTGCAGCGGGCAGAAAAATCGCAGCCGCAACACCAAGGGTGATCGCCGAATTGAGGCCGGTGGCGCGCAGCAGGAGACCAAGCAGGGCCAGCACACAAACTCCGAAAGCGGGTACCAGAACCATCAGCGCGACAATGCCGAGGACGGACAGGAAACGTTTCCAGCCCTCGCTGAGGGGAGCGGCGGAGTTCAAATCCCGACCGCGCCAGGCCTGGTAAGCGGCATAGGCGATCATCGCCTGGACCTGCGCGCCGATCAGAAGTTTCACCGTCATTGCGGTGGGGTCCGTGCCCGGAAGCAGCAGAAGGGTCGCCAGGACTTCAATCAGGCCGATCAGCGACCAGATGCCGAGCCGGGTCCGGAACAGGGTCCAGGACTGGCTGAAAACCGGGCCAACGCGGAAAGCCTGGGTGTCGTTGTCAAGCGGCGGCGGGTTGCGGTCTCTTCGGGTATTGGTGGCGGTTCTCTCAGCAGGATCCACAGGTTTCAAGCGCGGAGGTGCCGGCCGTGGCGGGAACTGCCCGGTCTGTGCTGCCGTCTGCCATTCCGTCATGCCCTCGGCCCAGAGCAATGTACGGGCATTCAGCTCGCCGCTTTCCAACAGCTCACGCAATTTGTGTTCCGTGATCGGTCCCTGCGACTGTCCAGCGGCTTGATAATACCAGGTTGTCATAGCTACTCGAAGTGTTCCACCAAATCGCCTGCTGGTGTCCGCGTGAAAACGGGCCACCAGGCAGTACTTTGCGAGAGACGCCGGCCGGCATTATCCTGCTCAACCAAGGACTAACCCGGAGCCGTTGAACTGTCCAGAACTGGGCGGAAAGAAATTTCCGGTTTGACAGTACCAACCAGGGGAGGGCAGCATTCGCGTAGAAGTAGAAAGGAAACGTTGTTTGTTCATCCTGCAGTTGTGTGCTGGGAAATTTGAGCAGATTGTTTTGAATGCCGGGTTCTTTGACGTGCTGCGTTCCAACTGCCGGCACGATCCGTGCCATCGGGGTTTCGGCGCCAGAGAGGGATTGCCAGGCGCAACGTTTTCGGATCGTGACCGGATTCGATCACGCGATGACCGGTAACATGGCACTTCTGTCGCGACAGTTGACGGGCAGGAGCTCGGGTTGACCGCACGTGCCGTTGGTGTGTGAGGTGGTGTCGGTATGCGCCGGGAAGATCGTTGACGGAACCATTTGGTGCTCCTCCCGGACGCCGATTCGCGCGTCGCCTTTTTGCGAACATCCGCCGGCTGTGCTGAAAAGGTCGAGCTGGAAGGGGGGCGAGTGGAGGCGAGTGGCTTTAAGCTCAAGTTTTCGCGAAAGGCGGGCTCATTACGTTGATACTACTACACTTTCTTTTTCAACTAATTATCATTGCTGGACAACATCTTAGTCATGCTGAGGCTTCTCCATCGTTACTCAGGAATG
>Ga0123357_10004484_pt1 | contig 16397 bp, 14 predicted proteins | sample TergutEmb28metaG_FD_89873 | JGI IMG/M metagenome (GOLD analysis project Ga0123357, IMG submission 89873) | Embiratermes neotenicus P4 segment gut microbial communities from Petit-Saut dam, French Guiana - Emb289 P4 | ecosystem: Host-associated > Arthropoda: Insects > Digestive system > Gut ... | reverse complement strand
AGAATTTCCGTCGCACTTTTTCCAGCTTTAAAACAGAACTTTATCGCTAATCGTTGCTCCATACTCAAATCCATGACGAGGCTTTCACACACAGCTTCATTTCACGCCACAAATCACAAATACTGCTCAACTCACTCAGACAACACTAAGTACACAACGTGTCGAGACTTGCTCCTACGTGTTTCTGTGGATGACCGCCTGATGGCGCGCGTAGTATTCTCTCTACACAACCAGTCCTAAAACTTAGTAGACGCACTGTGTAGATTGAATTTTCTTGATCTTAAGCATCTTGTAGGTGTTTCGAAAAACTTCGCTAATGAAGTTAGCGCATTGATCAGTTTGTAGAATTCTATGTGTGCCGTATTTTAACACTATGTTCACAACAAAAGCTCTGGCTGCCGTTTCGGCATCTTGTTGACCAATAGGAACGGCAACCACATATTTACGTGGGCCATCTTGGAATGTTAAAATGTATTTGTTGTTCCTTTGTGTCACAGGTAAGGGGCCCACAATATCTAGGTAACACTTGTCAAAAGGGTGTTCGGCAGTCGTCCTTGTCTCCATCGGAGCCCCTTGTTTAGGGGCTGAGCATCTCGTTCACCTGACAGCTCCTACATTGCTTTACATATTCAACCTCACGCCTGATATTTGGCCATAAATATTGTAACTTACTCGCGCGGTAGGTTTTATTCATCCCTCCATGGCCGCCTACAGGACAGTCATTAAATTCATACAAGATCTGCTTCTTCTTGTCCTCATAAAACTCTTCTGATTGGTCATCTTCCTTACTAACACTACGTATCCTGCCAAGGGCACCAGCACTAGTATTCTGGGACCCGCGCCTATAGGTGATCTCGTAGTCGTACTCTGCTAACTGAATTCTCCACCGAAGTAGCCTTTATCCCGGGTCCTTGACATTCATGACCCATAACAAGGGCTTATGGTCACTGAATATTTTGAACCTTCGGCCATACAGATACGGTCGAAAATATTTCGTAGCCCACACAATAACTAGAAGTTCCTTTTCGCTAGTCGTGTAATGAGTTTCGGCTTGTTTAAACGTCTACTGGCATAAGCCACCGGCAAGTCTTTTCCGACCGGCCCTTGTGGCAACACGGCTTCTAGGCCCGAATTACTAGCGTCGATTGTTAGAATGAACTCCTTTGTAAAATCGGGATATTGTAGAATAGGGCGACTAATTAGTTTAGATTTCAGATGTTGAAAAACATTCTCTTGTGCTTCGGTCCACACAAAATTAGCATCCTTCTTTAGCAGCTTGTACAGTGGCGACGCAATTCGACTACAGTTCGGAATGAACCGCCTCTAGTAGCTAATCATGCCATAAAAAGATTTAAGTTGCTTCACGGTAGTGGGTGTGGGAATCTGCTCTATTGCCACTAGCTTTTGTGGGTCCGGCCTTACTCCGGCCTCGGTTATTTGGTGACCCAAATACTTATCAGGCTGCAATTTCAGCTTGCACTTTCGCAACCTATCTAACACCTCTCATAAATTTGTATTGTGATCCGCCAGCGATCTAGAATAGATGACGATATCGTCAAAATACGCGAAACAACGCGTACCCGTCAGCCCACTCGGTCCGAGGTTATCAATTTTTTAAAAATAGCAGAGGCCGTATTTAACCTAAAGGGAAGCCTTTGATATTCCCAGTGGCCCTGCTTGGTGCTGAAGGCAGTTTTTGATCCCTCCCCGGGCGCTAATTCGATCTGATGGTAGCCCATCACCATTTCTATGCATGTGAAATATTTAGACTGACCCAACTGGCCCAATATTTCGGTGATATCAGGTAAGGGTAAGCATCCCAACAGTTTTCTCATTCAGTATGTGAAAATCTACCGCCATGCGCCATTTTTTCCCCCATCTGGGCCTACCTTTTTGGTACTACTAAGAGGGGGCTGTTCCACGGGTTATCGCCATTCGCTATGATCCCGTCTTCAAGTAGCTGCTTCACTTGTCGGTCTATCTCTTCCTTTTGAGTTTCGGGTAGTGGGTAGGGTCGCGTATTTATGGGGGTAACCCCCAGCTCCAACTGTATAGTATGCCTGGCCGCGTTTGTGCAGCTTAATTTGTCCCCCCGGCAAGAAAAACACATTTTGGTAATCAAAACGCAGCTTATGGAGTGATTAGTTCTTCTCGCTGTTAAGATGATCGGTCCTCAGTTTGACTATAACCCTTTCTCTTCTATTTTGGTCCGGATCATCCCTACTTTTCTCCTGCTGTGCCACGCCTATTACTGCTGTCTCAGCTATACTAGATGATCTGTGGTCTCAAGCAAATCGCGGTCTGTCAGCTCTACCGCTTTAACTACAGGGTTGGGTACCTCTACGTCCTGTTCTCTAGTGTTGAGAATACTAGTAATAATGTGACCGGTATTTACTTTAAATAGGCTCTCGGTCAAATATAGCCCTGATGTTATTTCTGCCCTTTCTACCAGGCCTTGTCCTATGCGCGATCCCGCGCTCACTGGTAAATGTACTATTAATTCAGTCCTAGGGGGGAGGGTTAGCTTACCTACCCCTACTCCCTGATGTGCTCTGATTTCCAGATCCAGTAGGGATCTTAATTTCTTGTGTATTACAAATCCTGCGTTCCGAAAATTCAGGGACCGTTCCTTGTAGCAAATTTGGGCCTGCATTAGTTTTAAAAAATTACATCCTAGTATCCCCTCTCCTTTCAGATCCACTTGCTTACTTACTAGCTGGAAACGAACGGGAATACTTATCCTTCCTTCCCTTATTCGAGTCTCTATGCTGCCATGGGTCTTAATGACGGATCCTTCTACGCTCTTTACGCGTATCCTGTCCTTTGGCTCAAACTCATCTGTCCCCAGCAATTTATATTTCTTAACTAAACCAATGTCTGTGTTGTAAGTTGTCAGTTAAAGAGCTGAGTGTGACCAAAAGAGAGAGAGCATATTAATGCCTTTTTTGTACTAATCCTTGTCACCCATACTCTAGTAGTTAGTTTTAAGATCTAATGCACAGAGTTGAAAGATTGTAATCAGATGTGTGAAGAAACTGGAGTAACACTAAACTAGGGTAATAGTTTACAGGCGTTGTGAAGTGAATAGTGCAATCTTGTGACACATTTATGAGAAGCCCCGTTTCAAAAGTGATGGTCAAGAAGACGCAATTAATAACCAATTGGAAACGTTGTGACCATATAAGGAAGTGAGGCTTAACGTCATTAACAACCAATCAGAGATTAAGGTAAGAAGTCATAAGCTTGAAACTCCACCCCGACCAACTCCCAAGAAACTCTGTATGAATACTGTTGTATGAATGTAAAACTAGGATTAACTTCAGTAAGCTCAGGGGCAGAGGTCACTGGAGCGAGTCTTCATTTTCGGCATAACCTTAATAATATCATCGCTTACCTGGACCATCATTTCAACTGTACTCCAACTAGAATTAACTGTAACTACTAATGTAACAGCAGCTTCCAATAAATCAGCTTCAGTAGTCATCGGGAAACAAATCCTAAGTACTTTGACCCACGCCGGGGCCAATCAGTCCTCGACCCACCGCGTTACATCACATCTGCTCCACCATCTACCAAGAAACATAACTTATGTCCTTGGCTCACATCTAGTTCCAAGATAATATAGTCACAGTGTTTCCTATTCACGCAGCCTGCTGAGTCGGTCGGGCGGCTGTTCTCCGTCCCTGTTACCTCATTTCCCGACAACCTACGGTTTTCATCAATTTCCTTTCTTCGCGGGGGTTTCCGACAATTTCGGGCTATGTGGCCTTTCTCGCTTACGGCTTACGGCTCCAGATCCGCTAGCCACAAGAGGAATTACTCGAGCTTCCCCTTTGCTTCGCGAGTATCACTTGTTACTCGAGTGACCCGGTTTTCCGCAGTTACTACACCTATACGCGGACACTCCTTCGGGCCGGTATCTCTCTTGGTTGGACGCTATAGCGCTCTCTTCCACGAGGGCAGTTTCCGTTATCTCGTCGAAATTTTGATAATTACGACTTCGCACTATCGTCTGAATCCGATCGGAAGCTAGTCCGAGAAATGAAACAAATATTGCGTAAACTGTCGAGCAAATCCAATGTGCCCACTCGCGCCCCTTCACTGCAATTTAGCAATGCGGTTTCGCGAAACTAAGACCCCAAGGTCTGAATTTTGCGGATCCAGTCCGCCACCTTTTCGTCCTTCCCTTGCCTGGCCTTAAAGAGTTGACTCGCATGGAATTCTAGGGTTCGTTTTTCTATGTAAGTGTTTTGCAGAAACTCTTAAGTTCCGCCCAACTTTCGAGGTTCCTGTGACTGATTGCCGTTCTTGGCTTCCACTAATGCGCGTTAACACGAATTTATACAAAATGACCTCTTGGCTGGGGTCAATTAAAGCGAATGCAGTATCTACATTCCCAGTGAACGTCAGAACCTCCTGCTTATTTCCTTTAAACGGTGGTACCAACTTTAACGCTTCCCCTACGCTAATAAATACCCCATTCATTCTAGAGGTCTCACTGCTTACCGCACTTCGGGAACTCGAACTGGGAGAATCCATGGGTAGGAATTAGTTGAGTAAAGACTCACCCTAGCCAGTACCGATGTACCAGAACTACTTCTCCTGCTGGCGTATGCCTCAAACTCGTGGTCGACTCTCTCTCGAACCCTGAAATGTCGGTGTCGGCCCTCTCTCGACGCTGGACCGGCGGTGTCTGTTCACTCTCGAAACCTAATTGCCTCTCAAGTGGTGCTGGACTCCCTTACTCTCATCGTAGGTACACGCTTCTCTCGTCTTATCCTCGCATCAGACACCAAGTAATTCTGTTGTATCCTACGCGGTCCCGGTGGGGAACTCTAATGGATGTTGTTCCAGGAGGGACTTTAATAAGGTGTGAGTTAAAGAGTTGAGTGTGACCAAAAAAGAGAGAGAACATATTAATGCCTTTTTTCTTTGTACTAATCCTTGTCACCCATACTCCGGTAGTTAGTCTTAAGCTCTAATGCACAGAGTTGAAAGATTGTAATCAGATGTGTGAAGCAATGGGAGTCACATTAAACTAGGGTAATAGTTTACAGGCGTTGTGAAGGGAATAATGCAATTTTGTGACACATGTATGAGAAGCCCCGTTTCAAAAGTGATGGTCAAGAAGACGTAATTAATAACCAATTGGAAACGTTGTGACCATATAAGGAAGTGAGGCTTAACGTCATTAACAACCAATCAGAGATTAAGGTAAGAAGTCATAAGCTTGAAACTCCACCCCGACCAACGCCCAAGAAACTCTGTATAAATACTATTGTATGAATGTAAAATTAAGATTAACTTCAGTAAGCTCAGGGGCAGAGGTCACTGGAGCGAGTCTTCATTTTCGGCACAACTTTAATAATATCATCGCTTACCTGGACCATCATTTCAACTGTACTCAAACTAGACTTAACTGTAACTACCAATGTAACAGCAGCTTCCAATAAATCAGCTTCAGCAGACATCGGAAAACAAAGTCTAAGTACTTTGACCCACGCCGGGACCAACTAGTAGCCAATCAGTCCTCACCTCACCACGTTACACTACAGGACGGAGCTCGAACTTCAATTAAGGCGAGGAGTTGGGCAGGCCGCCACACTCGCAATAATCTCCGCCTCAAGTGTACTGGAGTTTATTGTGCATAAACAGTGAATAATGCTGAAACAAATGAGCTGTATTCAGTTCAGTTCTCGGGATCTTGGATTCCTTCATTAACACTGATCGTCCAACTTCATACAAAGCTGCTGGGCACCGTTCTAGATGCTTCTGCGGACTGCTAATCGAACACAAGGCGTCTACTCTTGCACTCGATCCCACACATTGCTCGCGCGATAAACACTTAGCGTGACCACATATAAACAAAAAGAAATAGAAGGAGACTATATTCCTCCCATGCCTGGTCTGCTTACTGAGAAATGAGAGTCTGAACAAATATTATCAGTTACAGAAAGGCGAGGACTCAGCACGATGAAATATGCTTGTAACGTACATGCACTACATACCACTATCTTGCAGAAAGAAAGAAAGAAAGAAAGAAAGAAAGAAAGAAAGAAAGAAACAATTTCTATGGACCACACAGCAATAATACCCATCCACTATAAAACAGCTGTACAGACAATGTAAATTATTTTGTTTCCATTTTGTAAATTGGGGAACTGGAGGATACGTAATTAAATGAGTTAAAATGGCTTAAAGCGAACACAACATGTGATGCACAATGTTCTTGTCATAGTAGTTATATCTTCAATTTTCCAACTAAATCAACATAAACAATTGCATATTTGTATAGTTTACTAAATATCTCCTACATGTTTCTGCGTTCACTGCAACATCTTCAGGGAGAACACAGCACTTCTTAAAACCTTTTACTTATTGTGAGGTTGTTACAATGTTTAAGTTACAGAGCATGAAATGTATCATATGTTTTTTTACAAAGTTGGTTACAATTGTTAGAACAATATTGGCTCGTTAAGGCTTAAAAGTTTTTTGAAATATTAAGAATACTTTTCTTCAAGCTTTCCACTCTGTGAATTTTTTGTATAGCAATTATATCTTTAATATGCAAACAAAAAGCACATATACAATGAAATGCGTGTATTATTATTTAAGACTGACTACAGAACATACCATGACACACAAGGCACAGGAGCATCACAACAACAACGTGGTCTTCATAGGATTATCCAATAGAGCCTAACAGCTGGAACGGAAAAGGAACATATATTGCCACAAACACTATGAAATAAATAATATAAGAAGTAGCCGTTCTCTACCATCCAGTGCTTTAGACAATAGTTAATATTTTGAAAAAAACTTTTAAGCCATAACAACGAACAAATATTTTATTATAACTGTAAACAGTTGTGTAAAAAACCCACATGTTATATTTCCCGTTCTGTAACTCGGCCATTGTAACAACCTCACAATAAGTAGATGGTTTTGAGATGTGATAAGAGTTTTCCCTGAGGATGGAACAGTGAGCGCCGAAACATGTAGGAGATATTTAGTAAACAATACAAATATTCAATCGTATATGTGAATTTAGTTGAAAAACTAAACATATAATTTCTCTACGAAAATGCACGGAATGACAAGCTTCACGATGTTTGGTTTTTATCCGTAATTCTAATTAAATTGTATTTATAATGTGAACTCAGGCATACACATACAATAGTTCGATAGTGCTTTCTCATAATCTTCACTTGTAATGGGTCGCTTTTAAGTGTATTCGGACCGAACTAGACCACTTAGCCAACGGCCTGCTGCATTAGACGCTTCATGGCGCACACACCGCACAGTTTCTGCGTTTCTGTGTGGCGGTTAGATACGCGGAAGGATTTCAGTGGCAGTTCAAGCTTTGTGAGTGTGTGATGGAGTGAAACGGTTGTGCAGGTAGACGGGATGGCTCCATATAACGGCGAGTGACAACAATACTTTTACACAATTTCAACAATGGATTAGTTCATCATTTTGACACATATTGGTAATATAATTAGTGACATTTGTTTGTTTTGCTTGCACGATGTGTTCAAGTTTCTGTAGATAACATATCGTCGCGACGTTCTTAGTATCTTTAGTTGTACTACACCAGTTAAATTATTTATGTTCATATTTTACGTACGTGTATATTAGTACGACAAAGCTGAATTAGGTGACAGTTTAAGTTCGATCACATTATGTTAGGTTCCTCGTTAAGACATATGACGCCTCGAAGTAAATCCACGAGTTTTAACACAAATTGCACCCTGGGTAATGTATTTGTGTGTGGAATATACCAAAAGCAATTAATTATAAATTTTTCCTTTAACTTTAATAATGTACACTCATACATAACCACTTACAGGAATGTTTTCATAAATATTTTGGGATAATACAAGTCCTACATTGGTCTGAAGGCGGACTTAGCGAACGTGTATTCATTCGTGTGCGAAATATAGGTCTTTACTGACTTGAACCTTAAAAACTCGTAGCAGTCAAGGATAAAACTGGAGCATTAGGCTTTATTCAAGTAAGTAATTAAGGATTACGCGTACCTAAATGTCGTTATATATTAAACACGAGTGATAGAATGGATGGCATAGATCCGATTTTGGCTAGAGACGGTAGATGGAATTGTATTCGCCAACGTTGCGTTTAGGACCTCTGTGGGACGCAAAAGTATGCTTTCGTCCTTCAGCCGAGGAGTAGCATGTGTTTATGCTTCGTCTTGATTTATCTTTCAGGAGTGGTAATGTATCACTGGATAATTTTTGCTTTTCCTTTGTATTTGCGGTTACTTTTGACACCCAAACCAACCTACCGGCCGATAATTTTTTGTTTTTGTGTCGTACAAGTTCGTTTTATTAAAATCCCCATTTGTTAAACATTCTAACGACATTACTCTGAGCGAATAAGTAACGAACTTTTTAAATATGATATTTTCTAGTTTATTGTGGGCACGATACATTAAGTTGGTTCAAGATCGAATTCATGGCCTTACGTCGATTTGAATTTCCGAGTTCTCTTACTACGCAGTTAGTATTGCATACTGGAGCTATTACCACCATCTCCTACTTTCTCTATTCTCCAAGAGTCTGTCTAATGACTGACTCATTACAAGAATTTTACTAAGCTTTTTCCCTTTCCTTCATCAGAAAAATGTGACATTTTACAGCATGTTGTGATGGGATCGTTAGATTGATTTAATCCAGTCCGGATAGAGGTAGCCACAGTCTAATGGAACTAACACTGTGTATTCTATTGACCCAATAATTCTTTGGCCTTTGTTTGTGTGAAGCATGCTTCGAACAGTGTTCCTAAGACTGCTTCGTCGTTTCTTCTTCTATATTTTCGCCTTCGTCGTCTTGTCCTTGGGGATTAGGCAAGTTAATGATTGTACCGGCAAAAAAAAAAATTATCCTGCAATTGTGTCTGTGCGAGATTTTAGGTTTTGACCATGGTGTTGCTGATGTGATGTGACTCTGTGTTGTTGGGTGAGTGGTTCCCGACGTTTCGAAGGTTCGTAGTGCCTTTATCGTGAAGCACTCAAATAATTCTGGAACCATTCACCCAACCAGACAGTGTCACATCTTTCACATCTTAGAAAAACCGAACACTCCTCTATCTTGTATACCTTACTTTCTAAGGCCCCTTTTCCACCAGCGGTCAGCGGCGCTGCGTGAAATTGAGCAATATATACGGATGTGTGTTCACGAATGTGCACTGCCGAAATAGCGGCGCCGCTATCGCGCAGAAACCGTTGTGCCTTGCCGGTATCTTCTGAATCGGAGGCGCTGCTAGTTAAGAGGCGCTGCCAATGACCTGTTTTTCCTGCGTACTTGGAACTGCTTTGCTTATTATGGTGAGCTCTTGCATCGCGGTATTCTCAAGACGTCCAGTCACCTCTTGATGCAATGAAATACATCCTTAAATAATATGTTCAGCACAATTACGTTTATTCAAAAAGTAGCTACATGTATCAGTCACAATTGGCCATCGTTGGCGTATCACAAAATATTTAAAAGAAGGTAAAATGTAGTAATTATACACACACACGCACAATTACTTACTCCATGGAACAGAGTCGTCTTTGAGAAGCTAACCGGTTCTCAGCTAGTCTAGAAATTCCCCGCATTTTGTGGAATCCGAAAGTTCATTAACGCACGTACAAGTTCCAGGCGCATGTCCCTATCTAGAGCCAGATCAATCGAGTCCATGCCCCATTCTACTTCCTGAAGATGCATCTTAATATTATCCTCCCATATACGCCTGGGTCTTCCAAGTGGTCTCTTTCTCTCAGGTTTCCCCACCCAAACCCTGTACGCACCTCTCCATCTTACGTGCTACATGCCTCGCCCATCTTATGTTCTCGAATACTATTTGGTGAGCAGTACAGATCATTAAGCTCCTCATTATGTAGTTTTATCCACTCCCCAGTTACCTCATCCCTCGTAGGCCCAAATATTCTCCTCAAAACCCTATTCCCAAACACCCTCAACTTACGCTCCTCCCTCAGTGTGAGCGACCAAGTTTCACCCCCGTACAAAATAACAGACAAAATTATAGTTCTGTACATCTTAATATTTTGCTCTGTGGCATCCTACAGGTTCACAGTTATCGCAATATAAAAATGTAAACTTGTGTTGCTCAAATGGTAGGTCAGTGACGGTTGAAAAGGTTTCGCGATTTTTAGCCAGATGTAGACCTGTATTTTGACAGATTGCTTAAAATTGCTGGGTAAATGGTATTAGATGCTATTGTTTTTTATTCTTGTGATCATTTATACAAAGAAATTAGAGTCATGGGTGTCAGAAAAGTATTCTATGGTTATCAATGGTTTGTATGTATCGCCACGAATATGGGTACGCTGATACCATCGAAGTTTGCCTTGCTGGTTTTGTCGCATGTCCCTTATCTGATCGTCATTAATCTCCCCAATTCACTATTATGTGTTTGCGTCTTGATATTCGGGGCTTGACGTTTTCTAAGTATTTGACCGTATCGGCGTGTTCGCTGATTACATATCGTCAGACGGCCCAAGACCTGCTACCAACAATTGTGGACGCCAGATTTCTTGCTTATGACGGTCATCAAGGAAATCCGATGTAGGGGGAGACTTTATACAAAATTTAAAGGAAAACTAAAAAAAAAAAAAATTCTTTGCTGAAAATAATTATCTTGGTAAGTTTCGAGTTTATTGACTTAATATTGGCCTATTTAGTTTAATTCTTTATGCAGTACAGTCGTTTAGTCAAACTGAGAATCACAGTCCACAGGGACACAATTCTGTCTTCAGTACGATTCAAACTGCACCACTCGCGCACACTGAATTGTTTGTTTGAATTCAAAAAGTAATCTTGGAAGTTTTATTGCCATTATGCTATTTTGTTGACGGAAATTTTATAACAAAATGAATAAAAAGTTAAGTTCTCCGGGTGTTTAATTAAGTATCATGCCATTAAGGGATACGGCGGAATGTAGTTATGACTCTAGCTATTAATAACCCCTGAAAGCATGCTGCCAGTTTCAGCACTCACAAATACTAGGTTATGCCCACGCAGTGTGTGTTTGTATGTTATATATGTGTCTCAGAACAAACAGCGTTTATTTTCCTACACAGCATCAACTGGCTGGTTTTTATAACTGAGACGGAGGGTGTTTACTGCAAGGTACAAACCCAATCTTTAAATATAATTCAGGTTAATTTTGATCTTTAGGGGGCTAACCTCGACTCTATATGAAAGTGAGTGTTCAATTTCACGACCCGTACGCTTTACTCCTTATGTACATCCTCCGGTACCCATTACGTAGAGAGATGGATGGGCCCCAGAGCCGGTATGGGCGCTTTGGAAGAGGGAAAAATACTTCGTCATTTTCGGGAAGCGAATCACAATTTGTCGGGCGTCCATATACTATTATTATTATCGTCATCATCTCCTTTACGCAGTTTATTTATACTAATATTCCTGAGACAAAATATGTCCCTAGGGAATACAGTGTTGCAGCTATTCTGTTGCTACTATTCATGGTGCTTATATCGTTAGTTACAGTGTTGAATCTATTGCACTTTTACATTGGTACTTTCCGAAGTGATCGTGCAGTGCCAAATATGGCTGTTTTCTGTAGTTCCTTGAATATATGTTTTCCTAGTATGTTGCTGACGTATTTTCTGAATGACTTTGAAATAGTCCCAGTCGCCCCTATTATTACTGGTATCACCTTTGTTTTTACATTTAACATGCGCTGTATTTCTATTGTAAGGTATTTGTATTTTAGAATTTGTCGGCTTTTTTTTTTAAAATCACATTTTTGTATCCTGAAATTGCAACGTCTATTAACATACACGTTCCCCTTTTATTATCATGGATTATAATGTCTGTTTTTTGTTGTTGTTCTTCTTATTATTATTATTACTATTATGCAATTAGAACATTATTATTTCATCCATTTGTGTAACTGATTCAAATGAAGTAAATATAGATTTATTTGTAAATAATATCATGACTTTTAAAATTTAAAGTTCTTCTGTCTAAAAATTAACGCAGTTATTTTTTTTGTTTAAACATTTTTCTCTTACAATTATGCAATTTTAATTTGATATATTCATTTTCGAAGTTAGTAATATTGAGTATACCTTCCACAAATTTAGAGGAAAATACCATTTATGCACACTGGCCGATTGTATTAAAAATTTCGCAAATTTGATCATGTTCATAATCGCGTTGTACAGACTTAAGGCGGCAATTAATAAGATGCCATCGTTATAGACTGCAGGAGTATATTAAACCTTATTTAGATCACGTTGGACACAGATGTAATGTCTACAGCAATTTCCCACTCTCTTTAATGATTATAGGACACACGTATCGCCAGGAGCAATTCTCTGCGTTCTGTATGGATTATACGACACAGATGTAATGCCAGCAGCAATTCTCCCCACTCTGTATGGATTATACGACACATGTATTGCCAGCAGCAATTCTCTGCGCTCTGTATGGATTGAACGGGACAGATGTATTGCCAGCTGCAATTCTCCCCTCTCTGTATGGATTATACGACATAGATGTAATGCCAGCAGCAATTCTCTCCTCTCTGTATGGATTATACGACACTGATGTAATGCCAGCAGCAATTCTCCCCTCTCTGTATGGATTATACGACACATGCATTGCCAGCAGCAATTCTCTGCGCTCTGTATGGGTTGAACGATACAGATGTATTGCCAGCAGCAGTTCTGTACGCTCTGTATGGATTATGTCCGTCATAACGGCTGAGCACAGGCCGAAATATGAGATCCTGGCTGTTTTGTTTTGTTACGGAGCGTAAATTGGCAATTAGTTGCCGACGTTTCGAAATGTCGGTAACTATCTTTCTACGCTGCGTAACATCCTAGAAAAACGAAGATCTCATTTACATTACGGCGGAAGCTTGAAATCACGCAGGCCCAAACTTGTCATACATAATGTTTTGAAGAAATGAAGGAAGGTTCTATACAGTCCTCAAGTGTACAGAGATGGTGCTTTTGTGATTATCATTAATATACGCTGTTCATGTTGACCTTGTCTAGATTGGCAATGTGTTGTGTTGTGTTGACTTCGGCACTGACACGTAATCCCACTGCAAGCCAGTAGTGGCAGTTCCTCCTCAATTTCATCCCCTCAGAGTGTTCAGTCGCGTCGGATAATGAACTTTATAACTTATTTAATTAGCCAGTTCTTGGTTTTTGCAAAGACCATTAAATTCGGTTTTATTGCGCTTGGTTAAAATAGGTAAATCCAATTATGAAACTGGAAACGAAATCATTAATATTTTATAAGCCTCAAAATAACAGTATCTTTTACGGCTCCATTTGTGGCTCAACAATGGTAACAGTAGCACTGTTCATTATTCATGTCACCAGAGTCTGGTTGATGACGTCACAGGCTTTAAATTTTATACCATAAATAAAGTCGCATGCCAAGTTATCCCCCAAATATCACATCGGAATCAATTGATAGAAGCATGTGATAGAATGTTTAGGCATTTCCCAGTGTTACCCGTATAGGTAGGCGGAAAATGCCGGGGTGGCATCTCAGAAGGAGTGCAGGGGCATGTGGGTAGAGATAAAGCCGCTTATTCCACACAAGCTGACATCTGTGAAAATGTTCCAGTACGGTACGTCTTAATCCAGGAGGTATTCATTACAAACCACGCCCTGTTTTGTTGTACTTATTCCTAATTAATTCTAGATTTATTGCACAGAATGCATGTACAGCACGTTCAAGGACAGTTTACAAAATTGTTCCCTTAAACAATTTGAATAAATATTTACACAATGACACAAGTGATACAGAAGTGAATATAACTATAATTGTAAATAATGACAGTGAAAAATTCTAAAAAACACTGCGACTTTCGGTAAGCTAATTATAGCATTATATGCTTCGGTCGTTTATTTCTATATTTCCTGTACGTACATGTTTGTCAAGTCGACTAGAGTATAATTCCCTATTTGTTGGACTGGGGGTTGGGGTGTGAGGGCCAGTGAGCAAAATTTTGGCTGTAAGTCGGTGGATAATGGGGATGGACTGAATGTCTAGAGTGTAGTGCAGGTGGGAAGTGGGGGTACGCCTGGGGTGATTACCGATGACTTGGAGACATTTTGACTGGATAACTTGGAGTCTGGGGTAGTTGGAGGAGCGTGTACTTTTAAATACCATTATGGCTCACAAATAGATATTTGTCCCCTGTTTACATGAGCTTTTCTGACATGTTTCTTTCTTAGGACCGTTACGAAGGCAGTCTTCTTATCTGACAATTAATGGAACAGTGCCGAAAATGTTAAGATTTAACATTTAAAATTCCAAACGTTGTATGCAGGTCTCAAGGTGAGCCACAGTGAGCCCTGTGAGACCTGTATACAACGTTTGGAATTTTAAATTTTATTACACTGTTAAATATTGTAATCATAACTAAGAACTTCATAATATTTCCAGTTTCTGTGTGACATAAAGAAATATTTGTACAGTCGTTGCGAGATAGCAGACAGTGTCTGATATGCGATAATTAACGTGGAGGCTGTCCAGGGACTTCCAGATACGAATAATAAAATACTTGTTATGATACCACCTGATTCCCGTCTTGTATATGCCAGGGCACACGGATGACTTTCATTCATGAGTGATCAGTCCTATGGTGCTGCTAAGCCCGCGACTGGATTTGATTTCAAACTACACTGACAGCTTACTTTATTACGTACTAGAAATGCCGTATATTGCTGTGATGGTCTCTGCTTCATTGCGTTTTACGACGACATGTATTTGCGTATAATGGCAGTCTCTGGTGGCGGACTTGTGCTTTATTATTGTTCGGAACATAAAGGATTTGAATTCACCACAACAGCATGGGGTGAGAAGGACTGAAGCTCCGGGGCTAAATGTTAACTTTTAATTTGAAAACTAGTGAAGTGGATTTAATTCTCAAAATGGGTTTGTTTTAAACGTGGATTGAGTTGAAAGATTTGATTATTCTTTCTTGGGTAGTTACAAAATAAACTGCTATTTTGATGAGCAGAATCTCATGCATTATTTCAGAAATACATAAAAATAAATGGACTTGAATATGGAATATGAATTTCAAAAAGTAATATATAACGTATTAAACTTGGAGTTCATATGTATTATAAAGACTAACTGATATGTTAATAGGCACAGACTGCTGTATTATTCTAGAAATACATAATACAAGGTGGACTTGAATAAGAAAGATTTTTGTAATGCAATTTTTTACACCCATTACGCTTTGAATAATGATGTTCAAGCAGACTTCAGCTCTAACACATGGATAATGCAGTTCATGTCCATTGCACAGAAAAGTTAGTGTTGTGACGGGAAGTGACACATGTTTGTTGCAAGGATCGCACGGAACACCTTAATACGCTCAATGGGAACATGCGGTTTTCTGGTGTTTCATTGGCGGTCTGTGGCTCTGGACAGTTGAGAGCCACCTTCATATTCGGATTGAATACTATTTCACCTAGTACAACATAAGATGTGTGAAACAAATACTTAAGCTTAACCTGCAGGTCTGCCACTCACACTTATCTCCGTTTCAGGGGGATATTGCTGCGAATTTGCAGATCAGCAGCGAATTATTGCCAGTAGGTTAAGATGTTATTGTTTATAATAAATAAATAGGCTACTTCATTGTTGGTAATTTTTTATTTAAAAGGGACGCCATTTCCTTCTGTTGTAATATATGGGGAAAAAGTTACATGCTGTTTGATTACATTCATATTCTGGGAAGCTGGAGAATAGGGTGTAGGGGAGCATTGTGTTCTAGGAACGAAGGCGTAACGTTGGTGAAAAAAATTATACAGAGATATTTTATATAACACATATTTTAGTTTACAAACAGAAATTTTTACCTTTGTGGGTTCCTTCTCTTTCACTGCCTGTTTCGAATTCCAGTAAGGGTCATCATCAGATGGTTATGATATTAGGTATCATAGCATATTAAATTTGACAGTTTGTCAGTTAGCTCCCTAAAGGAACCTTCGTGAAGGTTATATTTTCTTGATATGCGTTACGTTTGCAAGAATTGATACTCTTGTTTACACATTTTTATTATGACACAAACTTCTTGCAATGTTTGTTGGAGTCCAAATTCATTAGTTTTAGTTATGTTTCTTTAAGTTTTGAAGCCGTATTTTTATATCATAATTTTTGTAGCACCGTAAAGGAAATTTATACACGCATTAAGAACGGAAGTTTCTATGTTTCATGCCGCGTTCACATCATCATCAGCTTTGTCTTTAATGTCACGCTTGCTTCATGTGACTTTTGGGGGGGGGGGGGAGGGGGGTTTAAATTTGCAAATTACTTTTTAAGGTTTTTTTGGGGGCTTGTTTTTTTTTTCTATTTTTTGCTTTTATT
>Ga0123357_10004483_pt1 | contig 16406 bp, 16 predicted proteins | sample TergutEmb28metaG_FD_89873 | JGI IMG/M metagenome (GOLD analysis project Ga0123357, IMG submission 89873) | Embiratermes neotenicus P4 segment gut microbial communities from Petit-Saut dam, French Guiana - Emb289 P4 | ecosystem: Host-associated > Arthropoda: Insects > Digestive system > Gut ... | reverse complement strand
GCGGTTAGGCGTGGATTGCGTAAGCTACAAATGAGGCCAGATTCCGTCCGCGCATTTTTCAGGCATAAGGATTGTAAGTACGCCGCAGCTTAAGGTCATCAATATTATGCACGGATTAGTAACCTCTCCTGTATTATCAGGGCATGAACCGACATGACTGTAAAAATTGACCGAGGTTCCGTAAAGCTGGAAGTGAGACAGGTCCCCATTGCAAGAGATCCCTATGTCCGGATGATTGATCCGGAAGAAGATCGGTACAGGGACGAAGTCTTACGCTCGAAGATGAATGGCAAATTGCCTCCCCCCCGCCTCCGCCATCGCAACTCGTGGCGACGGACAAAATGTCCCTTGAGAGCAGGGAGATATGGGTCCGCGGTGGTGTGACGCTCACTGGGGAAAATCGCCGTGACAGCGCGGCCGGTTGGACGGTCGGATTCATCCAGGTTAAGTTGACGGAGACAAATTGGTGTATCTACCGAGGTCGCCAGAACTCAGACGGCAGTCTGCTGATTCAGCGCGGTCGCCCTCCCGCCCGCCCGGCGCAAGTCTGCGTCGATCGTGTGCACACACCAGCGCCTGGTGACCTCTTTGTAACAGGCATCGATCCCGAAGCAGTCAAGAGCGGTTTTGGTAGTGAATTTCCCAACAGTTTTGAAGTCAACCATCGCGACCTTCCCCATGACGCATGTCAACTTATCGAAAGAAACAGCAAAACAGGCAGACCTAATTATCTGGCTGCAGCTCATCTGGAGATGTCGTTCTGCACTATCCTCAGCATCCGAGACCCGTTCAGGAAATTTCATCATCTTGCCGCCATCTATTGGGATGTGCGGTGGGAAGCGACGTTCCAGCCGCAGTGGCCCGACGCATCCCAGGCTTCGGATCAAACCTTACCCGCTTTCCAGGTTTTGGTCATTAGACAGGGGACCCGTGCCGGTTGTGGCCCGGTTATCATGGGCAGCCCGAGCGACCCGCGTGTCACGCGGCTCACCGAACTGGCGCAGAGAAGCCAATCATCAAAAAGCTGCAACACAGTAGCGGAAGAGGCTACGGAAAATCCGCAGAATCGCCGAGAGAGAGCGGTCCGGGCTACTTTCGATGTGGGGCGGTGATGAAACGGTTTGCAATCGCGGCGCTGTTTTTCAGCGTGGCCGCAAGAATCTGTTTTGCGCAGACAATTTCCATCGGCGTTTCGGAACCCGGCTTCTTCGCTGTCAAAGCCCACGGAGGCGAGGTCTCACTGTCAAACACTGTAGAAGTCCAGCAGCTGGTCGACGGCCGCTGGCGGGATGGGGAACTGGTTGATGGGCGCTGGCGGCATGCGGACGACGTGAAGCTTCTGCCCTGCGGGGTTGCGCAGCGAGAGGATGACAGATGCATCACGCTTCAGGCAAATGAAGTTCTGGTACCGCCACCATGGACCGGTCAGACATGCATGTCTCAGTGCCCCCGGGGTTGCCGCGCCACGTGGTCACTACCGCCAGGGACATTCCGCTTCGCGGTGCGGTCCTGTCATGGCATCGATATCTGGCTTGGCCCTGCCTTCGAGATGCTCTACGTCACCGATCCCTACACAAGGCGGGCGGTGGTGCCGGATCAATCGGCCGACGCGGCCGAGCCCGCGCGGCGCCGGATCGCAAGGTCGATACCGTCGATTGCGCCGCCGCCATCTGCCAGTTCGGCTTCGCGCTGTGCGGCCGGAGTGATGGCGGCGTCGGCTTCATCGCGTGTGGACTGCCCGCTGTCGGAGGCGCAAGAGGCATCCCTGAAGCCGAGGGACGTGTTCAGGGAATGCGACAGGGTCTGTCCTGAGATGGTGGTGGTGCCACCGGGTTCCTTCGTGATGGGTTCGCCCGAAGACGAAAAGGGAAGATCGGATGGGGAGGGGCCGCAGCATCGGATAACGATCGGGCGAGCGTTCGCGGTCGGTCGGTTTGCAGTCACTCTTGACGAGTGGGATGCCTGTGTTTCGGAAGGCGGTTGCGCTGGCTACAGACCGCCCGATGCGGGCTGGGGCCGTGGGCGGCGCCCTGTGAACGATGTGTCGTGGGAGGATGCAAAGCGCTATCTGACGTGGCTATCGAAGAAAACCGGGAAAGAATATCGTCTGCTGAGCGAGGCGGAATGGGAATATGTTGCGCGCGCGGGAACCACGACGCCGTTCTGGTGGGGGACGGGCATTTCGCACAGGAAGGCGAATTACAGGGGAACTGCGACCAGGACAGATCGAAACAGGAGTTCCAATGGAGGGGGGACATTGCCGGTCGATTCGTTCGATGCCAACCCGTTCGGGCTTTACCAGGTTCACGGCGATGTCTTTGAGTGGGTCGAGGATTGCTGGCACGAAACCTATTGCTGTAGCGGCAGGCCGAGGGATGGTTCGGCCTGGACAACCGGCGAATGTCACCGCCGGGTGCTTCGCGGCGGTGACTATTGGAGCGAACCGAGAGCACTTCGTGCTGCAGCGCGCCGTGAGGACACATCGCTTTCGCGCGGATAAGGGTTGCGGGTTGCGCGAACGCTCTCCCCTGACGCTTCGCGCGTGCCACATTGATCGGAGCGCTGGGACGCGCCACGCCGCGAAATGAAGGAACTTTCGTCAATCTTTTGCCGGGTGTTGCCGGGTGTGGTATTGAATTCCTTCAGGCGCAGTTTGCAGATCCGCGAATGGCATCCTGTGGAGACCGACAAGGACAGGTTGAAGGAAGTCGGTGTGCCGGGACGCGTTTTCATCTCGTCTGGCGCGCTCTGTCACCGCAGGCCAGCCTCGAAGATCAAACGCATCCTGACCACGGCTCACGACGAAATCTTGCGTCCAACTGCCCTTTTTCAGGTTCAGGGATTCGTAACTGCCCAGGTCAGGCGAGGGCCAGGCAGCTCGAAATCCGGTAAAAATCGCCTTCATCCAACCGGGATGGTCATCCATTTGCCACGAATCGCCTCATCCGAAGATGGCTGGGCCTCGACAACGTCAAAAGAGGGGCACAGAACGAAATTGGAAACCGGTCGCGTGTCTCGCAGCTGGTGCCGTTTCATGTCGGGCGGATCTTACGGCCACGGCCCCTTCCGCCAAGCGGAAACCGTCGTGGTCGGCACCTCTGACGTTCTCCGCCACACGTCCTGTGATGTCAGGGGGAGAGCCTGAGAGTCTGTTTTGAAATATTATTTCGCGATGCAGAGCTTCCGGACCATAAAACGAATCGAGGAGGCATGCACAAATGCAAGGGCTTTGTCATTCAGGCACTCCTGTGTCTTTGGCGAGCCGCCTGCACCGATTGAGCCAGCCAATGGCACGTTCGACGATCCAGCACTTTGGCAGAACCACAAAGGTGCTCGCCTCGGACCGCTTGACGATATCGATGTCGATGGAGCGGAGTTCCGCCACACCATTGGCAAATATGGGCCCGCGGCAGGCACCGTCGGCGTAGACCTTCTCGAGAGAAGGCAGTTGGTCACTCAATGTCTCGAAGAGCATGATGCCTCCATCACGATCCTGGATATCGGCAGGATGGACGATGGCGCAGATCACGTGCCCCAACGTGTCGACGAGAATATGGCGTTTCTTTCCCATGATTTTCGGGTCCGGCATCGTAGCCGGCGGGGATCAATCCTGGACCCTCCCTTCTCTGCGCTCTTCACGCTCTGGCTGTCGATGATGGCCGCGGTTGGCGTCGCTCCCCGGTTTGCCCGGGCTCGGCACATTTCGCGGAGGATGTCATGGATACGTTCCCACACGCCGCCAACGCTCCATCTGAAATAGCCGCAGACCGTTTGCCATGACGGAAAATCCTCTGGCAGCGCACGCCACTGACAGCCAGTCGACAGAACATATCCTATCCCTTGAAAGACGCTCCGGATGTCGACGCTGCGTTTCCCTGCACTCTTTTTCCGCGGCGGGAGCAGCGGTTCCACCAACTCCCACTCCTCGTCCGTCAGGTCGCTGGAATAGTGCAAATGGTCTCTGTTGTAGAGAGGACGGTTTGCCTTCGTCCACATGGCGGCACCTCCCGAATCAGGTCACCTCCCATGAATCACAGGCAGAACCGCTGGCAGCAGAAAATGTGGGACGACGGACAAATCTTTGTCACGCCGTTACGGATGCCAGCCGAGCGATGCTGACTTGTTCGCCCCCCGATTCCGTTTTGTTCCGGGTCAAACAACGAGTGACGAAATAATATTTCAAAACAGACACTGAGGGGCACCCCTGATCAAACCCTTGGCCAAGCGCCCCACAGCACGGCGGAGTGCCGGGAGGGACTGTCGGGCCCGGATCCTGTGGTTTACGGCATTTGCGCGACAGAAGCCTTGATCGGGAGGGAGAAGCAGGGCACCTAACGTGAGGGTGCCCTCAGCTCTGATCCGCGCTCCCGGGTTGGCAGCCGCGTCACCTGAAAAGACAGGGCCTTGCGCGGCACCCGCGAACACGGACAGACCGCCTTTGCCCAGATTGTTTTCCCGGCGTGGACAACCCGAAGCGGTCGGGCCCCCTTGCCACCCGTCAGACCTTGTGCGTGAAGAGATCAATCCGGCGTCATGCCGATGGCTGAAAACAGATAGGCGGCCTCGATATTGTCACCTGCTCCACGACGTCCCCTGCCTGGGCTCTATCTGGCAACACCGCTGATTGACGACCCGTCAGCACTCTCAGGGTCGCTGTGCCAGCTGCTGGCCGGAGTCGAGATTGCAGCCGTGCTGCTGCGGCTGACAAAGCCGGCGCAGGACCAGCGGATGGCGCAGATCCGGGCTCTGGTGAAACGGGTGCAGGATGCCGGGGTGGCGGTCGTGATCGACGGTGCTCCCGATCTGGCGCTGGCCGCTGGCGCCGACGGCGCCCACGCGGCAAGCCTGGCCGCGCTCCAGGAGGCCCTCACCAGGCTCAAGCCGGAGCGCATCTGCGGTGTCGCCGGTCTGACCAGCCGCCACGATGCCATGACTGCCGGCGAGATCGGGGCCGATTATCTGCTGTTCGGCGAAGCCAGCGGCGACGGCAGCCGTCCTTCGCTCCACGCCCTCACCGAGCGGATCACATGGTGGGCGGAAATTTTCGAACCGCCCTGCGTCGGCTTTGCCGGCTCGGCCGAGGAGGCTGGCGCCATCGCCGCCGCCGGGGCCGACTTCGTCCTGCTCGGCGAATTCATCTGGGCCGACCCGCGCGGGCCGGCCGGCGCCATTGCCGAAGCCAGGGCTGCGATGGCCTCCGCACAGGCCGGCGTTCCTCCCCTAACTGCTGACACCGAGGGTTGAGATGAAGCTTCCCTGCTCCAGGATCGCTGTGGCGCTCATGGTCTCGCTGCCGATCGCGGCTGCCTGGGCCCAGAACGCACCACCCATCCCGCCCGCCGATATTCCGACCCCGCCCGCCGCAATTCCGACCCCACCCGCCGCAGCCCCCGCCCGCCCGGTCCCGGCACAGGCCGCTCCAAAAGCCCGCCCCGCCGCAGCACCAGCCCGCACTGCGACCCCGCCCAGCCGGGCCGTGCCGTCGCGCGCGGCAGCGCCAGCTCACCCGGCAGCGCCAGCCCGCCCGGCAGCACCCGCCCGCCCGGCAGCACCCGCCCGCCCGGCAGCAGCGCCCGGGAGCGAAGCCCGCGCAGTTGCCAATCCCCCACCGGCCGCACCGGCTTCCGCGATATCACCGCCAGCCACGAGCCAGGTCGACGTGGTCTACGGTGCCTATCAGCGCGGCATGTACAAGACCGCCTTCAAACTCGCCACTGCGCGGGCTCAGGACGGCGACCCGGCCGCCATGACCATGCTCGGCGAGCTGTGGTTCAACGGTCTGGGCACCGACCAGGATGAGACCAGGGCCGCCGAGTGGTATAAGCGCGCCGCAGCGGCCGGCGACCGCAAGGCGATGTTTGCGCTGGGAATGATGCGTTTTTCCGGACGGGGCGGTGCGCTCGACAAGGAAGAAGCCGTGAAACTGCTCGCCGAAGCCGCCAGGCTCGGCGAGGCCAGGGCGGCCTACAATCTTGCTTTGCTCTATCTCGACGGTGAGACCCTGCCGCAGGACGTTGCGCGCGCGGCTCAACTGCTGACCATCGCAACCCAGGCGCGCCTGCCCGACGCCGAATATGCGCTGTCGGTGTTCTATCGCGAGGGCAACGGGGTGCCGAAAAATATTCCCAGGGCGATGGAGCTGTTGCGGGCGGCGTCGCTGGCCGGCAATGTCGACGCCGAGGTCGAATACGGCATCGCGCTTTTCAACGGCAAGGATGTGGCCAAAGACAAGACCGCCGCCGTCGGTCTGTTGCGCATGGCGGCGCTGCACAACAGTCCCATCGCGCAGAACCGCCTGGCATGGATCCTGATCGAGGGCGATGGCACCGCAAAGGATCCGGTCGAAGGCTTCAAGTGGCATCTGATCGCCCAGAGCGGCGGCAGAGGCGAGCCCGAGCTTGACCGCAAGTTTTCTGAACTCAGCGCCCCCGACCAGGCCAAAGCCCGGGACGCGGCGCTCAAATGGCTCGGCGCCAAACCATCCAGGACACCTGCCGCCAGACCACCCGGCGCCAAAACGGTTAACGTCAAGCCGGTCGACGCCAAATCCGTCGGCACAAGGCAGCTTGACGCCAAATAACTTGACGTCGCACCCCGCGCGGTGCACCCCAATCGCACCGTGACGGAAGTCCACCCGTCCTGTGTCCCAGAGATCAAGGCCCGCCATGCTCTATTCCGCCACCATCAACGTCATGGTCAAGGCCGCACGCCGCGCGGGTCGCAATCTCAAGCGCGATCTCGGGGAGATTGAACATCTCCAGGTCTCGCTGAAAGGCCCGGCGAATTTCGTTTCGCTCGCCGACAAGCGCGCTGAAGAGATGCTCTATACCGACCTCTCCAAGGCGCGCCCCGGTTACGGTTTCCTCGGCGAGGAAGGCGGCACCCGCGAGGGTGCCGACACCAGCCACAGCTGGATCGTCGATCCCCTCGACGGCACCACCAACTTCCTCCACGGCATTCCGCAATTCGCGATTTCGATCGCGCTGTCGCGCGAGGGCACGGTGATTGCCGGCGTGATCTACAATCCCGCCAATGACGAACTCTATATCGCCGAGCGCGGCAAAGGGGCCTATCTCAACGACCAGCGGCTGCGCGTCGCCGCCCGCCGCAAGCTGGGCGAATGCGTGGTGGCCTGTGGCCTGCCCCATCTCGGTCGCGGCGACCACGAGTTATTTCGCTGTGAGATGGAAGTGATCCAGAACCAGGTCGCCGGACTGCGCCGCTTCGGAGCCGCCTCTCTCGACCTCGCCTTCGTCGCCGCCGGACGCCTGGATGGCTATTGGGAACGGGGTCTGTCCCCCTGGGACATTGCTGCCGGCCAGATCCTGGTGCGCGAGGCCGGAGGCGTGGTCGGCGACATTGAGCCTTCAGGCGATCCCCTCATCAGCGGCGACATCGTCTGCGGCAATGAATTTGTCCACGAGGCGCTGGTGAAGATGCTGGCCGCCGCGGGCACAAGACACGCCGCACGATCGCACCCGACCGACTGATTCTGCTCTCCGCCTGCCCGCAAATCGCCACCTTCGCCATTTTCAACTGGCCTGACTGCCGATGTGAGGTTCAAAGACAGATGACATCCGAATCCCAATCAGGCCAGGCCCGCCCCGTCCGCCGCGCCAAACTGTCTTCGCCCACCATCTTCATGGTCCGCATCCTGGTTTTCCTGGTGCTTTTCGCCCTGATCGCGGTCGTGCTCAACAGGCAGATCCGGGACGCGTTTTTCGCCAATCCCGGCCTCAACGCCCTGATCATCGCCGTGCTGGCGATCGGCATCATCCTGGCCGTGCGCCAGGTTCTGCGTCTCTACCCTGAGATCTCCTGGGTCAATAATTTCCGCTTCGACGGCTCCATGATGCAGCGCCATCCCCGCCTGCTGGCCCCGATGGCGGCGATTCTCGGCGGCGAGCGCGCCGGGCGAGCGGCGATGACACAGCAGACCATGCGCCATCTGCTCGACTCGATCGCCACAAGGCTCGACGAGGCACGTGACATTTCGCGCTATATGACCGGCCTTCTGGTGTTTCTCGGCCTGCTCGGGACCTTCTGGGGCCTGATCGAGACCGTGGGCTCGGTCGGCAAGGTGATCGACGGGCTCAAGGTCGGCGGCGATGCCGCGGCCTTGTTCGCCACCCTGAAAGACGGGCTGGCCGCGCCGCTCGGCGGCATGGGCATCTCCTTCTCCAGTTCTCTGTTCGGTCTTGCCGGATCGCTGGTGCTGGGCTTCCTCGACCTGCAGGCAAGCCAGGCCCAGAACCGTTTCTACACCGATCTCGAAGACTGGCTCGCCACCACCGTGCGCGAATATGGCCGCAGCGAAAACGCCGCTCCGGTCTCAACCGGGGATCTGCAGATTTCGATCGAGCGGCTGCGCAGCGCACTGGACGACTCCGGGGGTACCAACCGCACCACCACAGCGGCGATGGCCAGCCTTGCCGAAGCAATCCAGGCTCTGGTCTCCCATATGCGCTCCGAACAGCAGCTGATCCGCGAATGGGCCGACGGCCAGGGCGAGCAGAACCGCGAAATCAAGCGTCTGCTGGAACGGCTGGCGCAACCGCAGCCCAAACCCAAGCAGCCGAGCATGCTCCAGCAGCCGGCGCAGCCCCAGCCCAAACCGAAGCAGCCCTGATTTTTTTGTGAGAGGCGACCATGGCCCTTGCCCGCGCGCGCCGCAACGACGGTCCCTTCAACTACTGGCCCGGCTTTGTCGACGCCCTGTCGACACTGGTCCTGTCGATCGTCTTCCTGCTCTCGGTCTTCCTGGTGGTGCAGTTCTTCCTGTCGCAGGAGGTCACCGGCAAGGACAAGGCGCTCGATGAACTCAATGCCAGGATCGCACAGTTGACCGAAATGCTGTCGCTCGAAAAACTCGGCAAAGCCAGCCTCGACGCCGAACTGGCCCAGGTCAAGGCCGGGCTGGCCGCCGCCGAATCCGAGCGCAAGGCGCTGTCCGGCGGTCTTGCCGCCAGCAGCGACGCCCAGGGCAAGGCGGCTGAACTCGGCAAGGCCCTCGATTCCGAGAAGGCGGTGTCCGCCCGCGCCCTGTCGCAGATCGAGGTTCTCAACCAGCAGATCAGCGCGCTGCGCCGCCAGCTCGCAGCCCTTGAGGACGCGCTCGACGCCTCCGAGAAACGCGACAAGGAATCCCAGACCAGGATTGCCGATCTCGGCCAGCGCCTCAATATCGCGCTGGCCCAGAGGGTGCAGGAATTGTCGCGCTATCGCTCCGAATTCTTCGGGCGGCTGCGCAGCATTCTCGGCAACCGCCCCGACATCCGCGTTGTCGGCGACCGCTTCGTGTTCCAGTCCGAGGTGTTTTTCGAAACCGGCCAGGCCACCCTGTTGCCGGAGGGACGCTCGGAACTCGACTCGGTTGCCAGCGCCCTGATCGAAATCAACAAGAAGATTCCAGACGACATTCCCTGGGTGCTGCGGGTCGACGGCCACACCGATACGCGCCCGGTCAACACTCCCGCCTTCAAATCGAACTGGGAATTGTCCGCCGCACGCGCCATCTCGGTGGTGCAATATCTGATTTCTCTCGGCGTCCCGGCCGACCGCCTTGCCGCCGCCGGCTTCGGCGAGTTCCAGCCGCTCGACAGCGCCACCACGGAAGAGGCCTATCAGCGCAACCGCCGCATCGAACTCAAACTGACGGAACGCTAGTCAGAGAGCCGCAGGGATCGAACCCTGGCGCAGCCCCGAACACCACAGGGGCCGCGCGCCCGCGCGAAATCAGCGCGCCTTGCCGCTCTGGCAGATTTCTCCAACATCCTCTCCCACACGCAACACAGATCTTCCTGCGTCCCGCCATCTGTCTGCCGCGCCCTGGGCGCCACCGTCTGGACCCTTCAAATGATCACCTTGCGCCTATATTGCGACACCGATGAAGCCGCGCTGATCGCGCTGTGGCAACACAGCTGGAGCCGCGCCTATCCCCATATCGACTTCGCCGCTCGCCTTGAGTGGTGGACCACACGCTGGCGCGAGGAACTGGTAGCCCAGGCCACCGTCGTCGTCGCCGAACAGGACGGTCCCGCAATCGGTTTCGTCACCATCGATAAAACCGGCTATCTCGACCAGCTCGTGGTGGCTCCCGAATTCTGGGGCTCACAGGCAGCAACCCTGCTGGTTGACGAGGCCCGGCGCCTGTCGCCTGCCGGCATCACGCTTCTCGTCAACAGCGACAACGCCCGCGCCATCCGTTTTTACACCCGAGCCGGCTTCGTCACGATAGGCCATGACGTGAATCCGGTCTCCGGCCGGCCCGTCCTGCGGCTGGCGTGGACGCCGTGATCGTGGTTGTCGCAGCACGCGCCCCCATGGCAAGCCAGGCGCCATCGGCAGCATCTGGAGCGCGGAGGATGGAGCATGGAGCATCGACGGCCGTCATCTCCGCCCCGCCTCCATGTCATCCGCTCCGCATGCCAAGCCGGGCCTCAATCTGTTCCTGCGTGACGGTTTTCACCTCCATCGCCCACTCACCAAGCCGGATCAACCGCTCCCGGCTGGGGTATCGGAGCATCCTGAGGTCGGTGGCATTGACCTGGGTGTGGCCGTTGAAGCTGCGGAAATACGCATCCACCGCCGTCATGTTCAGGAACGCCGCCAGTCCATGGGCCAGAGCCTCCGGCAGGCCACGCCGGTTTTCGTGAAAGAGGTTGAGGTGGTTTTCAAAGCCCAGCATGGATGCCTCCTCAAAGGCACCCGGATCCACTACGCTGGCATGGATGCGGCGCTTTTCCTCCTTGGACGAGAAGCGCCGCACCACGCAGTAGAAGCCACGCGGGAACAGCCATTTCCCGGTGTCGCAGGTGTGCAGGATCGCGTTCGGCTTCTTCATGCCAGGGATCGGCCATGTCATCCGAGCGCCACTGAAATGAGCGGGATAGAGCAGCGGCACGGTCCCCTTCTCCGGATTGTCGCGCAGATACGCCCGCAACCGGAAATCGACCACAGGTCCCGTCGATACATGGATCCCCAGATCTGCCAGCGTGCAGGAAACCGCCGGGCAAGGCTCCATCGCCAGCGCTCGCGGCTCCGCGGGGACATGAATGAAGCGTTCCCGGTCATCCGGCAACACAATGCGCTCGAAGGGATAATCGTGCGTCGCAAGGTCGGCAAAGCTGTCATCGGTTGATGTCGAAACCCTCACCGCTCCCTGCTCGCCGCCGCGCTCCAGACACAGGATGATGTTTTCCTGCAGAACCCCGTCATCCCTGAAGGCATTTTTGCGCGACCCGAAGAGATGGATCTGGCGCAGCGCCGCGCGTTCCAGGATGAAATCGCGGAAGCGGCGGTAATAGGGCCCGTTGCAGAAGCTGCGCGGGATGATGGCGACGATCTGCCCGCGCGGCAGCGCCTGGGTGAGCGCCAGCGCCACGAAGGCGCTGTAGAGATTGACGGTCTCTATGCCGACGCGGCGTAAAGCCTGCCGATGGGCGGAGTTGCTGCGGATTTTCTTGTAAGGGGGGTTCAGGATGATGTGGGTGTAGAAGCCGCCCTGGGTCTGCGCAACCACATCCTCCCGCGTGGTCGCCTCAATATAGTCGCCGGCCACGATCCGATGTGTGACATGAGGGTATGCGCGAAGATGCCGTTTGAGATGACTACGAAGACGATCATCGATTTCACAGGCCGTGACATCGACTGTGGTGAAACCGGAAAGCGCGCCGGCCCAGCGGTCCAGGAAGGCGCAGGACAGCGCACCAGCACCCGCTCCGGCGTCCAGCAGACGACAGGCTTTGAAGGGGCCGGGCACAAACAGAGACGCCATAAAACGGGCGACGTTTGGCGGCGTCATGAACTGGCCGAGGTCCGCCTTGTATTGCCGCGCAGTTCCCGGCACCAGCGCGTCCGGCTGTTCAAGCGCCTGCCGAGCCGTGTTCTTCTGTGGCCGCATCACGTCCCCAAAACCTGCCCGCCCCATGGGACCCCTCGGGTCCCCTGGACCCGCAAAAGCCTGGAAAACCGCAATCGCGTGCGCGCCCCGCGCATCTGCTCCTTCCGCTCACAATCGCGGGCCGCCGGCGTCACGACATGCGCCATCCCGGTTGAGGCCCGGCCGCCGGCGATTTTCACCCTCGACGAGAGAGTTGCAGGCCGCCGCGCAGCACTCCCTGCCGATCATCTCGGCCGTCTTCACGACAGGCGATACACCTCGCCTGCATAAGCAAGGCCTGAACTGCATCCGGGGAAAGCCCTGCATCGCACGGCAACGAGTGAGAGGTGGTCCGATTCTCTATTCCCGGGCAGGATTGGATCACCCCGCTCCCCAGGGTTTGAGAACACAGCTCCCTCTGCGGCTTCACCCGACCTGGCACCACAACGGGGGAACACCCCGTTTGTGCCCCCCGGATGACACAAGCTGCACGCCGGCAGACTCAAAGCTGGACGGCTCACACGCCCTCGAACTGCAACCGCGCCAGGCGGGCATAGAGCCCGTTGGCGGCGACCAGCGAACTGTGCGTACCCTGCTCCACCACCCGGCCATGGTCCATGACCACAATGCGGTCGCAGGACAGCACGGTGGCCAGCCGGTGGGCGATGACCAGCGTGGTGCGGTGGCGCATCAGCTCCTCAAGTGCGGTCTGCACCAGGGTCTCGCTTTCGGCATCGAGTGAGGACGTCGCCTCGTCGAGCAGCAGCAGGGGCGCGTCGCGCAGGATCGAGCGGGCAATGGCGATGCGCTGGCGCTGCCCGCCGGACAGGGTCACACCGCGCTCGCCAAGCTGGGTCTCCATGCCTTCCGGCAGGCGGGCGATGAACTCGCTGGCATGCGCAAGCTCGGCGGCGCGATCGACTTCGGCGTCCGAGGCGTCCGGTCTGCCGAAGCGGATATTCTCCCGGGCGGTCGCTGCGAACACCACCGATTCCTGCGGCACCAGCGCGATGCGCTCGCGCAGCTGACGCGGATCGGCCGACCGGATCGGGACATCATCGAAGGTGATAATGCCCCCCACCGGGTCATAGAAACGCAGCAGGAGATGGAACAGCGTGCTCTTGCCGGCTCCCGAAGGTCCGACGATGGCGACCTTCTCGCCGCGACGAACCTTGAGCGAAACGCCGTCGAGAACCTTGACGTCCGGGCGCGCCGGATAGGTGAAGCTCACGCCTTCAAAACTCAGTTCCCCGCGCGGTGGCTGCGGGAAGGCCCATGGCATCACCGGAGCGGTGATGTCGGATTTGACATTGAGGATCTCAAACAGGCGCTCGGCGGCACCGCTGGCGGCAGCGATCTCGCCCCAGACCTCGCTGAGCTGGCCAAGACCGGTAGCGGCGAAGGCCGCATAGAGCACGAACTGGCTGAGCTGGCCCGGGGTGATGGTCTTGTTCAGGACATCATGCGAGCCGACCCACAGAATCACCACAACGCTGGCGAAGACGATGAAGATGATGGTGGCGGTCAGGGCCGCCCGCGCCCGGGTGGAGATCCGCGCCGCCTCATAGGCCTGCTCGACCTCGCCGCCGAACCGCTTCGCCGCCATGGTCTCGCTGGTATAGGCCTGCACGGTACGGATGGCGCCGACCAGCTCGCCGGCATAGGCGCTGGCGTCCGCCAGCGTATCCTGGGCATGGCGCGACAGTCGCCGCACCCTGCGCCCGAAGGCGACCAGCGGCAGCACGATGAGGAAGATCGCCACCAGCACGAAAACCGAAAGGCGCGGGCTGGAGATCACCATCATCACCACCGCGCCGAGAAACATCAGGAGGTTGCGCAGCGCGATCGACACCGAGGCACCCACCGCCGACTTGATCTGGGTGGTGTCCGCCGTGAGCCGCGAAATCAGCTCACCACTGCGCGCGGTGTCGAAAAATTTCGGGGACAGCGACAGCAGATGCGCAAAAACATCATGGCGAAAATCGGCGACGATGCGCTCCCCGAGCGTCATCACCAGATAGTAGCGGGCCGCGCTGGCAAGCGCCAGCACCGCGACCAGGGCGATCATCACCAGAAAAGAGTTGTTGATGCGGCTGACGCCCTCCGGGGTGAAGCCCGAATCCATCAGAAAGCGCACCGCGATCGGAACCAGGAGCGTCGTCAGCGCCGCGACTGTCAGTGCGACACCGGCCAGAGCCGCCCGGCCGATATAGCGTCCGACATAGGGCCGCAGCGACAGCAGCGGCCGCAGCCGGCTGCCCCCGCCTTTGCCCGAAGCGGGATCCGGCACCGTGGCATCCGATGAGGATGGAGTGGCGATTTTGGCGTCGGACAAATCACGATTGTGGCTGTCAAGCCGTTGCGCTTCATTCATTGGATCGGCTCGCCTGATGTGCAATCCCTTGACCCGCGCCGGCGCTGGCCAGGTGCCGCAAAGCGGTAATGCAAAATTCCCGCCTGTACAATGTGCTTCACGCCCGGGCACGGGGGGCATGCGGGGGTGCCAGGCTTGACCGGAACACGCTGACCGGGAAACAGTTTCCCGCCCGAAAGGCTTCCTGCCACGGGATTGTTTTAGCCACGCAGCTGCGCTATAGAGCGCCAAAATCCGTCACCGACAGGCCTTGAGCCACGAACCGGCGCCGTTCTCTTGCGCTGCCTCCAGGAATTGCCATGAAAGCCGAAATTCACCCGAATTATCATACCATTACGGTCGTCATGACCGACGGCACGGAATACCAGACCCGCTCCACCTGGGGCAAGGAAGGGGACCGGCTCAACCTCGATATCGATCCCAAGTCGCACCCCGCCTGGGTTGGCGGTGCGCAGCAGATTCTTGACCGCGGCGGCCGGGTCTCGCGCTTCCAGAAGAAGTTCTCCGCCTTCCTCAAGAAGGACTGAAACGGCTAAGGGCCTGCAGACTGAAGGCCGCCACCGCATCCCAGGCCCGCCAAAGTCCGGCCCCTGCCACCCGATGTGGGCCGCAAGGCCTGAAGTCGAAGGCCTGAAGTCGAAGGCCTGAAAGTCGAAGGATTGGGGTCGCAGGGATTGGGGCCGAAGGCCGCTTCTGTCCGCACCCCTGAAACCCATGCTGCAGCAGGCCGGGGCGAGCGCCGCTCCGCCTGGCGGCCGCTCAATCTCCGGATGGGAGTGCCCGAACCAGAGGCTGGCGTCCCCTGATCGACCCTCCAGCCACGATCCCATCCCGCCCCTGGCCGGATCTCCGGATTTTCCACAATCGGGATGGGGAGGCAGCCGGCAAGCGCAGTGCCCCGTTACAGAAGCGATTTCCACTCCTGATGGCCACCGCTGCAGCCTGCGCCGGGCAGCGAAATGCCCGGGCCGGCAGACCCGGACCCGCTCTGCTTTTCAGCGAACGACCGCCTTCCGCGCCATCCTGAAGGCGGGCGATGTTGCAACCGCAACGCTTCACGACCGCCGCATGCGCGGCAGTACAGGTCAGGCGACAGCGCGGCACTCGCCGGCAAATCTTCCCTGTCCGAAGCCCGAAGCCGAAGCCCGATCCCCAATCAGCTCACGCCGACTTCTGAAAAAACAGGTGATGGCAGACTGTGAGCGTGCAGATCGCGCGTTAACGGAGCTGAACCGCGCGGCAAGCGCGGATATGCGCCCCCTCCTCTTCCAGGTGAAGCACAGCTTCACCGATGCCGTCCGGTCGGTGAGAGGACCTGACAAAGACAGACCCTAATGCTCAAAAGCATCCTTGAGCGCATTGAGCGCCGGCACCAGCGGATTGCCGATGGTCCGGCATTCCAGGGGCGGAGCGTGGATATTGAGGTCGAGGCGCCGCACCCGGGACTGCAGACTCATGGAGCGCGAAATCAGGTCCTGCAACTGCTGCGGCAGTCTGCCGATCATGTCGAGCGGCCCGGGATCGGCGGCGGAGAGTTTGACCTTGGCCTTCTCGCGACTGGCCTGGCTCAGCGTCATCTCACCATCCTTGACCGCCCGGTGCAGCAGGAGCCAGGACGCCAGCTGCATCAGGCGGGTGGTGAGACGCATGCTTTCGGTGGCATAGGTCAGACTGACAGAACGCTCCAGCGCGCGCGCCTCAATGCGACCGGCCCCATCCAGATAGGCCGCGGTCTCCTCCACCAGATCCATGCCCTCGCGAAACAGACTGGTGAAGGCGGCCGAACTGGTGAGCCGTTCACTGAGTTGTACCAGGCCTCCCTCGGCCTGCACGTGCTCCGACATGGTTAACGCCCCTTTAAGACTTACCCCTGACCCATTTACCCAGTTTCGCGGGAGGTCGCCCCGCTGCCGAGTTATGCTGAACAAATCATTGCGCGGCTGGGCGAAAGAGTCCAGTCACAGTTAACAATATGGTTTCCACAGGCTTCCCGGCCGCTTTTCGCATCAAATTGGGACAGAAAATACCGACATCGGGATAGGGGGGTCTCTCGCGAGACCACCCCTCCCACACCACCGGACATACGGGTCCGTATCCGGCGGTTCGACAGATCATGCAGGTCGCGGGGCCGCGACTGAGGCTAAGCCGATC
>Ga0123357_10004482_pt1 | contig 16408 bp, 11 predicted proteins | sample TergutEmb28metaG_FD_89873 | JGI IMG/M metagenome (GOLD analysis project Ga0123357, IMG submission 89873) | Embiratermes neotenicus P4 segment gut microbial communities from Petit-Saut dam, French Guiana - Emb289 P4 | ecosystem: Host-associated > Arthropoda: Insects > Digestive system > Gut ... | reverse complement strand
GCTACTTGAATAAAAAAGTAGCGGCTCCAGGTTCAGAAAACAGAGATTAACGGCCGTGGGGACTCGTTGCGCTAACCACGTGACACCCCTCTATCCGCAAAGTTGGCACTAACTTCGCCTACCAGCGGCGGTCGCTCTGTCGGTATGGTTCGCTTGCGGACTAAAGCCACGGAGTTTAGTTTAGTTTATATATATATATATATATATATATGTGTGTGTGTGTGTTATTATTGTATTTCAAACAACACAGGATGTCCTCTACTAAAAAAATGAATGACATAAGCTTAAAGGGGCTGGTGCAAAATACAGCAGCAGATGCAGAGTCCAAGTGCTACCTACCTACATACATACATACGTACAGAACATACACACACACATACATACACACACACACATACATATATATATACACATACATTCATTCCATGGATCCATAAGTGTGTTATAAAGACAGTAGGATGTGGAACAAGTCATAAATGCACAAGACATACAAATTTACAGTGTAAAATACTGCAAACATTTTACAAAAACAGTATTATAAATTATCTTTACACAAAAAATTTATCTAAAGAGTAAAAGGAGTGCTGGACTCTTCATCCTTCATGGGACTTTTTCTGTAACCTCGGTACAGTCATACTACTGAATATGTAACCACACAATATGTCTTTTCCTTAAAGGTCATGTTTTTGTCAAATTATCAACACAGTATAATGTAGGAAGGTTTCTTTTTCCCCATAAACGTCTTATGGGAATTCAAAAGTAGGAAGTGTGGTTCCCACTCACTACACAAGGGGACATAGATGTGACAGATGTTTTTGACATTGTCTATTTCAGGGAATGGATCTGCCTGTATCACTGAACCACAGACAGACGCTAACCTTTCACAAACTGGCCCTGCAGTGTATGTTCTACTCCTCCCCTTTCCACCCAAAGATGAAGACAGCTCCATTCCCTGAAATGAGGGTTTTCTTTTTCACCCTAAGACATTGAATAATGTCCAAAATAGGAGTCACATCTAATAAAACATACCAATGTCAGAATACTTTGAAGTTCAGAGCTGTTTATTTTTTTATCAGAAACCAAAATAGATTAATCACCAAAGAAGTGGACTATGAGCTAGGTGGCTAGGTTTCAACTTCTGACCAAAGAACTTGGATTCCCCTCTGCACTACCATGCCTGTAATGGCATTGTGGCCAACATATACTCTCTTCAATGGATACAGGAGATGCCTTCTTTGGAAGGTTAAGTAGCACAAGTGTAAAGCTGACCATTCACACCTGTCTAGTTCCAAGGTGAAAAATGTGTAGAGCTTTACCTCCATTCCATCAGTAAGTCTTCATAGCATTTGTGTTGAGGAACAGGGAAAACTTTGTCTCAAAGATAATTAAAATGAACATTACTAAATAATTGATTATAACAAGTCCTATTCATATTAGTGCACTGTTTCAACAAGAAGAACAAAAATACTCATTTTAACTGAGGAAAATTTATATTTAAATCCAGTGGCTTTTGGTGCCTATGGCAATGGTTGTCACCATTTTACTTGTTAAAAAATGAAAGAACTTGATTAATACAGCCAGTGATTCATAGTCAGTGCATTAATTGTTTTAATATCATCTAGAATATCACCATACCAAACATTTTATTATATGCTGTTTGCATTAGGTCTGGGACAGTATTATGGCCTCACAATAGGAGATGCTGGTAATCGCATGTACTTCATCAAACAAGAGGAGAAGAACATCTCAACGCTAACAGCGACCAAGATTAGTGAACCTATGATATACAAAGACAAGTGGACCGTGTTTCATATCAGGTGTGTGTTAAAGCATTTAAAGTAGTCAAAGTAAGTGAATGGATGTGGAATGCTGAAGTGTGGAACTTTCACAGTACAGACTTATAAACTTTGGTATGTAGTCAAAAAAATTAATTCATGCACTGCTACAGATGGACATGAGCTTAAACATGCCATTCTTTACAAAGCACTGTGTGTATGTGTGTGTTTTTGTGTGTGGCCGCTGTTACTCAAATTCCAGTAACATTTGAACTGAAAGGATATTTATAAAACTGGTTACAGACATCACGCAAGTAGGGGCTCAATCAGTACAGACTTAATTCCTTATTAGCTATACTACCAAAATGTCAGGCAAACAAAACCCAAAGTGGGAGTAAATGAAAAATATTAATATAGCAAAAAGCTAATGTTTTGAGAATACCACATTTTCATGCATGACACCCTATCAAGTCCAGGTTAATTTGTTGGAATTTCAAAGCTGTTTGATGCAATCTAACAATAGACAGGAATTCTTTCTCAAATTTCAAACTGCATTCAATGCAGGGCTCGTAATGCATTTACTTTTTTATCAGTCATCACCCACATGATCTCACTATTAATGGTATACAGAATTTTAAAAATTAGAGGATGGGAGTGCACTCAACATACAACATTCACAATATGCCTTTTAAATCACACCCTTCAAAAAAACATTGCTGTATCTGCTTGAATGTTAATTTTTTTTTACTCATGATACAACACCATGAAAACATGCTTTAAAACTTTTGTGTCACAATACAGTTACAATGAAACTAACTTCTCTGTGAAGAGGAATAATCAAAGATTACTTCGATGGAAAAACCGTGAACCAATGTTGTTCTACTGGTTTTCTCTGGGTGCAGAAAATGGGGAAATCACCTGGTCTGCCAACTGTAATCCTGAAGGTGAGTTCAAAAGCCACTGTATTTTGACTGTGATCCTGAAGGTGAGACCAAAAGACACTGTATTTCCGTTCTGGTCCTGAAGGTGAGTCCAATAGACATAGTATTTCAATCACACTAGAGATCCAGAATCCAAAGGTGTAAGCGTGCATTTGTGCAAACTTTTCCATATTACTTGCTCCAGAAACTAACTTAAATTAGAACAGATTATGTATTTTAAGAATACTGTACCACATAGATATCAATACAATATGACAAGTTATTCTACATTTTATGGAAGAATCCCTTATTTATATAGTTGGCTTGCTGGTAATTTGGATAGGATGGTGAACAAACTTATTACAGTCTGTTTCATTGTCTAACCTTGGAGTTGTTTGGAATGACTGAGAAAAATAACACAGTTGAACTCGGTTATAATGACATTAAGTTTATGTGACATCTTGCTTGTTGTGTCAGATATTCTGTGGTATGATCATCCTTAGTTAGAAAGGCAGCCATTTATAATGGCACACATTATTCATTCTCTGTCATGATATTATGACAAAGTTTGACTGGAATACGCCGCCAACAGCACATCACTAATGTTGAAACATGTAGTGCATTAATGATGAATGTTACTGAGTATAGAACACTGCTTCCTTCTGCTACACACTGAATATGTAACCTTCTGTATCAATGTTTTATCCATCTTATACACTGCCGTGTGATCACAATAATAAAAAATTTTAAACTGTAATTAATTTTGAACAAAGCAGTTTAACTGACAGCCAGTCACTATTCACTGAACAACCTCCTTCAAACAAATTATGGATTTCCAATTGTGATTACTAGAATAAAGTTATGGGAATAAAATTATTTAAATGCTGCTTTTTGCAGTCTATTCCATTAGCTTACATTAAAATGTTTATATACAGACATAGATGGTGACCCTAGAAATGGCGGGTGGTCAGAGTGGAGTCCTTGGACATGCAGTGTCACGTGTGGAGGTGGGGAGGGCAGATCAACACGCACCTGCACAAATCCCGTTCCCAATGTATATGGCGAAGACTGTATTGGGGATGACAAAATTGAAGGTGACTGCAATAACTTCAAATGTGGAGAAATCTCACCAGGTGAGCTTATATTTTTAATCAGACTGGAATATAGTTTGGAATTATATGTAAGCCAGTCACATGAAATAATTAATATGTATTTCACAGTATTAATTTTTTAATCAAATTTCACTTAAGAAAGTCCTTAAAAGGAACATAATAATTGTCATGCAGGGTTAATTCCCATATAAAATCCCTTCATCCCATTTCCTCTTTTTCCATTTCTATTCTGCATACTAGAAAACTGCAACCAATGGTCAGAGAACAAAAGAAACTTACATGTCTACCACAGTTCCATAATTTAGCACAAGTGTAATGCATAAAGCAATTACTATCCAGTGCAAAAGGGGAAACCACTGTAACAAATAATCAATTTCATTATTTAAGTACAATAAACTTTTAGACAAAGTCCAGTCAAAAATGGTTGCTAGTTTAATATAAACCCCACCACTCCTTCAATGATGCTGAGATCCAAATTCATTTACTGCCCAGGACAGAGGGGTTTTAAATTTAGAGCACCCTTAAATGCATTCACAACTGTATGGTACACTGACACCATCAGCATGTGAAGAATTAAAGGTCCCTACTGTGCACCAAGGCCAGCAATGTAGGGCTAAGCTATAAATCCTAACTACATAACAATCAACAGTTTATGTACAACATGCTACAACTGATTCCTCTAAAGTTTTTTTTCTAGTCAGTCAATACAAGTACAGATTGAACAATCCTTAATCAAACGTGAAGATCACATATATCACATGGTCAGATAATGAATAGGAAGAGACACATTAGCAAACAGTCATGACCTATCTGAACATACTAATTTGATATATGCTTAATAAATTAAACTTTAATTGCATGACAGTTATTAAAAGATTTTCAGCATTTTCCTTCCCCATATATTTTACAGACACAATGGAGTATTTACATGAGCTCCTCCAGAAACACTACCAAAGCATACAATCACTTCATGGAGATCAAGTTGAACTAATCTGTCATCAGGAAGCTCTGAGTAAAATTCAGGCTGAGGCTCCTACATCAAAAATTAAATGGGCTCTGAACGGTGTGGAAATTAGCCAAGACGGAACAAGAGTTACTATGAAAAATAACAGCAACCTTGGTAATGCATGCATGTTATCTGTAACATGCACTTGTGTAATTCGTTCATGAAATTTTATCTTTATGTGAATTTTTGAACAAATGTGTACCATTACAGATCTTACTTCTGTTACACCCCAAAGCCAGTTACACAACAAAAAAGAAAAATTACTACTTCTTAGCAAAGTGAACTTTCAGATTCAGAAAAATTGGACTGCTGGATTAAAAATGTTGTAATTTCCCTGCTACTTACTCTGTAATTTGACATTTGTATACAAAGTTTTCTTTTGCTTTACAAACTGCTCAGGATATGAAGTGTGACAATTTATTTGAACTCAACTGCCACATCACCAGTATTTTGTAATTGTGCATTCCAATTTTTCACATAAAATCTGAAAGTATGTTTATAAAATGTTATGGTTTCAATTTCACATGTCACGTATAATGTTAAGTACTAATAACCACACAAACTTCAATACCCTGCAATATATGACACACATGTTTCTGCCACCTTACAAGTCTAAACTTCCAAGCTGGCTTTTCATCACCGAGAATTAAAGGTAATTAGACTTCAATGGCATCGTGTTCACAACCTCAGAAATTATGGTGTATCTCAGAGGGAATACTAAACAAAATATGTTTCCAGAAACCAATGAGTGAAATGCATTGTTTGTACTTCTAAAATACTATTATGGCCAATTTACTTACAACTTTACTAGTAATTGTATTCTTTATTATTTCCATACACATCAATACACACCACAATTTTTTCAGTAATAAGCAGTGCAGAGCCACGTGACTCAGGCGTATACACGTGTGTAGTGTTCCAAGAATCTGGGTCTCGTTCTATCATCAGTGTTGCATCTTTGGCTGTGAAACCTCAAATTCCCACAATTTCAACGAGAGAAACTCAAAACATAACATTAAATTGTCATAGTGAAGTACTTGGCTACATATATAGCAATCTATCTTTGAAGTGGGAACTTAATGGTAAACTCTGGAAGGATTATGGACTTACAACATTAGCGGCGGTGAGTGGAAATGATCCTCGTAAGCCTGTAAGAGGTATCCTCATCTTCGTAATTATAACATTCTGAAAGCATTTCCTTTTAATTTTACTAACAGTAGAACATTCATGCATGCTTTTTTCTTTGGTTGGGAAGATTTTTTTGGCTTCTAATAAAACTGTATATGAAGTGTGTATGTATAACAGCCTATCTGATCACATAACATTAAACTACGTTAATCTATTATCAGCTCAGATTATGAAACAAAGACAGAATTTGCAAAGATAGGGATATTAAACTTACAGTACTTTTATAATCTAAGTATTTCACATCTTGTCTGCATGGAAGTAACAGGTGAAACAGACAAGATATTATTTTACAAGACATGACTTCCCACAACCATTAAATTGGTTAAAACATTCATATAGGAAAATCATTAATGCTTACACGTAGAAACAAAAATGTAAGACATCAATAATTTGAAGCAAATTAATTTGAGTGGAAAGAAGAATTTGAAATACATAGTTTCAAAATATATTTTGTGTGATTTTGTATTCCTCTATGGAATTAAGTTCATTTATTGCAGGCATAAATATTTTGTATGCCCAACTTATCAATCATAGACAAATTACAAGGTACAGTCATTTATGTTTATAATTCACAGTTCATCTGTCCATCATTCAGGCATGTTCTGCATTTTGAAATCTAATAAACTGACTGCAGATAGGTGTCAACACAAAAGTTATTCATTTCAGGAATAAAAATTCACAAAATTTGTTAATGTAGCACTTACATACACGTGTTTTGAGCACAAATCAGTTTCTCTGACAACTGTGCTATGCAATTCATGTCATACTTGGAGAAAACCCAGTGCTTACAGAAAACATTATACACAGCTCTGGTTACGCTCAGGAAAAACTTAACTAACAGCTTTGCTAGGATATGGAGATAATGCATACACACAGTTCTACTATGCTTTGGGAAAACACAGTATTTGATCGCAGCTCCATGACTATGATACAGGCAAAAGACATCCATTCTCAATGGGTTCACAATTGATCGTCAAAGGGCCATGGTATTTTGAATGTGTACAGGTAGCATAATCATCAGCAATCATATTGTAACAAAACACTGGCTTTTACATGAGTGAATTTGCAACAATTTATTCCAATTTCCATTCCAATGCATGGTAAAATCCTGACTGCTGATGTAATGCATTGAATACAGTCACAAAATCTAAGTATTAGAATATTTTTCTGTAACATTATGTGCTTTGTTTAGGATTGATAATTATAAAACCTGGTATATTCCAAACTTGGTCTTGGGGCCATCTCTTTAATGTCCCAACTTAGTGGAAGAAGTTTTGTCATTCAGTCACTAATGCTAAGCCAAAACCAGATACTTGCAATTTTTTCTTTGTATTGTACAACAATATATGATCAATTATGCATAATTAGTTTATTTACAGACTGATTCCAATGCAATTTACTTTCCTATATTTGTAGTATCCCTGATTATCTGCTATTACACAAGAACTGGTCTTCTTCTGAACTAGGATAACGGTCTTGTGTATAATCTGTCAATTAACCATTACTATTATTGTCATAATTGTTAAAATATAGGTTAAGAATTTATTAGGTCATTAAAAAATTTACTACACGATGTGTTCAGTAATGCAAAATGAGGCTATTATATTGACAGTTTTCAAAGGGCCTCATGGTAAGAGTTTCAGCAGCAAATCAATTTCATGTTATGTACCTTGTGATCCACAATATAAAAATATGACAGAAGACAAATTATGCAGATCAATAAAAAAGCAACAGACGAACCTAAGTCAAGCATGTCTTTTAACTGATGCAATGTTGTGTTTAGATTCCAGTCTGTGCACAACTTGGCCCCTTTAATTACACACATACCTTCAATAATTTTATGTTTATTGGACCATGCATCATCTTGATAGTTGAGTAAAGAGAGACCAACTTGAAGTCACTTACTTTATTTCTTTACTTAATGCTCAACATGTTTCGGATGTTAATACATCCATCCTCAGGAGCTTGTGACTTATGTGTTGAGTTATTACATGGGTTGCATTGATCTGGTTCGATGCGTGTTGGTGTTACGTTGTGGTATGGCTGTGGTGGTGTGGTATCCGTATGCAGGCTTCATCCTGCATATGGATACCACATCACCACAGCCATACCACAACGTAACACCAACACGCATCGAACCAGATCAATGCAACCCATGTAATAACTCAACACATAAGTCGCAAGCTCCTGAGGATGGATGTATTAACATCCGAAATATGTTGAGCATTAAGTAAAGAAATAAAGCAAGTGACATCAAGTTGGTCTCTCTTTACTCAACTTCAATAATTGTTTGACACTCTAACTTCACACAATTTTGCACAAAAATGGTTGCTGCAGTTACCCTCAAACATAGTATAATATCTGCTATTTTGAGATAGTTTAAACATACAGTTCCTAATTGTGTCAGAATTAACTACTAGTCAAAACTACTGATTTCTTTCATTCTGAAATTTGTAGGTGAACATCGAAGAGCTTCAACATGTAAACTACGCACATGCTGGTGAATGGAAGTGTAACATACTGCAGACAAATCTCAGTTTTGAATGGGTTACCAACTGGATTTTGGTTGAAGGTAGGGTGTAATAGCAAACTGATCCTGTTAGTACAGTAAGACCTTGACAGCCATGCTGTGAAGTGACTTAAATGTGGCAATAAAAAAGGGAAAAAGAATTTTAATGAGGAAGCCCCTTGTAAAGGAGCCAGATCAAGATGACCAGAACACAGTAAAGTGGTTCTTGGGGAAACATTGTGAGGATGTGAACGTGTTCAGGGGTATGTCCATCAGCAAGGTTTGGTATTTAATGTCGGGTATTCTTCAGTTTCCATTACCCAAGAGTCCAGCACTTAATTAATTTCAAACACCAAATATCTTTCTGAGATTTGAGGTTGTCATGAAGATGGCAATCTTCAGGAATATGAAGATGTGTAGTCTGCCGAAGTGCACAGATGTTTCATATAACCATACATTATCACATCCTGTCAGAAAGCAACTCTCATCAAACACCTTTTTACTGTATATGAAATATACATTATAGCATAAACCATTACATCACTGTTTTATAGCCGACACAACACATTAAGAATATAAGAATTCCAAATAAGTCACACCATGAATTTTTGTAGCTACAAGTTTGTTCTTTGTAGTCTGCAGTACTGCCATAAGTCACACCTAATGAAACTGAACTGACCTCATGTTATTACTTTCTGTACAGTGAAACATGCACCGAATTTCCTTACACATCTAATGGAAGATCCTCTGCTGGCCCATTTCTTTAAACATTTTGGAGATGAAAGCCTTGTATTAGCATTTCTGATAGGATTTCTTCTGCTGATGATGGTAGTGGCTGCTGCAGGGAGATATGTGTATCTGAGGTAACAAGAAAATTCTCTGGTGTAATTGTAAGAGCACATTTAATTCAATGAATGTACTGCATTTATTGTAAATTGGGGATTTCTTGATGTCCGTACTGACTATATGGCTTATAACATGGAATAGAATGCAATATAAAGAAACTTATCTATTGCATTTTATAATCCTGTGGCAGATAATATTACCAAACAGAAGTCAATTTTGAATGCATGCACATTCAATAAATGTGATGGGTACACAGTGTCCATCCAACTTCATTAAAAACAGGAATGAAAGTGACATATTTCAACTTCACAGATAATGGACTGACTAACCAACTAACCACTAAAACTAGTTCCATGTAGCAGAGTCCTTCTTTAGGAGCTATAGTTCCTCAGTCAGTCAACAAATTCCCTGCATTTTTTGCAACACAAAGGTTTTATTACCATGTTCACAAGGCTCCCACTTGTCCCTGTCTTGAGCCACATCAATCCAGTTGTACCCCCCCACTCTACTTACTGAATATCATTTTTAACATTATCTTACCATCTATGCCTAATTCTTCCAAGTGGCTTCTTTCCCTCAGGTCACCCCCACCAAAACCCTCTCTCCACTCCACCATATGTGCTACAAACCCCACACATCTTATTCTTCTTGATTTGTTCACCCAAATACTATTTGGCAAGGAGTGCAGATTATGGAGCTCCTCATTATTCTATCTCCTACAGTCCCATTGCCTTATCCTTCGTCACCCCAGACATTTACAGATGTGGACCACAAGAGGAAAACACTTTCCTGACAAGAACAGAACAAGACAGGCAATATACATATAATGTAACAATGAGCAGCATTCATGCAACCATTGTTGCAGCAGAAAAGTAATGAGTATTATACATTCGGAGTGTTCATCTGTAGACTTGGTTATCTACCATGCCCTGTGCCTACGCCATATTGTCATTTATGGTCTGCTCTGCTCTACAATATTTTTCCACATTATCTCATAAATGGCAAGATCTTCAAAAAAGTTACTAAATACAAAATGTGTGTTTTGATTTTCTCTACAACTTCTGTCTGAAACATTTCTCATTCTAAGAAAAAAACGAGGGAGATATGATAAACAATGCATATTGGTCTTCATGTACAGTACCCTTTATTCTTGTCCAATTTTAATGAAACTTGAATTTTCTCAACAGATTTTTGAAAAATCCCCAGGTATAAAATTTAATGAAAATCCGTCCAGTTGAACCAGAGTTGTTCCATGCAGATGGAAGGATGGGCAAACGGACAGACATGACAAAGCTAACAGTCACTTTTCGCAATTTTGCAAACACGCCTAAAAATGCATGCTCAAAATATCCATACACGCATTCTTTACTGTAAAATCAAAATGTAGTTGACATATAGATAAAGTGATCTTACTAGAAATAAAACAATAATTTTTTTCTTTAACCATAACTCACTAATGTTCTTGCAGAGGTAACTGAAAAACACAGATATTCTAACAACAAAACAAGCTAAATAGAAAGTTCAAGCAGCCACCATGTTGTACTACATTCTACAAAGAAACTGCTTCAACAGATGTTCCTTATTTTCAAAGACCTCCACCACATAAAATTCTGGGATTTTATGCCAGTAATAAAATCAGTACCATGGGTCCAACTGTATGTCAATGGAGATGGGACATTAAAGGTTCCAAGGTTAAGGAAAATCTGTCATTTGATTCAAAAGTTGGGAACAGTGGATGATCATGTAGACATCATTCATAAGCCTGTCTTTCCTTTTAAAGTAAGATTAAAAATGAATATACTTCTACATGTTAATCATAAAAGCTAGATGAATTTCTTTCTTTTTACAGATGGTGTCAACTACAAAATGTTGTTCCACAGCCTAGTTCACAAAACCACATTCCCTCTCAAGCTGAGTAATAATGTGAATATAACTGATGATGCAAAATTATGAATTGCTGGATTGAACTATATCAGTTATGTTGGCAAATGGGTTTTCCAGTAGTACATTCTCAACAATGCATAATTTTTTCTTTCTGTAAAATACAAGTACAATAACCATAATTCCTTACCTATGTAGGAAAATTACCTTTTATTCAGTGAATTTAAACCTCAGTTCACAAATCAAATCAGGGTAACTGGTGTTAAGATATTTTTCTGAATATAAGACAGCCCACCTAAACAAGCTTCAATTTTTCGGAAAGTACATAAAACAACATGTTAAACTTTCTGTGCAGTTACAAGGCGACAGACATTTTCCAGCTGAAAAATTATTAAAAAATTCTCGTCCTGCTACTGGGTAAATACAGCATCAATATGAATGTGAAGTACCATCATAATTTCTTTTGAATCATGACTGAACCAATTTAGAAGCATAAAAATGTGTTCAATAATACCTTCATACCACACATTACTTTCCTACCACGAGGTCAAAACTTCACTGTATATTGTCTAAAACTTTAAATACACTTTTTCGTGTCTTACAATAAAGGGACAAATTGTGGTGCCAAATGAACTTGATATTTACATAGTTACCCCAATGCCAGACAAGAATTTTTTTCTTAATGCGAGACATCCCATTGTGTTTAATATACGGACACAGATAAAGGGAAGAATTCACATAAAATTTATTAATAAAACAACTTGTTTCATTTTATAAATGTAGTTACATGTTTTAGCTTATTTTAAGTCCTCAACAAGCAAAAGTAAAAAATATATATATAGTGGAATTTGAGTGACAGAATTAAAACTAGTAAAAAGGAAGGTTGAAATTCCAACCTTACATTGGTATTATTTTATAAAATTTGTTCTTGAGCTTATTAATAAACATTGATTCCTTATTAGATGTATTTGCCTGTTATGTGCCTTCTGTTTGTAAGTTTTTCAGATTTTATAATTCTTCTTCTTATCGAGATTAAAGTTCTTAGTTAAAATCCATGTTACTTTCTAGTATCTCTGCTGATAAAAATATGGGCTGATTTTCCAATGGATGAGTCTTTGACATTCTTGATTCATTAAAATGGTGTCATTGGTATGACATATCTTGTCCAAGAATTTGGGCTAACATAAATATAGTATAGCTCAACATAACTCAACCGAGTTTTCTGGAGGTTTTTATTCTGACACGTGTGCGTACATCCACACACTATCTACCTCTAGTCGAAGTGCCAGTTTTCACAACAGTTTTTCTTATGCATGTTGTGCATTAATCATACATAGCCTCCAAGCAAAAAACCAGAGACAAGACAGTAGAATTGTAGTTTATCCACACACAGTACATAACTGCTAATTATCAAGTCCATGTAGTCATTTTTAGATATTATTCTCAGGACATAGTGTTTCCAGTTGCTAGGGTACAAAGAACATAAAGTGCGTCCCCAACAAAACCAGTTGTATGCAGAGTAACTTGAAGAAACCATGTGCCTCTTCAACAAAATATCCAGAGTAAAATCTAATCCAAAGACATCTCACATTCCAGTAGACTTAGACTTATGAGGCAGGAAATGTAAGATGGTAATTGGGATGATTATCATGAAGGTATGATTAAAACCCATTTTCAATAACAATGGATGTATTTATTATCTTGACACTTTATTGTTAATGCTACAGACAACAAAATAATATGCTTACTTTTAAGAAAGCTTGTCATTTGTACATTAATTTGCTGCGGTAGATGTTGTGTTTTGTATCTACATAGACACAACTTCTGTAGTTGGTTGAAAGATGTCAGATACGCTAGAAGGAGAAGTGGGAAACCGACCAGGATTCTGGGAAATAAAAAAGGTTTTATGTAAAATGCCATTAAGTTCATACACACAATGCAACTTTAAGGCAGATCTGAAAATCATCCATGTGCCAATTTATCATGATAAGCAGTAGTGATGAAAAAAAAACTTAGACATGAATCACAAAAATGCACAGAAGATACAGTTTATCATCTGAAAAAGTATAAGCAACTTACAGAAATGACTAATTACTCACCAACTTTCTTGCTCTGTCCTCAAGAATTCCATATGCAAAATGATTCAGCTGTAAATTGAAGGTCCCATTATTACAACACAGAAACAAACATAATCTAATTTGGAAAATAACAAACTGAAATCCAACCACATGAGCCAAAAATTGTTTGCAACAGAAATATATGTGCAATATACCAACTCGTTATGCAATACACACACATCCTGAATGCCATTTGCAGGACTTACTAAAAAGCAGACCTCTTAAAACTCACCAAGAATCCTTTTGGCAATGCTACACCCTGGAATCGATAGAGTATGCCTTGATCAGTCTCAATTTTATGCACCTAAAACAATAAAATGAAGTAAAAATTTCTTTGCACTTGGGCAGATTCTGAAAATGTGGCAACATGAGTTATGACCTATAAAGCATGTCAAAAGCATCATATGTTAAAACATAAATCAAAACCACTAGATTCTGCTGTCACTAATAATACAGCAAAAAGTGGTATTATTGAACCACACATTCATTGAAAATGAGATACTCACAGCTGTTACAGTACATTTTCCCATAAAACTGGTGTCCCCAACCATGGGGCCTCTGCTTAAATCTATGTGATCTCCAACACGATATAAAACTACAGTTTTTCCTATAAAGAGAAAATTGAATATACTTGCATATCTTGCATGGCACAATATGAGTACAACCTTCAATAATTCCAGAAAAAAGACTTACTTAGCTAATATGAGAACACAAGACAGAATATGATACACAATTAGGTATATTCCATTCACAGTGATTCCCATGATCTGTGAACCATGTGTCATGCACAAGACATGAAAATTATTGTTTCATGTGGCAGTACATTTTGTGCCACCTACTGTATTCTTCTAGTCATTCAAAACTGTTTGATGCACTGTTTAGAGTATACATTCTCAACCTCTGTCTGAGACTTTAACATTCAGACGACCACGCAACATGATATATTCTTATAATAAGACCAACTAGATGCACTAATTTCTCAAATTTATTTTTGGAATAGAACTCTACATTTTAAGCTCATGGTTCCATGCATCGTAATTCAATGTGAATAAAAATCCAACAGATGCAACAGTATGCAGACATTTATTCACTGCAAAACTACTCTACATGTTTCGGGTGTCACAGCACCCATCATGAGTGTTAAATACTGTAACCGCAGCCTCCGGTACAGGTCATACTACTTGTACTGCTACTCCCCTCCAATGTGGTCTGATCTGGATGGCAGTCCCGATCAGACCACATTGCATATTGTTGCATCTGTTGGATTTTTATTCACATAGAACTCTACATGTTTGGACAGTCTCTCTGTTACATCCTGATCCTGCTAGCAAGCAGTCAGCAAAACCTGTATGACATATACCTATTGCTGTGTGTACAGTGCTAGACTCCTGACGATGGACAGAGAAACTGTCCCAAACATGCAGAGTTCTATTCCAGAAATAAATTTGAGAAATTAGTGCAGCTCATTGGTTTTATTATAAGACTTTGTCTGAGGTCTTTACTCCCACCATAACATAAAGAAAGTTTTCTTTTTAGTAAGAAAAGAAGCCTTACAATTTTACACATTCTAATGTTAATGGAAGTTCTTATCTTTAAGACCTAATATCCCACCCATCTGACCATCATGTCCAACTGGCTGAGACACAATGGTCTAGACGAAGGATGCTGAACATTCTTAAGGTAAGATTTCACCCTAGAACAGGTCATGAAGGTCCAGAGGGGGAGTATAGGTACATTTCCACTTTTTATTTAAGATTTTTAAGTTCACACTCAGAACTTAACAAGAAAATTTCTGCAGTCACAAACACAAAGTTTATTCCCATCCACACATAAATTAATATTGTCTTCTGCAACTCAGGTACTATTTTTCTTAGTAATTAAAACTAAAAATTATGCATTAAAATAGGGAGTAACCTCCAATACTCTATAATTTACCTCCTACATATCACAAATTTACGTATCACATATTTACAAATGTACAATATAAAATAAGCAAGCATTTCGTTTCAAAATCCCACATAAATATTACATAAGATGTCACAAAACTCTTCACAGAATGTAATGCGTTCAGTGTTCAGACAACACACAGCACAGTTGCTGCTGTCCATTTGTACTGTGGCGATCTGCAGGCTGCTTCAAAAATTTGGGAAACACCCACGTTATCCATATAATATTTTAAACAGATTTAGAAAATATAGATCTGATAATCTGGATATATTAAATCTCTGCAAAAAATCATAAAAATATCTGCATGCTTACCTTCTGACATCTGTGATGCTATATGTGGAATTTGTTCCGCCTTGCATCCATTGTTTTCAAACATATCTAGAGCCAAATCAGTGCTTACTTCAAGTCTTTCAAATTTTAGGCCTTCCTGACATAAATTCACCATTTGACTTGACATTATGCGAAGCTCATCCTACAAAAGATGTTAGTTATCAAACAGTACAGATTAGATTGAGGATCTCATGGCAGTGTCTACATAGATGGTCACCTGGAATGTTAACACCAAGTACTGTGGTAGAAGAGAACCAATACTTTAAAGGATCCTACAAAAGAATATGAACACAATAAGCTCAGAAATTTCCTTATTTTAATCTCCTCTTAATTTATTTGTGAAAGAGATTTTAATTTTTTTGTGTTATACCAAAATATCTGAACTCTACCTCATTAGCTGCAAGATCTGAGGTTCTCACAGCTGTGTTACAGAAGTTTTAATTTCTCTGAGATGTAACACCATGTTGACTGGTAAATACTTACTGACATTTCAAGCGATCATAATGCCTTCAACTTCATGGCCAAGCCATCCAAGAAGAAAATTTTAACCACTTTTATGTTGTGTATAAATCATGTGTTCTGGTGATGAGACAAGAACATAAACTTAGTTTGGAGTGTGTGTGTGTGTGTGTGTAGACACATGTACAATATACAGGTGTCCCAGGAGGAATGTGCCAGACTTCGGGAGAGTGTTCCTTATGTTAAACTATACCGATATAACCCAAAACACCTATATCCAAAGTTGAACGGTTACGGAGATAATGGCCGGAGAAGTTT
>Ga0123357_10004481_pt1 | contig 16409 bp, 5 predicted proteins | sample TergutEmb28metaG_FD_89873 | JGI IMG/M metagenome (GOLD analysis project Ga0123357, IMG submission 89873) | Embiratermes neotenicus P4 segment gut microbial communities from Petit-Saut dam, French Guiana - Emb289 P4 | ecosystem: Host-associated > Arthropoda: Insects > Digestive system > Gut ... | reverse complement strand
TGTTCCTAAAAAAAAAAAAAAAAAAACAACAACAACAACAACAACACACATAAATGTCGCAAAAATAAACATCGTATCAATATCAAACTGGTTTCCTATGCTATCACAAACCTGTCCCTAGCAAATGAGGGTCGCTTCGTGTAGACGTCACAAACACGTCCTCCGGTCTATACACATTGAAAGTAGCGGATACACAAAACCAAATAGCACGGGTGGTAAAACGGAAATCAAAAGGCAAAACGCAGATAAGTGGAGCCCGCATTCGGAGAGAGATAACTGTTCAGAGATTGCTACAACTGAGTTCCGCAAAGTAATGTCATGCCAGCGAACAAAGCAAACCTTCCAAATCCTTTTGTCTCCCGAATCTAGTCCATTCTTCAGTTTTCACATTACCGACACCAGTTGAAGAATAAGTCGCCAATCGTCATATTGGTTGTGACCATGCGGGTTTTCACATTATTCTACAACAAACTATGTAAGAATATAACAACATTCCCCACAACAAGAATAGGCAGAGGCATTTCGTATCGATATTCTCCGTAACATAATCATATAAATACGCAATATTAACGTGAGTAATTTACAGCGTCTTGGATGGAGCCACATCATGTCTCTGCTACTGAAACTTACACACAAAAGTTTAAGACTACACATGCCAATAATACTGGATTATTCGAAATGAGTGTCGGGGTTTTAACAACTTGTCATACACAACACACTTGAGATAGGAGTATGTAGTTGCACCGATGGATCTACAGGTTTCTGTTCCTCCTCTTCCCGCAAGTATCCCGGAACTGAAGGTAAGAATCAGAACCGCCACTGAAACCATCACCGCTGACATACTACAAACAGTTTAGAACGAACTCGATTATCGTGTTGATGTTTGTAGAATCACAAAGGGTGCATATATTGAGCACCTGTAAGGTATGTAACAAAAACTTGGAGTGTTGTTTCATTAAATAAAAAATATATATACTCCTATCTCAAGTGTATTGTGTATGACAAGTTGTTAAAACCCCGACAATCATTTCGAATAACCCTGTATTTTCTCCAAAAATAAGTTAAAGAGTAAAGTAAAAAAAAAGAAACACCAGTAACTAACGAATTTTGAGGATAGATCGCACAGGCTAGATTTCTATTTACACTGCCGGTGATGTGTTTTTCAACCTCTATATTTAAAACTGCAACACTCTGTGAATGGTTTCCAAATTGCAAAACGGCACCGAATCCAAGCCGTAAGGTCGCTTGGAATGAAAAGTGAGGTACAAATGCAACCTGTCGACGAAGTCTGGGCGGCTGTAGTTAAAGAGTGCTTCGCAAAATAACGCAGCTCTTACAAGCACTGAGACACGACTTTCTGAATTATGCGAACATCACAATGCTAGTAATGCAGTACACAGGCCACACACAGACCTTCGGAACAATAAATCACCAGTGATTCGTTCACTGATTTTCGTAATTAACTTCAACCAGTCTCAAGCCACAGGCATAAAGGTGAGCGCCATAACAAATACATATGTTTTCAGGAAATACTGTCTTATACTTATTTTAAATGGTTGTGGAAGAAGCCGAATGTCGAATTCAAATTCAAGTGCCCATGGATTTCCGGACACTTGACAACCCATACCTGACAGTGAATGTTGGTCTCTTAGAACGTGTCTTTTAACATAGACTTCTGTAGTCTTCAGCAGTTGCATGTAGGTATAAATCATTCTCAAACACGGTGCGACATGTGTTTGGCTCCAGGCTGCAGCTCGGCACAGGATACGTAAGTGTTGTGACCATGTCACTTGTTAACCCGGACACTCCAAAGCAAAATATTATAGTAGCTACATAAACTAACATTTATGCAACGCGACATTCGCCATCAGCCGTCGTCCAAACGTGCCAACATTAACAGCATATGTTATTCACGAACACCTGAACTGAAGAATACCTATTCTTAATTCGATTCGCAACAAGGACAGGCGATACATGGTGTAGGAAATGTGTATTATAAGAAAGGAACTGCAACAGTTGCCTGATCTAATTTCAAATGTGGAGCTCTGTGTTACGTAATACATTAGCTATCACGGGACTTCCGCGGGCACAGTCGCTTGCTCCAGGCAACGTGCTTCCTATTCAGCCTTCAGGAGCACTTATCTTTACATCCTCCAACTCTGTCAATATCTATGTAAACCGACAGTACCTTGACACTTCATGAATATTCGAAAGAACCCTTGAAACCAAATGTGATTACCAATCGCCCATTTCGGAAACAGAAACGAAATAAAGGTCGAACGTTGAGTTAAAACACAACTGCACCGGCCGAATTTACAGAATTATACAAATATATGAAACGAAAATGAAGGTAGAGTTTACTACAATTGTTAAAAATCACTCAGTGAATATAAATACGATTAACAAAAAGGGAAAGTGAACGCCATGACGGCACATGAGGAATAGGAGGTATGGCTCCACTCATGCTTCACCTCAGCATTAGATGGGAGCTACTGGTCAGCTTCACGCCGTGGATCTATTTTGCAATACGATATCAAAATCAAAATGTCCTTAAATTAATTTCATTGCGCGATTTTGGTAACACTGCCAATATTACTGAGGGAATGAAAATAAACTCTAATTTGGCTGGGCAAAAATAAACACACTGAAAATTATTCTTTTTAAATTAATGAGGTTCCTACATGTTATTCCAAACGAATGCTTCGACATACTGCAGCTGTAACGAACAAGCACACACTTTTACATATTGAAGTGTGATTAAGAAAGATTCAGTAAGACATCGAAGGTTCAAGGATCTCTAAAGCTATGAAACAATTCCCGCGACAGTCATCTCTGCATTACTGATACCAGGAAATTAAGAAGGCCGTTAACGTACGCAGTATGCACGTAACAGGGGCCTTCACTTAGACGTGGCCGTCAAGTAAAGCTCTCTGCTGAACAACTTAATAAGGAATATGATAACAATATTTCGTTATAATGAAGCAACATTAAATTCACATTAAGCTAGTGAATACGTCATTATTACGTACTATGGAACAAACGCTGGACTTCATACATCGTCTGTTCAAAATACGTTCCAACAAAACTTTGCGCTTCGAAGACTGGTTATGCCACTCTCGTAAGGCAAGAAGGGACATCACTCTGCTAAATCTGTAACATGAAGCTGATCTTCATCCACCCACAGGCTAGCAAATTAGACTTTCTTTTTTTTTTTTTGGATGCATGCAAAATAAGTTCTTCCTTAACAGTAAAGGTTTTCCCACCTCAGCAACACAAAGACTTACACGGTATGTTGCTTCAAATGAATTTTTATTTGTTTACACAAAATAGCTTATTTTTGTTGCTTCACCTCATCAGTTCGTACTTAAAGAATTTCGTAGGTTTGTCTTTTGAAAGAAGCATGACTGTTTCCAAACGACGACGAAGAAAGGGTATATAGATTTCAAAATCTGTCATACAGTGAATTTTGCAGAAATGTGACCGACGCAAAAATAAACAAATTAGAAAAAAAAACCTGATATGGTACTCGACTTATTCCACACGTATCTTAGCATTCCTGTACTTGTCAATATAATTACCGATTTTTAGTTAATAACAATGTACAAGGTAAGTGTGAAACAGTCTAAACACAACTATATTTGGTATCTATAGCTAGTGATGGTGGGTAGCTATCCGTAACTACATGTTTCGGCCATCATCAGGTTGTACAAACTAAAGCAGATAAACTAATACAATATGCAGTTTCAATCAGCTTGATGTCGAGATCTCGAACACCATAACATTCATTAATCTTACAGTATTTTTTGTGTGTTATGGCTAGTAATAATACTGTGAGTATTTTGGAGGCGTGGAGTTCAGAGTCAGGCGAGCTAGTAGACTTGCAATAGACTGGTGCGTTGTTGTGTGTTGGTCAGCTTCTTGACAGGCATAATCTAGTGGCAGGTGGGTGTGTGCTCCGAGGCACGGAGGATTATGTCTCTTTTGTGGAGCATGGAAGCATTAGAGGGTGGTGAGATGTATGTGCGTGGTAATGACGAACTTCGTAGGGTGAATAGTACCCAGGTACTTACGCGCGAGAGGCAGAATCTTTTGCTGGAGTGGAGGTTAATAATTTCTTGCAGGCTTAGCTGTTCGGCTTCACCTTCAAGTTCAAAGACCAAATTTCGGACATATATGGTATGTAGGATTCAGGCCTACAAGACCTTTCGGGAATGGGCTCTATTCCTCTGTTCAAGACTGTTGATAAAGGCAATGCAAAGCAGTCAAACTACCGTATTTTCTCCATTTCGAAGGACGTATTTTCTCACATTCTAAATTTTCGGAAATCGGGGTGCGTCTTACATTTTATGGCATCAAAGAATCGATGTCAAAATGTTACACTGTTTGGCCAAAATGCAAGGCACATCTTCATATTTACAACACTAGTAACGAGACAGGAAACCCAGAAATAGCTACAAGGGACATTAAAAACATCGCTACGTGTGATGAGGTATAAAGCACCGAATAGGGTCTTGGGGGCAGCAAATACCAAGTAGCTTTAACACCACTTAATGCTCTGCTATAAAAAAGAGATCGGCCAGAGGTCATTTGTTGCGTCTTAAAAACTGTGTTACAATGCAACGTCTGGAAGGGGAGCTGGGGGTGGGTATTGTTGGCATTGTTGGACATTCGGTTACCGTTTCAATTCACCGTTGGATACGCTTTGTGCTACAGGTGGGTGTATTTTAAGCTTTCCATAAGATTTCAACTCCAAAGAATCACAGCTAATTGCCACTTTACAGTGCCTTCGAAATGAGCCCGTTTTGACGCAGCATCAAAAAGGAAAGCCGTCATGTACTCAGCAGAGTAAGAGAAGAGCTGCACGACGTAAATATACAATACGTGACGGAAATGTTCATTGTTGGAGGTAAGACAGTGCTTCCACATTTGCGTGCAAGACAATCAGCAAGTGCTTCATTGGGCCGGAGAAAGGCAGACATGCTGATATGAATGCTGCAGCCCTTCCTTACGCACAGACGCGTGCAAGGGGGATGGCCAGTCTTGGAATCGAGAAAATACGGTACCACACTTCTTTATCCAACAATTATTACGTAAATGATTCTTAAGATCCTCGAATATAACGCTGTACGTAGATTCTGTACTCGGCCCTACTACGACACAGTGTACTGCTTCTACGATAACCGAAACAATTTAGTCCTTATCGCGTGGAGTAACTTAAGCGAACAGCAAGGCAGGTTCGCTGGCTTCTTTGTTTTATCTACAACTGAAAATAAGAGTTCCGGATGGTGGAACAAACAAGTACTTTGCATAGAGAAACAGGCCCGCAGGGCTGGCCAATATAAACCGACACGTTCTGTGAAACGGAACATTTTTGTAACGCCATCGGCAGTAATGAATGAAAAGAACGGAAACCCATGATACCCCAAGAGTCTGACTGAAAACATATCAATACATTTACACTATCCTGCTCACGCATATAACATTTCAAAACAAGGCTGTCGCAAGGCTTTGGGAACACGCTATTATGATGCCACCCAAAGACGATCCAAAGCTAAAACCAAAGTCAACAATACGACAGACGTACAAAACAAAACAAAAAAAAAAAATCTCGTGGGCAGTGATATGAGTACACGCAGTCTGCAGTTTGGCCACGCACACGAATGACTGGCACATTTTTTAACACATCCGAATGGAGCAGTTTTACTGATGTTTCTTTCCTGTTGTACGCATCCGTGACACCGTATAGGCATATAGAGTTGGACTGATGACTAATGGAAGAATGTACTAACCGATTAAAATGTGCATTAATATCTGTAAATCCTGTTTGCCTGATCCGTGACACATTTCGGAAAGGCAAGTGTTGATTTTTTTAAGGAGTATGAATATGGTTGTACACAGGTACGATTCTCTGACAACTGCCACATTTACATTTCGCTTTACTGGGCACAACAGAATGAAATATCAATATGATTTCAGTAGACGTAAGAAAATAAGCAAGCATACAGCGACGTTCACCCGTCTCATAGATTAGTGAAAATTAAAGTATACTTACTGCAGTTCACTAAATAACTACTAAATCCCAGTGCAATATAGCCTAAATAATTCAAAGAAATGCGGTTCGTCGACACTCCGAATTTAAAGACAAAACACACAAAAGGCATTTTACGAGGCTTTATATGAGATCTGATGTGGGTTTTTTCATACCAGTTTAACAGATATCTGACAGGGACTACATGTATTTAAGGGCACGGACATGCAAGAAGTTTATAACCTCTCTTCTGTGATGGGACGACGTATACGTCCGAAGATAGGTACCACTGTACTAGATTAGACGACGTAACATCACGGACAGCCGTTCATCGCCCTAAGAACCTCTAATCTCTACGACGCGTTCTTCTTACATTTAGAGGCAATGCAATCTATAGACACTTGTCCCATAACATTACTGCTGTAGGGTCAAAAGACTTCAAATAATCCTCAGTTGGCTAGGAAAGCTTCACAAGATCCTGAGGAAGAGACTTAAGGCGAAGAAAATTTGTAGCATTTGTATACGGCTGGAAACGCAGTAATTAAACTAACAAGCTAAGTCAAGGCCAAAGAAAAAGAAACACAATACAAAGTGTAACCCGAGGGTATAGCCGTCTACCCTACATTGCACAAGACATTAACACTTGTCGTGTTTATGCTCTGCTGCGGCCGGATGTTCCACGATCCCGCCGAAGATAGCATGCCAGCTAACAAGAAGACCACACAAGACATAAAAAATCTTTTCACTCTACAAGGAAAGGGAGGAGAAAAGTACAGGGCTTAATTAAGAGTATGTGGATGCATAAACACTAATAAATACATAATTAGTCTATACGACAAACCCTATAACAAATAAATTCTTGACAATGGATTCACATGAATTACATCACCAACATTAGTAAGGACTCTGTCCGTCGTCACCGGTACTTAATTACATCGTTTTGGAAACTAACTGCTTGCGTCCTCAGGTTCTGCCTAATTAAAACAGCATCGATTCAATCAAACCCTCATATGTTATTCGTAAAACACACCATACTTTTACCTGCTGTAACTCCATGTCAATTGCAATTCAATTTGATATATAAAATTAAAAAGGTAAAGCAGTCTCTGTACACGCCATGACGATACAGGGAAATGGAGGTAGAGCTCTAACCATTTCTAACTTCGGCTCTAGATAGGGGTGAAAGGTCAGCTACACGCCCCGCCTGCTTTACCCCGGGTATCTGCTGAATGAGAGGCTTGACAGGCCTCAGAGGTGCGCTGGATGTTTTGGGAAAAGAAAAATCCCTTGCTTCTGTCGGGAACCGACCCACGATTCCTCGGTCGTCCAACCCATAGCCCAGTCAATGTGTCTCCTAGTAATTAATAGGAAGTTACGTCATGTTGGATATGCTATAAAGACCTAGACACGTCCTGAGGGCTTGAGGAGTTTGAGGCTCCCACATTTTCCAGACAGTCGGCACATGAAGGTGGTAAGGTCGTCAGCCGTAAGCATCGGCCGCCCTTACCGCCATAAGACATCACTGATACTCATTTCTGTTAAAGGCTGACTGTACCCCCGGGCCATAGTGCGGCCGGAAGGATTAAAAAGTTGGATACAAATACTATAAAAAACTGGATTTTTTAAACAGAAAACTAGTCAACATAATGCAATATAATGCACTGCGTTCCCGATCGTCCAGCTTTTCAAAAGCAAAGTTTCGTAAAACGGCGATATTTCCATCAGATAGTAATAAGATGGAGTAGGGATTCGTATCCTGCACCAAGATCCAGAGTTTGGGGCTAAGGACCTAACTACGTAGGAGTCCTTTCCAATATTTTGTCGCCTCATGAAGGAAGCAGAAACACCCATCGATACGTTGTCGTTAAATACCGGGGTCAATGGGTAATGCCCTAAATATTGTTACAGACAATAATCAGAAACCTTCAGGCTCATATTATAGCAGGGTACTCTGTTAAATAAACTATACCAGTAGCGCACACTTCAAATCTACAATTATCCTGCTAAGCATGAGGAACTGTCACAATCAGGTTGCGTTATTCTTGTTCAATTTGCATACAGTTTCTTTGCTGCTAGTGCTGGCGAACTGCAGATGTTATTAACACGACCGTAAATGAGTTCCACTTTTTTGGTACGGCAAATTTCTCGACCTATGTAACACGAAACTTACAGATTTGTGGTTGCAACTGCGCAAAAATCTGTGTTAAACAGAATAGAAATAGTTCAATTTTGCGCTGCCTGACGCTTACTTACCCACACACTGTCATACATCCAACATTCGACTCAACACTGAACACATCGTATGATTTGAAATGTTTAAACGATTATGTGGTCAATCAGAACATAAATGGCACCATTTTGACCAATTTGGAACAAAAGAAAGTCACCTGTCCCTTTCCGCGAGTTCGTAGTTCGCGGTTTCGCCCCAAGAATAAAAATACATCATCTGGACCCTTCAGTGGATAACAGCATCAGAACTATTCGGCACCTGTAAGATGACTTTGAGCCATACTACATGATGTTCAAACAGATGAAGGGGGGAAAAAACAGCAGCTCCCACCACAGTTTTTCTGGTAAGGAAACACTAAAAAACACTAAAACAATGTTTTTTTTGGGAGAGGGGGCTGTCAACTATTCGCCGATTTTCGCCTTTCTCAAGGGGCTTGCAACCTAATCCCGCGAAAAGCGAGGGATGACTGCATATCCTTTTAAATGGAAAAAGGAAATAAAAGACTGGCTAATCCGCAGTACATGACGTAAAAGTAAATTATAACTTCTACTTTGGAACAATACACAAGAGTGAAAACAAATGCAAAATAACACAACTGACTTAAGTAATACCGCCAGACTATTCAATATCATCCGGGAACCCTGAATATGGAGGCATCGGGTGCCTCCGAAACGTTGTTATGAACCATCTAAACTCAAATTTATATTACTGAAATACACGTCTAAGTAATTTAGCGTATATCGGGCAAAGTACATATCTAAAAATGGTACAACGTTAACCAACCACTCGCATTCATCAGCTTTCGCTCAGCGATAAAATACCTAGCTTGAATTCTTTCCCCATATACATCAGATTTAAGGTTTTCATGTTTACCCGCACATTCTTCCAGGCTACAGATGAGATATAATCTTCTTTCGCAGACTTTTCTAGTTCACAGTGCTGCAGCTGTATAAATATTACCTCGCCTCATTGCACGAAGCATAATACACGCGCTAAGTTCACGACAAAACAATCTCAATCGCATTACAGAATCTGAAGCTTCATTGCCTTAATAAAAGTCTCTACTGTCGAGAAAAATAAAATAAGCTGTACAAATTCATTAGTCACCATAACGTCCTGCCAGAAGACTGAATATTGCCGATGTAAATTACTCGTAATTTCACTGCTTGGAGGACTACCGTCACTTAGAACAAGTAACGGAATATTAAGGCTTTATTTTGACAGCACGGAAAATTATGATCGCTGGCAAATTACAAAGACATTCGAAGGCCTGATGTAATAGCTATTTGCATATTCATGAATGCGAAAGACCTTTGGCGTCTTCTACCATAAGGGCAAGTCGCCATTGCCACACATGTCAGTGATACTAACTCCGTCCTCGACTGCTGTTGCCATTACAGCAACAGGTTGAAAAATATACTGTCCTTATCTCGTTATGGTGGTGACTGGAAAATCTGTTGCTCAAGGATGGATCGAACCAAGCTGCCTAGTTTCAGGACATTTTCTACCCAACATGCTAAGTCAGCGGTTCTTTAAAAACATGTACATGGCCGTGAAGTGTTTAGAGAGACAAGAGTAAACCAATCAACGGCTAGATTCATTACGTTACCACAGACATCAAATTCGATGTGGCCGACTGCTTGGTAAACGGGCTTCAAGTTCAATTAAATAAATGTCATTTTTAGAGCGAAAATAAGTGATACTAACATTTTGAAATTGAAATTAAAGTTCGCGTAATTTTTGCAATAATATTTTCCAGCACAAAAAATCTATTACGTTTCCATTACTAGGCCTTCTAGAATTAGCACGGCTAATTCCTCCACTTAGAGTACCATGACTCGGTCATGAACCCCATGTCTGCAGAAATCACAAGTATACAACTACAAACAGGAGAAACTACAACAGACACTTCCCTTCAGTTTACACAAAGTGGCCGCGGAATGTTTAGTTGTATGCAGGTCTACGTACGGACACGGACATACTATGGGGGCACAGAACGGAGGTGTTTTCAAAAGAGAGGTTTTTATTAACTTTCCATATTTGTGGTGAAAGAATGACACGCACGACTACACTGACAACCGAACCAGGAGAAATTACAGGAAGTTAAACATAAGGGTGTTCAGATGGACAACATGAAATCAAAGCGTTAATAGTGTGAAGGGAGAAGTGACGGCGTAGCTGGTATAGTGGACACGCTACTGGCAAGACCTTCGAGGCATCGCAATTCGATTTCCGGCAAAGGCGAAGAAATTACATCTTAATTCAAGTGTCCAGACCAGCTCTGGGGCCTACTAGCCGTCCACTCAATGAACAGCCGGGTCCTTCCCCGGGAGTAAAGCGGTAAGGTAATGTCGCTGACCACCCCGAAGTTAAGAATGGGCGGAGCCATACCTCCACTAGCCCACACACTTTCATGGTGTACACAGGGAGAGACTTACCTTCACTTTTTTAATTATGTGAAAAACACATGGCAGAAGACGTTAAATGTTACACTTCGGAGAAGGCCCACTGTACTGGCAAGTTCCAAACCTGCGTACTGGCATCTGATTGTAACTGAGACAACATCGGAATGAATGTGAACACAGGCGGTCCATAATTCGCTTGTAAGTGCGAACAGAAAGGTGTGGTGTGTTACCGATCAGTCCCGCTTAACGGAGCAAGACCCGGGCTCAATCAGCGGTATCTGTTATCTGCTGCCTTATTTAGGAAGTTCGAATTGCGCCATAGTATTTACTTGCCTAATTATAGTCCAATAGCACTCCGTAATCATCTAATAGGTAAAAAGTAAAGCAATCCCTATAAAGACCTGGACTGGCCCTGAGGGTTCAAGGAGGCTGTCTCCCACATTTCAAGACAGTCGGCACATGAAGGTGGTAAGGTTGTCAGCCCTACGTACCAGTCGCCGTTATTCCCCAGGAAATATTCCTGGTATGCACTTCTGTCAGAGGCTGAGTCGACCTCAGGGCCATAATGTGGCCGGAAAAATTAGGCCAATGAAAAAATCCAATGACAACACCGGGAATCGAACTCGCGACCTTCCGGCTTGTAGCGCAGTGCTCAACCGACTGCGCCACAATGTGCTCCATTCATCCATTAAACTGTCTAGAACTTCTAGGAGGGCGCGTCTTCAGAGTTCATGGTTCGTTATATCATTAGAACGTTACGAGATTGTGTTTTCGACAATTTTTTGGTACATCAGTAGAACTACAATACGCCGCATAACTAGTCTGCTTCATACGTGGTAATTACGACGAGTGGGCAGCAAATCGGCCTGACGGAGCCGGCCACGTTCATCCGATATTAAAAAAAATAACGTACCCCTATTTATTTAATCCAATATAAAGTTCAGATATATATTTTTATGCTTCTTCCATATAAGCCAGTCCGACAACAACATTTAAATATATAAGTATGTTACTGCATTTAGTGAAGGCTGAAATTAAATTATGAAACACTACAATGAAGGTTACGAGGTTCGACATAAGCAGATAGAACTTTCCTTCCATAAGGCAGCATAATAGAGATACTATGTACGTTCAAACATATTTGACACGCAGTCCTTGCGAGCTAGCAGGCACTTAACTCTTGTTCACCCCGTTACTGCAATAGACAGGCACTGGACTCGGTACTCGGACAAACAAAAACGGTCTACAGCCTTACAAGACACACTTTGATACTACCCTTCCATATACGCCGAAGTTTGAGAATTGTTTCCTTCCTTTCGTATCGTAAAACCAAACTGTGAATCCAGCTGCCACAAAGCCGTGTTACTAAATTCTGCTTACCAACAGAGCTGAACAAACTTGAAAAATGACAGACGATCGTACCTTAACCGTTTAAAAACTAAACGTAATCTGCTTTATATAAGGAATCAGTCCATACCGCGCAGTAAAGACTATCCACCACGGTTACAAAAACCAATCAGTTAATGATGTATACAGCGAAAGTTGCTGTCTGTTCTAAGATCCGTACAAAACACCCAACATTTATCAGGATCTGAAACGCGTTCGCCTACGTTCGTTTAGAGGAAAAATTACAATTAAAATGTCACAGCTTCTTGCAGATTTTCATACTACTAAATAAGAGGATTCCACATTCGTCGACGGTATCGACTCTTTTTTCCATAGTTCGGGTGGCCGCAAAGCACAGGCAAACTCAGTAGGCGGCGTGCATGTAGCCTTTAATAAACGCATCTTCACAGAGGGTTATAATGGTCGTATCAGAGTTACGCACCTACGCACACATACATGTTGCAGTAGTGACACAGGCCAACAGACACACTTACAAAAAGGCTTTGGACTATCTAACATTAAAAGTTACATTAAATACGCAATAAAGTATATATTTAATTCCGGGATTACCTGAATCCAAATTAATATCCTGGCTTCAAAAACAGTTTGTGTCGTACAAAAACAGGTGTCATTATCTCACTATGGATCTTACACACGGTAAAACGCCCTCGGAAATTACTTTACTTGTAGCCAAAGCAAATAAATTAAACTTTCCCTGAGAGACCTCAATGCCAACGTCTCAACTCTACGTACGACAAGAAACGCTCCACCCAGTTACTATGTGGGCCTTGCTTCGAAAGCACATTCTCTGAACGCTTTCTTATCTTAACAAAATTCCCCATCTTGAGTTACTGCAATCGCCTAACTCCTCAAGTGTAGATAACTTCAAGAATGACGAGCAGAATATATTGGGGCGCTCACGAGCTGTGAGCCGGCACGATTTCTCCCAACCCACGGAATTCTTCAGACGAAACCTCGTCTGATGTGTCTTTAGTTAGTAGCAGTACGAGGGCTGCAACTCCGGATGGGCGGGTGCAACAGCAGATTCATTGCATTATCCTGTCACATGTTACCGCGAACATAAAAAATATCAAGCAACCACACTTTACACTAACGTCTCCGATTACATAAAATGTAACTTCAGTGTACTGTAATATATAGACCTACTCTCTGTTGACATTTTTAAGCACAGTACACTAAATTAACTTACCTGTCGTCTCAACACTATTTTACCTTATCTAATATCATATTACTTCAACAAATCATCATGGGAGATAGTTCTGCATGCCAACATTTCATATGAATCCGAAAGCACACATCGAAGTTTAGAGCATAGAATGGTAATAAATTATAGCTAATAGTAAGTGGGAGTGGTAGTGTAATTTTAGTAGACTTTTAAAGATAATAACAAACACAAAATGTAAACGACTGGTACGATAAACATAGTAAGTTCAACCTAACATATTAGATCAAGAAAGAGTAAGATTTATTCAATTACTGAATTTTATAATGGTGTAAACTCACTAGAGGAACTGGATAATCTCAAACTTATGTTACTAATATTATTAAACAGAACATAAGGGAACAAGGAAGGAGCTCACTTAGTTACAAAAGTGCAATAAGGAAGCCAACGATTGTGTTAAAAATGTCGATAAAGAAGATATCTATATTACAAGACTTCCAGGGACGCAAGGGTGGGGAAGGGGGGGGGGGACCGCAACATATCAATTGTCAAAAACAGACGGAAAAAAATTATTTGCCACTTCGAATAAACGTGCTCATAACTGCATAGTGGAAAACCGGCCTATCATAATCGCACATTAGTATATAACACAATATTTCTCACTAACTAAAGAGTCTTCGTTCCAGACAGGCGGGCATCTTGGCTTCCTAGCAGAGTTGCGTCTCGTCCGGACTGGGCATCATGGGACGTAGTCTTTAGTGTTGACAGAAAACAGACTCTTGTCATTTACCCCAGTACTGAAATCTCTAACGCTGGTAACCAAAGTATACAATAATATATTAATGTACAGTATGCGATAAATTAAATTCAGATCAAGTATGGTCCTTCGAAACACGACTGGACCCTGGCCCCCGCCCCTTCGTCAAAAGGACACCAGCAACAAAAATACGTTCTCGCTCATTAAATGTCGATTACATTCAGACCCACAATGCCCTTGCTCTGGCTCTGATAATGCTAAGTCTTCAGGCCGAAAGAAAATTTTAACAGGGAAATTTTAGCTGCATGTTCCTAATAACACAGTAACCGATAATCCACAGGCCGAATTCACCAGTACGACACTTGCGCTTGTATCACAAAATTTACTTAACTATAATACTGCTGTGTCATAAACATCACAAAAGTTGTTCGGAAAATAAGCTCACATGCCTTAGAAGTACGTGACTTATGAACTTACACTGATTGCGTGAGAAGAAATTCGTCGCTGACCGATGGTCAGCAGTTTCCAGAGCTGAAGTAAGATCTTGGCGGCCACAAATTTCTAGAAGACTGCGAGGTGGCAGGAGCTGTGACATGATTGCTCATAAAACGGCACACGGACTTGCAGGAACGGGAACGGCAACGCTCGTACCGGGATATCAAAAAGTGCCTCAAATGTGGGTCTACGTGGAAAAGCAAAAGGACAGAAGTATAATTAAATCTGAACAGTCGTCATTAAACTTTAACCGGAAATAAGTAACCCAAAACATGTGCACAATAAGCTTCCGCGTACTGTCTGAGAGACTCTTGAAAGAATGAGCAGACATGCATCTGGTACTGCACCTCGCCTGTTCGGATAGAATATACGTGCAGTCCAGTAGGTACTGTACTATTAGTAGGTACATAAATTAATAAATTAATTAACAAGACAGGCAATGTACATACAAACGTAATATTGAGGCGCGTTCGCGTAACCACTGTTGCCGTGGAAAAGCATTAAGTATTCTGAGTGTGTATCTGTAGCCTTGGTTATCAAGCATGAAAAGCGCTTGCGCCGTACTATATTGTCGTCCCTGTCCCGCCTGGCTCTACTATATTTTTCCACGTTGTCTCGTAGAGGGCATGTGGTTAGGGAGTGGGGTGAGGGGGAATCACTGAACATAAAATGCGTGTCTCATTGTCTCTACAACTTTTGCCTGAAATATTTCTCATTCTAAGAAGAATTCGGCGAGATATTATAAATGTACACAGATCTACATGTAAAGTGCCCGTTAGTCTTGGTACATTTAAATGAAACTTAAAATTTCTCGACAGATTTTCGAAAAAGTACGTGAAATACGAAATTCCATGAAAATCCCTCCGGTAGGACCGTAGTTTTCCATGCTGACGGACAGACTTGACTAAACTAATAGTCGCTTTTCGCAATTTTGCGAAAGCGCCTAAACAGAGTTTCATGTGTGTAACATATCAGGACACAAAGTATGGATATCGAAACATGTAAAGAATTATTTTGTACACTCAGAGTCGCCGACTCGGAAAAATAGTAGCCTTGGCTCGACGTTTATCACTAAACGCTACCTCCAGGCATGTAGCAATAAATGTGCACGTAAATAAAGTTAAATGTTTCGTCATTCCTTTACAAGATAAAATACCGGAAATATATTTCGTAAGTCTTGTGACATGTAAAAACAACGACACACACACACACACACACAATACAGATATCCATGCACACTTTAACTGCATGCGTTCAGAGCGATAGTAATTGAAGATAAACAAACACAGTAAACTTGTAATTAACTGATACTAATTCTACATAGATTTGGGGAATTAATGTTTAAAAGCCCTGAAATGTTGCGTATTGTTATGAAACAACATTTTTTACGTGAAACTAAGGCAACAGACTGCCATTTTATTGTTATTTCCAACCAAATTAAAGAAACTAGCTTGTTTTCCCAACTACTATACAATGTCCGAACTCGGGGAGAATAATTGACTAATGTGGGTCATGACTCCGATCCCAGAACGTCAACATGGCGTTTTTTCCGTCCTTGACTGATAACTTTCGCGCCACATCACATTCTAAACCCTTTTGTACCAGTGGTGCAATGGTGCCACAAACATTAAAAGTCTCTGCAGTTTGACATACGATTTACGTGTTTCGTACTGTTTTCACAAAAAAAAAAGTCACTATTTCCTCAAACTGCATTCTCATTTCTGTAGCGGTGATAAGAACTGGTTACTGTGCAGTAGGAACTAACGTTCAAAACGCCGTTTCGGCTGAATGTCCCTTGACACCGGCATAATTATTTTTTGGTTTTTAGACGCGTTACATTGTTCGAATAAATTCGGAATATTCGCGGGGGTTATTTTGGAGGTCAATATTCTTGCCCCCCCCCCCCCCCCCCCCCGGGGGGGGTC
>Ga0123357_10004480_pt1 | contig 16409 bp, 3 predicted proteins | sample TergutEmb28metaG_FD_89873 | JGI IMG/M metagenome (GOLD analysis project Ga0123357, IMG submission 89873) | Embiratermes neotenicus P4 segment gut microbial communities from Petit-Saut dam, French Guiana - Emb289 P4 | ecosystem: Host-associated > Arthropoda: Insects > Digestive system > Gut ... | reverse complement strand
CCATGAGATTTTGGATTGGTCTTTTACGAGGGTCCCGCCTTTCCACAATATAAGGTTTGATATGGTGTCCGTTGCTTTCGCGGCCGCTTTCAGATCGCCGCTATTCAAGGCATAGATGTAATTCTCCGTGTTTACGCCCATATTGAAATAGGTTTCAGCCGCATTTGGGGTAATATAACTGAGCACTTGAAGGGCAGCCCTGAAATCGACGTCGTATGAAAGGGTCAAAGTCTGGCCCTCTTCAATCGTGATACTCGGGCCGAAATCTATCACGAGGCCCGGAATATTTGAGAAATCCTTGTTGTACACCGACGCGTCATTGTAGCCGCCGCCATTCACAGTCGCGGTAAAGTCGGTCACCGTCTGGGCGCCCTCATCAGAACCGGTGGCGCCGATTTTCAGCTGGATAGTATTATGATCTACGGCGTACTGCAAAGCCGCTGTTAATAGCTCTCTGCCCTGAGCCGTCAGATTTCCGTTGTTATCTGTTAATCTCATTGCTCCGTCAGAATTTGTAAATATCAGGGTATCCATGAGCTGGTCGATGACGGAGGCACCTTTACTTGCGCTGAAGCTGGCCTCGTAGTGCATGATCAAGGTATCGTAATCAAAGGAGGAGGTTTTCACGGCCTTGAGATCGGATTCTGGTTCTACCAATTTCAAAGAGACATTCACATCATTACCGAAATCTATGGCCACGTCCTGTGAATCGCTCACGAACGTAGCGTCGGCCTCGATTTCGAAGTTGAAGTTTGCGAAATTGTCGATGCAGTTCGCGTCGCTGTCACCCCAATTGCCACTGCTGTCCTTATCAAAATTCCCAAACTGTACGAGCACGAGGCCGTCCTGTGAAATGCTATACGTGCCTATAGGGATCTGGCTTGTGTCATTGCTCAGAATAGGCTGGTCGTCCATAGCCTGCAGGATATGGATTTGCTCGGGAAGCTGGTAGGCAAGATATCCGGAGCTGGGGTCATCTGCCTTGAACGCCATCTGGAAGCCATCGAGCGTTTCCGCAAAGGAGAACGTGATCTTGTAGGTCTGGTCGGCGACTACAGAGCCGCCCGGATTGATCGCCGTGCCGTCTTCCGTCACGATGCTCACACTATCGACGAAATTGTTCAGGTTCCACCGGTCGTCCTGCGTACCGCCAAGCGCGTCCTGAGCAAACGAGAAGTTCAGGGTAGTGATGGTCGTGACCACGCACAGCGCAAACACCAGCGCCCTGGCCGTCGCCTTTTTCACCAACGGTTTGTAGCCGCCGGCTTTGTCTTTGGATTCATTATTCTTGCTGAAAATAAACATCTAAAATTCTCCCCCTGTTTCAGTGTTTTGTATGGTGACAATGTTCGCGCTTTCAGACATGGCCCCCCAGCCGCTGCGCTCATTGCGAGATGTCGCTCAATTCAAACTTCTTCCGACAATTAAAAAACCCCCATCTTACTTGCCTGTAAAATTACTTTCCCCACCGTGTCGGAAAAATAGCAATTCCCTTTGGCAAACACTTTGCTTCCAGTTGTATATTTATTACCCGGACTTTTGTTTTTTAAACATTTTTGCTGAAGTTTGAACGTCCAACTTATAAGCCTTCGGTTAAATGTTCAAACGGCATACTTAAAATACATACAAAAATCCTTTCCGTTCATAGCTAAAGACCCGAACCGGGCGGGGTTGTTAGTATATATTGGGTATATTTTGCGGTTTTAAAGTTTCTTTTTTATAAAGTTTAAATGAAAGGGCGGACGAAAGGGGACGATCCTTCCGCCCAAAACGCTATAGCTCGCTGGAATCGATGCAAAAACACCTTTCGCAGCGAGGTATAATGCGAAGCATATTTCATTTTTTCTTGACATTTCAACAAAAGTTGTAATATTATCATGAATATAGCTCGCTGGAATCGATGTAAAACAACCTTTCGCAGCGAGGTATATGAAGAAAAGGGGTAAATCGCATGGAACTAATAGGACGGGAACGGGAGCGCCGAACACTGAGGCGCTGTGAAGAGTCAACTAAGCCGGAGTTTGTCGCAGTTTACGGACGGCGCAGGGTAGGCAAAACTTATCTCATCGCGTGGCATTTCGGAAACCGGTTCACGTTTTCCGTGACAGGCGTATCAGGCGGCTCTACGAAACAGCAACTGCGCGAATTCCATAAAGCGCTGGGCAAATATTATCAGGGCGACATCCCTTTGCCGAAAGATTGGACAGAAGCGTTCAGCCTGCTTGAGGAACAGCTCGAGCGCGACAACACGCTGGGCAAGAAAGTGCTGTTCATAGACGAAATGCCCTGGCTTGACACGCCGAAATCGGGATTCCTTTCCGCCCTCGAACATTTCTGGAACACATTCTGCTCAAGACGGCCTGATATCCTGCTGATCGTTTGCGGGTCAGCCGCTTCATGGATGATCAAAAACCTGATCGACAATTATGGCGGCCTTCACAACCGGATCACGGAGACGATCATCGTCGAGCCATATCCGCTTGGCGACTGCGAGAAATTTTATCAAAGCCGGGGCGTCGCGTTCAACCGGCGGCAGATCGCGGAAGCGTATATGATTCTCGGCGGCATACCGTTCTATATGGACGCGATGGACAAGATGTACGGATTGAACCAAAATATCGACTTGCTGCTGTTCGGGAAAAACGCGAAACTCGGCGACGAATTCGAGCGGCTCTATCATTCGCTTTTCCGGCACACCGACAACCATATCCACATCGTCCAGACCCTTGCAAAACATGGCGGCGGTATGACACGGCAGGAATTGGCCGAGGCGTGCAAGCTGTCCGACGGCGGGGGGCTTTCAAAAGTGTTGGCCGAGCTCGAAACCTGCGGCTTGATCGGGCGGGAATTTGATATAAGCAAAAGAAGGAACGGGGAGTACTACAAGCTGATAGACTTTTTCTCCTTGTTTTATATGAAATATTTGAGGCCGCGGAAAAGCAGCGACCCGCATTTTTGGACAAACTATCTCACAGACCCCGCGCACAGCGCCTGGTGCGGCTACGCTTTCGAGCGGCTATGCATGGCGCATATCGGACAGATCAGGCAGCGGCTCGGCATCTCCGGCGTTACGACAGAGACCTTTGCGTTTCGCAGCAAGCAGCAGGCCGGCGGCGCGCAAATAGACCTGGTGATCGACCGGAAAGACGGCGTCATCAATCTTTGCGAGTGCAAATTCACAAACAAGCCTTATGAACTGACCGCAAAAGACGCCTCGGACCTCGAACGAAAAAAGGAGGTATTCCTGAATGAGACCGGGACGAAGAAGTCAATCCATATGACGATGATCACCGCAAACGGGCTTGTCCAAAACGCTTACAGAAATGATATCCAGGCGGAAATCACGCTGGACGACCTGTTTTTGCAAATATTGTAGGCGCTGGCTGAACAACCACGACAGAATGTGGCGCGTCACCATTTTGTTACTCCATTGATCCTAACAAATCGATACTTCCGGGGTCTACTGTAATAACGATACTTCCGGGGTCTCTATTGTGTAACGATATTTCCGGAGTCTCTACTGTAGTAACGATACTTCGCGGGTCTCTATTGTAGTGACGATACTTCGGAGGTCTTTATTGTAGTAATGATATTTCCGGAGTCTATTGTAGTAACGAAGGGATTTGATGTGAACAAAGCATGAATAGTAGAAATATAGAATGCTGTGCTTGCGAGCGGCGCAAGACTTGCGAGACGATCAATATCGGTAGGCCAGCCAGGGCGGACAGGACGAGAGACATGGGCAATCTGTGCAATTTGGGCGAAGCGCCTGTTTTGAAACTTGTCTTTGACAAATATTTGGAGGATAGCATCACGGAAGAGCAGGTGCAGCGCATACTGGAACCTGTCCTGAAAATGATATTGGAGGGCAGATTTGACAGACCGCCCCGACTGCGCGTATTCTGGAATCGGCGCTGCTGACAACGCGGCGTGATTTTGAAACAGGGGAGAAAACCGCATGGCGCAGGAAAGCCTTGACAAACTGGTACAGGAAGCTATGCGCGGGAAAAATGACGCGCTTGTTTCGCTGTGTGAAAATATTTCAAAAGGCGTTTTGTTCCGGGCTATGTGCATACTGCGCAACCACACGGACGCTGAGGACGTAGCGCAGGAAATATTGATACGCGTATGTTCCGGCATCCAGGATCTGAAAGACCCTGAGGTTTTCAATATCTGGCTGAACAGGATCGTCATCAATGAAACAAACAGATACCTGGCGCGGAACTCAAGGCATGGAGTAGTGCTGGATATAGATGATTACCGCGAAGACTTCCCCGAAGAGGACGACGAATTCCTCCCGCAGGAATTTGTCATCAAGGAAGACCTTCGCAGGATGGTGATGGACGTAGTCAAGCAGCTCCCCGAGAGGCAGCTGCAAGCCGTACTGTTGCACTATTTCGACGGCCTGAGCGTGACGGAAGCGGCCCAGGCGATGGGCGTGACGAAACCGAGCGTCTCGCAATACCTTTCGCTGGCGCGCGACAAAGTCAAGCGCGAGTTTGAGAGGCTGGGGGACGAGGGCGTGGCGTATGTGGGCGGTTTGGCAGCGCTGCCTGTCGGGCCACTGCTTTCGCAGGTTTTGCAGCAAGAAGCTTCGCTCATTGCCCCGGCGAGCAATGCGCTGATATCGCATTCGGTAGCGGCTTCACAGCAATTTGTACAAGGCAAGGCCGCGGTGGCGGTCGTCGCCAAAGCGGCGCCTTTGAAACTGATTGTCGGCGTTGCGGCGGCAGCGGTCGCGGTATCGACTACGATCCTGATCACTACACCGCCGAGCGACGCCAAGGCTCAGGACACCGCCACACCGGCGGCGGCGCTGGACTTGAGCACAGACGCGGCCGGGCAGGTGGTCTTTTCGGGCGGCGACGCCGACTACCCCTTTGTGAACCCGACGCAGGCAGTCGCGCAAACGAGCAGCGATTTCGGCGAGCTGACTATACACAATTGGTGGATATCGCCTATCGACAGCAACACGGTCCTCTTCAGCGGGGATGGCGGGGTCGTGACGGAGCCTTTGACCAGGATGCAGGATCAAAAGATGTACGGCCAGTACATGCTGCGTTTTTCGGTAGAGGACGCGATGGGCGGCACATATACACTGGGCCGGAAGGTCATCATCCAGGCCGAAGCGGCGTCATAGGGCAGAGCTATCATAGCGGCAACGCCAAAGTTTTAAATTTTACAAGTTTTGAATTGTTTGGAAACAACCATACTAACAATTGAAGAATTACAGGGTCTTTAATCTATGAACAGGGGGGAAACTCACACGTCACCCTGCTTGGTTAAGGTGTGTTAATGCCGCTGGCGACCCCCGCCGGCGGCAATTTTTCAGAACTCTCTCATGTGCAGCGCCGGGGAAACACCGCTCCCCGGCGTTTTTCTATATCAGTGGGGACGTATCAGTGGGGACGTATAATTTTGACACGTTTGCCGCTGGCGACCCCCGCCGGCGGCGCAATTTGGGGTGGCCGCCAGGGGGATCGCCAGAAGGTGGACTTTAATGAACCTGCCCCTCTTTACTCTTTTTTGCCCTCCTCGCCCATATGATCAGCAGCGCCGCTATGATGACCAGCACTATGATGATCACGAAGATAGCTGCCTGTGGCAGCCTGAAGCCGGAGGCCGCGGCGCTTTTGTCCTGCCCGACGATATAGTACGAGAAGTGGGTTGTCTCGAAGGATACGGTCTGCGCGACGGAATCGTAAACGCTATCAAGCTTTTCAAGCGTCCCCGCGTCGTCCATATACCAAACCGCGACAGGCTGGGCGCCGCTGTACGGCACCGTGACCGTTGCGGTTCCGTCAAAGTTGTGGATCACCTGATCGCCATGCATTGCCTTGACGTCGAAGACCAGGTCGGCAGGATCCAGTGCCGCTATCTGCGCATCCGTCAGAGCGGATTGACCGACCGCTTTGACGGATATGGTGATACCGTCGCCGCCGGCCTGCGCAGCCATCGATTTCACCGTGTCGGCGGACAATATGACTGTAGCGCCAGGGAATTCGATCCTCACGTCATAGCCCGCGTCTGCAAGCTGCGACCAAGCCGCTTCCGGCAATGTCACGGATGTCGCGTCGGATAAGCCGGTGAGATTGAAACTTACCACACCATCTTTTGCGGTGCTCAGGACATCTGCCATTACGTCGTCCGGCAGGGAAAGCGTGACCGCTTCTCCGGACTGCGTGAACGCGACAGGCACCGCGCCTTCGTTCGCCGGAATTGTTATCTGAATCGTGGAAGGCTGTTCGCTAAGAGGTACGGCGTTGTCCGATATAACGGTCAGCGGCCGCGTAACAGCCCCAGCGCCGCCGGCTGCGCTACCGGTTGTTCCGGAGCCGCCGGATGAGCTGCTTGATGAGCCGCCGGACGAGCTGCTTGATGAGCCGCGGGACGAACCGCTGCCGTTCTTGCTATTGTTGTTATTGTTATTGTTATTGTTATTGTTATTGTTATTGTTGTTGTTGTTGTTATTGTTGTCCGTGGGCGCGGGGGTTTCCGGGCGCGGGCTGATCGTGAATGTGCCCGAGACAATCCCGGAGTAGTTGCCCGTGAAAGTGATGGTATAGTTCGCCGTGCCGGGATCGGTATTGCTTTTGGCGGTCAAAGTGAAATCAGTCCCTGGGACAAGCGTCTTGCCATCCAGCACTACCGTCGCCGGCGGTGTGATTGCCTTGCCGGTATATGTTTGATTGTCTATTGTGACAGTCGCGTTTGACGCGTCCTTCGCGGCAATATTCAAGGTCACGGTCGCCTCTATCGGATCGTAGTTTGCCGCGTCCGCGCCGCTCGGCGTGAAGACCACCGTATACGCTGTCAAATTGCTGTCACTGGCGTTTGGCAGGATAGTCGGTGTCTTCCATTCGAAGCTGCCGGCGATGGTCTGCGTCGAACCGTCAGTGGGTGATACAAACACCACCGAGCCGCCGCCAAGCTCGCTTGCGGCAAGCGACTGGCCATAGTTGATACCCGAGGCCGCCGGGGCGTCCGCCAAAGACGGCGCCGCCTTGTTCACCGTGATTCCAACCGTGCGGGTCACTGTCCCGTTATCAGCATCATACCCCTCAACCCAAGTGTAATCTGTCGTGTCCGTATCAGCCGGTGTGAATACGGCCTGGTATCCGCCGTTCGCAACCAGGAGCGGTGCGCTGCCGTCGGCCCAAGCCCAGCCGTCCGGAAGGCTGATGTCCGAAAGTTTTGCCATCGGATCAAAAGTGACCGCGCCGAGGATTGGAGTCGCAAGCCCGCCCTTCATTATCCACCCCGCGTAGAGCGTAAAATTCGCTGTCACGGGGGTGTTTGCGAAGTCGTACGATGAACCGGAGAGCGTCGCACCACCGTCCGCGGAGACATACCAGCCGGTGAAGCTGTAGCCGTCCCTTGCCGGGTCGGCCGGGGCCGCCGCATTGCCGCCGTACGCAACACTGGCCGTGCCGAACGTCGCCTGGCTGTCGTAATCGTAGAACGTCACTGTGTAGTAATTGATATCGTACTGGGCAGCCACCGTCAGGGCGCCCGTGACGTTGTTGTACGCGGGCGACCATCCTGCGAACGTATAGCCCGTCCTTGACGGATTGGCCGGGGCCGCCGCCGAACCGCCGTATGCAACGGTGTCGGTCTTGAGTACCGTGCCATCGTAGTCGGCAAATATCACCGTGTAGTAGTTGATCGTGTACTGCGCTGTCACCGTCAGGTTAGAAGTGACGTTGCTAAAGTCCGTGTTCCAGCCGGTAAATGTGTAGCCCGGCCTGACCGGATCGGCGGGCGCTGTCGCGGCGCCGCCATATGCGATGCTGCCCGTATCAAATGTTGTCCCGTCCCAATCGACGAACGTCACAGTGTAGGTGTTGATTGCGTACTGCGCCGTCAGCGTAAAGGCTTCGGTGATCGGGGTACTGAAATCGTAAGTTGCAGCTTCGTTGTCCAAGGACCAACCAGCAAACGTGTAGCCAGCCCTGACAGGGTCGGTCGGCGGGACCGCCGCACCGCCGTAGGCGACATTCTGTTCACTGAGCGTATCTCCGTTCCAGTCGACAAAGGTCACCACATAGGTATTGATTGCGTACTGCGCCGTGAGTGTCAGATCCGAAGTGATCGGCGTATTGAAATCGAACGGCGCAGTCGAGCCTTCTTTAAACCACCCAAGGAAATTGAACCCTGACTTCGCGGGATCCGCCGGGGCATTGACCGTCAGGCCGTGAACCGCGTCCGCTGTCATCATGTCCCCGTCGTTGTCAAACGTTACAGTATAGAAACCCCAAGCCCCGTCGCTGAGAGAGCGCGGACGCATCTGTTCGAGCTTTTCTGGCGTCATACCATTCGCTGGGCGGTAGTCAACCGAAGCGAAATCCTTAAGATTGTCGTTTGTATCGACAAACGCTGTTCGGCGGATCGCTTGCTGTTTGGAATATTTCGCAACCGGCCCGCTGCCTTCATAGTATTGAGACGCCCAATTGTTTGACGCCCCGACAAAGTCGACGACCCCTATATCGCCAAGCGGATCGGTAAGCGGCAATTCGACCTGATCCCTGACCAAAGCGAACATGAAGGCATCATTGCTTACCACAAGATCCCAGTCCTGATCAGCGTCGCCGATATACAAAGTCGTAGCCGCGAGATCCAGACCTCCGTTCATGCGTACCAGATAAGAGTGGTGAGAGGGTATCGTTCCTGTGAGGTTGAGTACGCTCCAATCCGTGATACTGCCTCCGTTGTCGTTTGAAGCGTATTGCAATGACCAGCCGTCCAGCGAAACATCCTCGTCGGTCGGATTGTAAATTTCCACAAAGGAGTACTGAAGAGCACCATCTCCTGTTTTGCCCACCCCAGCTGCCTGGTTGATGATCAACGCGGCGTATGGCGCAAGAGCGGCATATTTTGCAGTCACCGTCAGATCGCTGGCGACATTGCTGAAATCCGTATCCCAGCCGTCGAAAATATAGCCTTCTTTTGTCGGCGGGGCGGGCGCTACAGCCGCGCTGCCGCTTGGGATATACTGCTCATCCAATACTGTGCCGTCCTGATCCTTGAAGGTGACGGTCACCATCTTTTGTGGTATGGCCTCAACAAACACAAATGACAAAGCCGCGCCGTTCCCCTGGGTTTCGCAAACAGTCTTCAGATCCAGCATGCCGTTTGCGGCTTGAGTATAGTCAGACGTTATCACGCCATAATCACCATAAGTATCAAATGTCAGTGCCGGGAAATCGGCTTCATATGCCGCTTGTCCGGAAAAATCTATTACCGGATCACTTACCTGAGCGCCGTTTAACATTTCTTCCATCTTGCGGGGATTTGGCTGATTCGATTGGAAGTAGGAGAAATGCCCGGTTGTGATTTTGTATTCACCCTTCGGCAAGTACAGCATATATTCCAGGCTATCCCCCAAATCATTGTTCCCCGCATACCCTGTAAGAAGCTTGTCGCCATACCCGGACTGATTGTCGCCAAAATCGTTCATCAGCAAGGCGATACGCCCGTTTTCCTCGCCGGGGTTTGTCCACGGCTCATACATATCCCTTTCATATGTACTGACGCCACCGATTGTGTCAACGAAGCCCCATCGATTTTCAAGCGGTAATGAACCATTGTAGAATCGGTCTGACACACTATTTAAAAGAGCAGGCTCCCCTTCTTTTTGCAGCTTTGCCTTGACAGCGTCATACGAAGCTGACGCATTGCCGACAGTACCCGAGTCGATATAGTAGAGGAGCCCGCATGGGATCACTTCCACTGTGGCCGTCACCGGAAGATCGTAGCCTGCCACCTTTCCTGTCAGTTGCAGCGTTTTGTAAACATCGTTCGTACCAAGCGGCGTCACCAAATCCAACGCGGCGGTAGCCTGGAGTTTCGCGCCTGTCGCGTACGACACGACTTCAACATCATCGGTAATCGTAAGCGCGTCATCGACAAAAGCCGCCAGATTGAGGTGCGAATCGCCGGAAACCACGTACGCGTCCTTTACGGCCTGTACGGCCAGGAATGACAGCGCGGCGCCCTGGTTTTCAAGGTTGCTGACATCCAGCGTCAGTTCTCCGTCTTCTTCCTGAACCCAGGTGTTCGTCAAGACCTTATAACCGCCGTACTCGCCACAATCAAATGTATCCTGTAATAGATTGCCGTTTGCCCATATCTGCATCGGGCGGTACGCGCCATTAAAATAAGAGAAATGACCGGTCGTGATTTTGTATTCACCCTTCGGCAGATACAGCTTGTATTCCAGACCGTTCCCTACAGGGTTGTTTCCGGCATAGCCTGTAAGCAGTTTATCGCCATACCCGGACTGATTGTCGCCGAGGTCATTCCTCAGTACGTCAATGCGCCCGTTTTCCTCACCAGGGTTAGTCCATGGCTCGTACATATCCCGCTCATAGGTCCGGGCGCCGGTTTCAGGGTCAACGTTCACAAACCCCCACCCGGATCCGTCATAGAATTTGTCTGAAGCCTCATTGAGCAGCGGCAGCTGGCCGTCGGCCGCAAGCTTTTCCTTCACCGCGTCGTACTCTGGCGAGGGATTGCCGACTGTGCCGGAATCGATATAGTAAAGCAGGCTGTGCGGGATCACCTCTATCGTGGCAGTCAGCGTCAGTCCGGGATACCCCGTCACCGTCCCCGCCAGCTTCAGCGTCTTATAAACGTCAGCGTCAGGAATAGTAGTCCCTGAATAGTCCCATTCAACCGGCGCTGTATATTGCGCTCCGCTTGCGTATGACACAACTTGCGTTTCTACTGGAAGGGGAAGCCCGTCGCCTACATACGCCACATTATCAAAATGCGTATCACCGACAATATTGTAACTGTCAGCGTTCACCGCCTGTACAAAAACAAACGACAGTGCAGCGCCTTCATTATTCAAATTGACAACACGTATACTCAGCTCGCCGTCCGCATCCTGCGTATAGTCGGTCGTCCTGACTATATAGTCGCCGCGCGCGACGAACGCTTCATCCAGCGTCTGGACGAGAGTATCGTTGAAATACATTTCCATCGGGCGGACGGCGCCATTCCAGAATGAGAAATGGCCGGTAGTGATCTTGTATTCGCCCTTCGGAAGATACAGTTTGTATTCGAGCGGGCTTCTGGTTGGATTGTCGCCGGCGTAGCCATTCAGCATTTTCAGCCCGTATTCATTCCCGCCGAACAGATTGACAAGATCGTCAATGCGGTTGTCCGGGATCCCATCCGAACCGACATACATGTCGCGCTCGTAAGTCGGCTTGTTCGTCCCGGAATTGTCGTCGAAATAATAGTTGATGTTGAAGCCCCACTTGTCGCCGGGCGAATAGAACTTGTCCGAAACCTCATTTAACAGAGGCGGCGCGCCATCTTTTCCGAGCTTTGCCTTGACCGCGTCATAAGCCGACGAATCGTGGCCAACCATACCGGAATCAATGTAGTAGACGAGGCCGCGCGGGATCACCTCCGCAGTAGCCGAGATCGAAAATTCGGGATACCCGGAAACCGTCCCCGTTACCGTCTTTGCTTTGTAAAGGTCTGCATCGGTCAAAACGGGGTAGTCCCATACGACCGGCGCCTGAGTTTTGATTTCATCGGTCGCGTAGGATCTGAAATCCACGGTCGCCGGAAGGTAATTTGCCTCATTGGTGTAGGCGGATGTATAAGTATCCGCCCCGCTGTCGACTATATAACAACCGCTGACCGCCTGCACAAAGACAAACGACAGCGCCGCGCCCTCACCCGCCGTATTGACGACGCGTATACTCAGCTCGCCGTCCGCGCCCTGCGCGTAGTCTGTCGTCCGGACTATATCGTCCCCGCGCGCGGCGAACGCTGAATCCAGCGTCTGGACGAGAGTGTCGTTGAAATACATTTTCATTGGCCTGGCGGCGCCATTCCAGAATGAAAAATGCCCGGTAGTGATCTTGTATTCACCTTTCGGAAGATACAGTTTGTACTCGAGCGTGTTGCCGGCAGGATTGTTGCCGGCATAGCCGTTCAGCATTTTAAACCCGTATTCGTTATCGCTGAACAGATTGACAAGAGCGTCAATACGGTTGTCCGGGACCCCGTCAGAACCGACATACATGTCGCGCTCGTAAGTCGGCTTGCTCGTCCCGGAATTGTCGTCGAAATAATAGTTGATGTTGAAGCCCCACTTGTCGCCCGGCGAGTAAAACCGGTCTGAGGCCTCATTCAAAAGCGGCGGTTTCCCATCCTTTTCAAGCTTTGCCTTGACTGCGTCATAGGCCGGTGAAGGATGGCCTACCGTGCCTGCGGTGATGTAGTATACGAGGCCGTGCGGTATCACCTCTACGGTGGCCGTCATCGTCAAATCACTGTCTGCTATACGCCCTGTCAGATGTATTGTCTTGTAAACATCGTCTTCGGCAAATGGCCCCGTACGGTCCCATTCAACAGCCACGGGAAGCCTGTCCCCATTCGCGTATATCACATTGACAGTTGCGGGAAGGGAAACCTCTTCACCGACATAAGCCGCTGTATCGATATGCGCATTGCCCTCAACCCCGACAATGACGTTTGACGAGCCGGTTCCGTCGTCATACAGCGCGGTGACGGTATAACCTCCAGCGATCATATCAATGGTGGTTTCGACGTCGGTCGTATATGTGGTTTTGCCGCTGGCGTTCTCGACAATCAGAAACCCTAAGAATGTATAGGCCGGATCCGGGATTGCCTCAATCGTTTGGGTATATCCGACAAAGTATGTCCCGCTCCAATTCGTCCGGTCGGTGACGCCCGGTCGGCCGGCAACCAGATCCATGCCGTTCAGTCGGACAGAACCGCCGCCGGAGGTTTTCAGAGCCAGCGTCGCGGTCTGGGAAGTCCCCGCGTATTGGCTGAGACCATTGGCGATAATCCCTCCGGTCGGCGAAGTGCGTTCAGCCAGCCAGGCCTTGATATTACCCACTTCCGCTTTCCAGGAGCTGTAAGTCGGCGCGTAATCCCAACGGGCATTGTGTTCGCCCACTACCGGATCGATAGCGTTTTCTATGCCTTGTATCACATTTACGGTGTTGCTATAAGACAGGCTGGTATTCAGTATATCCATGTACCGGTTTATAAACTTGGCTCTGAACGAATCGTTCTGCATCAGTTTGTCAAAGAAGTACAAAGAGTCTCCAAGTTTGAGAGCAAGAGAAATAGAATCGAAGTCCGCGCTGTTGATACCGCTTGTGCCATCCCAATCCGTCGACCTTCCGGGGAAACCAAACGTCATATCGGCGTCATATACCATCCAGTGATATTTTCCATCCTGGCCCGGTTTGCCTGTCGGCGTTCCGTTGTATCGCCATACCCGTTGGTTGTTGCCGTGATGGGTAGTCCCTTCCCAGTTGACCCAGTCTGTATTCCCGCCAAAAGTCTCTATGATGACGTAGTCGATAAGATTGTCCTCATCAACAATTTTCTTTACTTCTTCATACGCATAGTCGGTACTCATATCAAGGGTATCGACATAGCTCATCATATTGAGATAATGTTGTACATCCGCTTCCGTACCCTCGTCGATCTGCATGGGTTTATCCGTACTTTTACTCGGGTTTTCCAACATTGCATAATTGTTTGTATTCCCGCCGTCATGTTGCCCAAGGTATTCGTTGTCGAATCGCTCGCGGATTTCATAAAGCCCCCAAAACTCGCCATTTATAAATGCGATTGCAGGGCGGTAGGCTTGTGTCTCGCAATTAAAATTGTTCGCCAGTATGCTCGTTGCCGCATCGCGCATCAACGCATACGTCGCGTCATTTGAGGCTGTGCGCAGTAAAAACCGCTTGAATCCTCCCGTCAGCGCCTGGCTCTGGTCATTCTTGGCGGCTCCTTGGAACAAATCGTAATCAACCGCGCTTTTCCCGTTCAAAACCGGCATGCCGTTTGCCAGATTCCCGTTGCGCGCGTAAAACCGGAGTGTCTTTTGCGGCATTTGTCGTGAAGCGCCGCCATTCAAACGCAGACCCATGCCCTGCGAAACTACCGGGTTTGTCGCCCAGCTGCCTCCGTTTGCCGGGTCGAACATCTCAAAATATACCGGTCGTTCCCAGTCTTGCCCGGTTGCGTCATAGTTGGTGTAAATGCCCGTTTGGGAGTCAAAAAGATTGTCGCCAGGCGTCGAAATAGAAATGATCGGCAGATTGCCATATCTGCTGAATATTGCATCGCTTACAAAATATGAATTGATATATACATCGGAAAGCGGGTCGCCCGCGGCTGAAAACAGCTGGGCTTTTACAACCGTCCCCTGAAACATCGAATTGACTGCGGATGGGATGAATCCGGATCTTGTTGTTAATACCGCTTCTTCGCCGGTGCGATCGTATATTCTCAAAGGCGCCGCGTATGACGGGGAGTCGGCGGTGGGATCGTCGCCGTTCAATGTGTAATGGATGACCGCGTCCGGCGAGCTTGCCGTCAGCATCAAATCAAACGGGGATGCGTACAGCCCCGCGGTTTGGCTGAATGCGATCGTTCCTGAGGTCGGAGTCTCGAGCGGAGCGGGCAATGGCGGCCTGTCCGAGGCGTTGGTCCAGGGGCCGTCTTTTGTGCAGAGCGGACGCATTTCCGCCAGCTGCGTGTCGGAAATCCCAGTCGAGCGGTAGTCGATATCCTTGAAATCGACAGCGTTATTGTCTGTATCGGCAAAATCCGTACGCCTGACCGGCTTTTGCTTTGACATACCTACATATGGCGCGGTCTCGAAATTCAGGGGGGTGTCGATTGACAGCGTATTCAGAGCGCCGACCAAATCCACCAGGCCATTCATTTCCTCGGCCGTAATGTTTTGGTTGAGCAGTGTTTGATTGTCGACCAGCGCTACGCTGAACGCACGATTGCTGAGCATGAGTCCGCTGTTTATCCATGAAACGTCAAAATCCGTGATGGTGTAGCGCGCGTTGCTTTGCGCCACTTCGTCCAGGCGGATTAGGAACGACGTGTGCGGCGGGACTGCGTCCGCCGAGCCAAAATCATATTTGACCCAATCGGTTGCGTCCTGCGCGGGCTTGGTGTTGGTTGTTGAACCGTTCTGGACCTGCAGGGACCACCCACCGAGACTGATCTCATCTTCGGTTGGGTTGTAGAGCTCGACAAAACTGTGGGAGACAGAGCCGGAATTGTCATTTGGGCCGCCGCCGAAAGCCTGGTTGATGACCAGATGGCCGCCGATAGTCGCATCGGTGGCTTGCACGGCCTGGAAATCAGAAAGCGGCGATTCAGCAAGCTCTTCTTCGCTTTGCTCGGGAAGCGTGGCGTCAGGCTCCAAATCGCTGCCCGGCGCGCCCGCTATATTCGACAAATCTATACCCGGCGACAGGGCCGGCATATCCGGAATTATTCCTTCAAATCCGTCTGATGGATCGGTATTCTGCGAAGCGTCAGCCGGGGGCGCAGAGGATGGCGGCTCTTCATCCCCGCCCGGCGGATCGGTATCCTGCGGGGCGTCAACCGGCAGCGTATCCGGCGGCGCTGTTTCGGTTCCGCCGGACGAAGATGAATCATCAGTCGGCGGCGTGTCAGGCTGCGTGGCCCCGCCCCCTCCAGACAAATCGGTATTTGGCGATGTATCGGCTGTCGGCGCGGCGATCTCGTCAGCCGAAGCGATATTTGACGAAAAGCCGGGGAGCGTCCCAAAAAGCAGAAAAACGCTCAACGCTATTGTTAGGGGGATCCTCAAGGACTTTTTCATTTGTTTGCCTCCTGTAGAAAATCTGTGCCCAAAGATATACGCGGCAAAATACTCAACTCGATTGCTTAACGCTTTATACAAGCGTTACTTTTGGATATATAGAATAGTTGGATTATATCCACTAAAATTAAACCGTGTCAATATAAAGTCTCTAAAATAATACTTATATTAGAGACTTTATATTGACACGCATCTGCATAACTCCTATTTTTGCGGGAATAGCATTATATTTTTACTGTATATTTCAAACGTATACGTGCGACGGCGAGAATTTGAACACCATGATTCTTATCATTTTATGGCAACTTTTTGCGATAAAGGGTATGCATTCGGCTTAAATCGTCAAATATATTAATGAAAACAACCAAATTTGTTATTTGAAAACGAGATTATTACCTTTTATTACCCTTTATCGAAAAATAATGACACAAACGTGCTACATTTACGTCATACTTATTGACAGGCCAAAATCCTTTTCCGCATGACAGAATTCTACCATCTTGATCTTGATAGCGCCTACGTGCCAAAATTATACGTCCCCGCTGACACGTGATCTTGATAGCGCCTGCGTGCCAAAATTATACGTCCCCGCTGACACGGATGTGTCAAAATTATACGTCCCCGCTGACAGGCTCAGTGTTTGGGCCGGGTCCCTCCGGCGGCGACCTTCTTCCGGTTGAGCGCGCGCGTGATCGCCTGTTTGTGGACCTGGACTTCGAGGGCAAACTCGGGCGTGGACAGGTAGTCTTTGTGT
>Ga0123357_10004479_pt1 | contig 16410 bp, 14 predicted proteins | sample TergutEmb28metaG_FD_89873 | JGI IMG/M metagenome (GOLD analysis project Ga0123357, IMG submission 89873) | Embiratermes neotenicus P4 segment gut microbial communities from Petit-Saut dam, French Guiana - Emb289 P4 | ecosystem: Host-associated > Arthropoda: Insects > Digestive system > Gut ... | reverse complement strand
TATACAGATCTGTATGCTAGTGTATAGACAGATCTGTATGTTAGTGTATAGACAGATCTGTATGCTAGTGTATACACAGATCTGTATGCTAGTGTATACACAGATCTGTATGTTAGTGTACAGACAGATCTGTATGTTAGTGTACAGACAGATCTGTATGTTAGTGTATACACAGATCTGTATGTTAATGTATAGACAGATGCTAATGCATAGACAGGTCTGTATGTTAGTGTATATACAGATCTGTATGTTAGTGTATAGACAGATCTGTATGTTAGTGTACAGACAGAACTGTATGTTAATGTATACACAGATCTGTATGTTAGTGTACAGACAGATCTGTATGTTAGTGTATACACAGATCTGTATGTTAATGTATAGACAGATGCTAATGTATAGACAGGTCTGTATGTTAGTGTATATACAGATCTGTATGTTAGTGTATAGACAGATCTGTATGTTAGTGTATACACAGATCTGTATGTTAATGTATAGACAGATCTGTATGCTAGTGTATATACAGATCTGTATGTTAGTGTATAAACATATCTGAAACCTGAGAATTAATTTCAAACCCGAACAAGCCTCTAGAAATTCCGTGACCTACCAAAGGCAGATAACGACGGTAAGTAATTATACCATCACCACGTTCAACACCGTGTATCTATCAGGTATGCAAGTTGTTTGTGATACGAAAGACGTTTTGGTAGTTCGTCTTTCACCTAAGACAGTACAGTCACCTTCAGAGATGTTGTGCATATTAAATAAACACTACAAACTAAATATTGTCGACTATAATATTGTTATTAACAAGAAGTCTGAACTGTCCAGACGAACATTAAACTGAACTACCGTGGACAGAAATCTGAACGGTACAATGCACTGTACTGTGGCTGATGAATCAACTAGCCTACCTTGGAAGCAGAAGGGTTCTAAGATATGCACCCGGATGCATGATACTGGGATAGTAACACGTCCAATGTAAGGTCGGAAGAATTAGAAAATAAAATTCATTTTGGAATACGAAGTGGATTAAATTCTTTGCGCAGAGGTCTTTAATTGCTAAGACTGCAAATTAATTTTCAATGGTGGTGCAATTAGTCTAATAGGAACGGGACGGAATCCAAAAGAGTAAGGCGGTAAAAAGCCGATAAGTAAATGCGGCAGTAAAACCAGAGTGTCGTAACGAAAGCTAGCCAGGAAAGTTTGGTTGAAATCCAAGAGATGGAACGTGGCTTTGCAAAAATTACCAAATTACTCGCAAGAACATGTCTTACGTTGCTCATTTCTAGGGAAATCTCAAGTTTGAAAACTTGGACCATTATAACGCTAGAAGCACAGGACTAAGGAGGAAGAGAGAAATCAATTGTGTGTTTTCTTTTAAGTTCTGACAACTTACACTTTTAATTCGTGAAACTATACACAGAAAGTTCAGACAGCATAACACGTAGACAGTTTTTGGTTTACCAAGAACTTACAGATGTAATAAACAGTACAAATATTTATGTGAGTATCAGACAAAAGAACTTCACAGAAACAGAGACGTGCAATGTGAGAAATTCTAAGACTCGATAAACACAAACAACTGTAATATACAGTCCGTTGGCCGCGCGTTTCAAAGCGTGCCGTCTCTTGCTGTCTACAGACAGATCGCGTGCTCCAATCCAGCGGACCAACTGATATTTGTCTTTTACTCTGTGTGCTCTCCTGTAACGTTAGAAGCTTAATGACGTTATGGTACTGCATACTGGTCGCAAAATTCTGTCTCCTGCCTGACACGGAATACCGGGCACGTCTGGGTGACAAGTCGTTTCCCAAACGGCAAGTTCGCTTTGCTAGGTTTCGCAATTTCATTCACTCACTTGTGACAGAGGGAACAGCGGACCACATACAAAGGTGACAAAAGTCAGGTTCTCACAAGACCGAGGAACAAGACTGCTGTTTTTTGGGTGTGACGAAGTTTAGACTTGTACAAGCATAGCGGCACAAAATTTCACACTCAACGAATTGCACATCATTATAACTTATTCAGTCATTCTTCTGTCTGTCCTACGACAGACACACAGCCCCTTCCAAAGCCAATCCTCCACAGAGTGCGACCGAGTCCTTCCTCTTTCAATTTCCAGGATCCTCTCTTTTCCTTAAGGTCATCCAGTAGCTGCTTCCATCTTCTTTCTCGTCTTGCCGTCACTACTATCCTTCCCTCTATCCGTTCTTTAATAGCGTGTTTTAGAAGGCAGTTCCTACGAAATATGTGACCAATTCAGTTACATTTCCTTCCTTTTACTGTTTGTATCATATTCCTATCCTCCTTGACTCTTTGTAACACTTCTCCATTTCTAACATGATCGCTCCAACTGATCTTCTCCATACTTCTCCAGCACCACATTTCAAAACTACCAGGCAATTTATCAAGCCACAAGAATTAAAATTTATTTCAAAATAGTTTTATTTGCCATTAACTTATGCGAGGTCTGCATGTATTTAGAAAAAGGCTCGGCAGAACCCTCTGGAGAGGGGATCATCCCGGCGCACGAACTCGGCATAAAAAGACGATGACGGTGACATCATCATCACCATAATCAACAACAACAACAACAACAACAACAACAACATGCCCGTGGACGAAGACACTGGAACATTAAACTCCGTGACCATCGGCATATGGCATCGCGAATCGCCAAGGCAAAACATCAAAATTTTACTTGTGACTAAACCAAACTTTCTTTTCTACGTGCACCTGGGCATCTCGGGGATCGGTAGAGACGGAATACGTTCCCCCGCACTTCGTACTTTCCAGAATAATAACTCACGGAAAGCCAAAGAACTGTTCCTAGCCAGTCGACGCATTCGCCTCATTCCCCAACATTACCATACGTTTTTTGCACTCCACAGTCTTCATGAACAAAATCGTGACGCAATTATTTCTTAGATTTGTGGAAGTAAATAAACTGTGGTCATTTCAAATATGATACCTGCTGAGTAGCGGTGTGATCTAGTGGAAATTGGTATTTGGAAAGGTATCTGCACTGAGTGGTACACAGGAAACGTCGCTTGGAGCAAGAGACACTTACAAAATCCTTGAACACGAGACAGCTGCAGCAGAGTTCAAGGGAGACAGTAGACCTTGGTACCAGAAACCGTGCGGGAGACTTCGCGTAAATTCGTGCTCTCCGCAAACGGCGAGACGACCCCAACCACAGTATTATAATGGACGTTTATTTTATGATTCGTGTTTCTGCAGTAACGGCTGACTGTAACAGCTCTGTCTTATCTCAACATGCACCAGCCACGCTGAGAGGCAACTCGTCGCAAAGCGTGACCAACTCACATTTAGGAATCTACAAAACATTCACGATCTCAACTGCGAGAAAGTAGATTTGTCTTTAAAATGTCCCACTAACAAATATACCATGACGTTAATGACGTTACAAGAAGGAAATTACATTTCGAAAGAAAATGTGACTTTATTTGTGACTGTTTGCTTTTATCAGGTATTCAGACGCACCTCTTCTGTTGATCACAGGTAAGTTCATTTAGAGACACAAGTTTAAATGCACAGATTATATAGTATGGAATAAAATGGCAAGGAAAACATGAAGTGCCAACAGGTGGGGATTTCGAAGAAAGAAGACGTGGCCTCTTTCAAGATAGCATTCCCACGGTGTCCAGGAAAGACTGAGGAAAACTGAAGTAAGATAAGACGTTAAGTTGGACAATGCCAAAACCGAGTACCCCTGGACCATTCGTCGGATCGCTTGCAGTGTTGTTGAACACGACTACTTGGACAGCAGCTATCCACACTGGTCCACTGCATCACCAGCATCAGAATGCTGGAAGCGGACTGTTTTAATGAACAAAGATACAAAGAAACCATAATTAATTTCTCCCTCCCACCGACGGCTATGATTCTGTACAAGCACACAGTTCATGTCAGATTCGATTTAAAGCCATTTTGCTTCAATCAAATGAAAATTAAATTTGGAACGTGAACTTGTTTTGTGCGCTGCAGATTTCTTCTGGCTGCCAGCATGATCTATAGTTCGGGTGGCTATGGAATTTATCGAACTCACTTTCAGTGAGAGAATTGCTCTGAAACGAAAGTGTGTCCGCTTGCAACTCGTCAGTAAATTCTATACGCTAAATCGATTTCTGATCTCCGTTCTTATTCTCAAATCGATTCATCTACAATCCGATTAAAACGTAAGCCTAGCAGATACAGTGAATTATAAAGTAATGCATATATTCGTCAATATATTAGAATTACGCTACATTCCTATACAGGCATGAATAGGCCCTTAGGGCTCCAGGAGGTTGAGGCTCCCAAGAGTTTCCAGACAGCAAATGAAGGTGGTACGGTTGTCAGCCTTACACACCGGCCGCCTTTACCCGAAGGAAATATTCCTGGTACACGTTTCTGTTAGACACAGAGTCGACCCCAGGGCCACAGTGTGGCCGGAAGGATTATGTCAATGAAAAGTTCCAGTGACACCATCGGGAATCGAACCAACTGCGCTACCGAGCGCGTCGTTTAATCTTTGTAGGTCTTATATACATAAAGCACAGTTCGGCTTTCGTTCAGATTATGGGCTGCCACAAATTTGAGCAGTTTTGTAATGGTTTCTATCACATTTATCATTGAGAGCACATTTACACACACTTAACCTGTCAGACCTCCATCTACATGCCAGCTTTTGTATGTAATCAAATATGTGACTTAATGTGAACAGTACTGTCATAACCAGCAAAATCTGTTTATTTACCACACAGAACAGAACGTCTAGGCAGTTTCCTGATCAAAGAGTTTTGTCTACCACAAAATGAATAATTCAAACCCGATATCTCAGTGCGTATTGTACAGAAAAAAGACGTAGACGCCTAAAACTTAATTCACTTACAGATGTTGCGGATGAGGACGATGAGCCTCAGGGTCATAAACAAGGAAGAAAATTGTTGATCAGATGAATAATAAACATCTACTTCCAAGTGAAGATTCTGTACCTCCAGATTGGTCTGCCGGGGACAGGCAAGAGGACAGACGGGAAATATACACAGCAAAAACCGAGACTTTTGCGTCAATACATGACCATTTGATAACTGGCTGCCATCTCCGATTACAACCGATCGCGGCACCACGGCTAATTATGGGTAAATGAACACTAACAAGAAATCGCTTCAAATTACTCTATCAGTGAAAGACTGTACTACAGAATATTCTGAAAATTATTCTAAAAGACGTTCTTATTTGCGATATCGAGTGACTCCATCTATACACTGTTATGACGCATTGGCTAATATTTTTACACAAATCCTACTGCTTTCACTAGCAAAGGTAGATAGCGAACGACACCAGAGAAAGTGCACAAAATAAAAGGCGTTAAAACATATCATTTTCTTAGCAATGGACCAACTTAATGAACAAATTCTTGTTTTATAATAAGAATCTGTGCATTAAGTTAGTCAGTAGTTAAGATTATACTGCGATGCACGGTTAGCAAAACACACACACACACACACACACACACATATATATATATATATATATAAAATTTTGTTTGTTTTTCAACAACAAGAACGACACGTAGATAGGAACGCCTTCAAGTTAACACGTGACCAGGGTATAGGCTCTAACCCCAGCATTCCTTACGCATTCCATTCCCAAGCAATTAATTACAGCCTAGGACAGGGAACGTGTAATTAAGTGCAACCTATTACATACGGGCTCACGAAGGGTGGGGTGGCAGGGTGCGGAAGTCGCGACTCGGAAACCATATCACGACCCCACACAGCCGACCCACAGTAGCTGTCTGGGTGTTGCCGGGGGTGCGCTTGCCGACATGTTCTCTAACGGCAGAGCGACTAAGCCTACCAAAAATGTCACCTGTCACAGACGATCGGGAAATGAACAAATGTGCTTCAGACCGAACTCGTGAAGCTTCCCAAGACGCTTTTTCCTTAAACAAACAGTCGCCATTTGGGCTTCTTGAACATGTACTGTATGTATTTCATCTCTTCGGGCGTTTCGAAGAAACGTGTTACATCCACCTTTACGGTGACTGAATTAGGTTCACATGTGGGACGGACCTAGTTCAGTCACCCTGAAGTTGGAGGCAGTATATTCCTGCAAAACATCTGTACAAACTAACACAGCGCACAGTGTAAAAATCCCTGAACAACAACCACCATTAAAACCATAAAACATATATCAAGTTTGTTCTTTCTAACTTCGGTAACAACACGTCTGGGAACCATTCTTCATATTCATGAGGGCTCAGCTTTCTTGTTGGATAGTTTAAAAACTGCGGCACACAGAAGAATTTAAAGCTACTGTCTACATCTGTCTCTTACAATCGCTGAACTGTGCACAAACAGAAGCACAGAAGCCGTAATTCTAGCAGAAAGTTCAGTCCCGAGGTTACGCACAACGAAGAAACAACAGACTATTTTATTTAATAGGACAGATAACAGATAAGTGTTCGGCTCATGAAGTAAACTGGTACCGTCATGCAGGGTCAATGAGATAAGGTATCACGCCCTGAACCACGAAAACAGGGGCGGGGGTGTATGATAAAGTGGTGGCTGCATATTTTAATTCGCCTTGAGGAAAGTGAAGGCTTTTTATTTACGACAGTGCAAACACGCCTGATCTTAATAACCGAAGTATGAAAGTGAGGATGCAAAGCCACCCTTCTCAAAGTTTAGTTTCACTAAATTGAGACTTTTTTAAAGTTTTACAGTTTTTACACGCGGAATCGCTAAAGATAGTTGGCGACTGTACGTAAAAACCTTCCTTTTACAGCAATTTATTGTCAAACACAACTTTAATGTGATTAAACACTTTATTATCCAACTAATGCGCAATATATAATATGTAGATACAATTACAATTACAAGAACTCTTGTAATTTTTAGCCAAGTACTGTACAAGGCTCCCCGATGATGGATCCTCTGTGATCCGAAACATGTTGGGAGCACTTTTAAATATTTTACAACTTTAACTGCATCTACATATTATATACTGTGCATTAGTTGGATAATAAGGTGTTTTTCATTGATGCATGGTGCAAACATGAAGATAAATTTAACCCTTAACCCGCTAACGTGGAAAATATGGTGAGCTCCTAATAATGCCAGCAGATGACATGGGATTTAACTCGGCGTTTAAAGGGTTAGTGTAATTTTTAGAACAGCATTTTACAAAAAAGAAATATATTAAGAACATGTCTACAAGCAAATGACTGTAAAACATCAGCTGCTACAAAGTACCATGAACTATACGCACGCCGAATTTCATAACTCTAAAATCTCTGGTTGCTTAAAAATGCACGGAAATGTGATCAAATGAACAATGCGAAAGGGTCCATAACGGCCTCGCCAGAGTCCATTTCATTTCTAAGTTACGTAAACGTGTAAGTCATTCAGAGATGTTCGCGAACAAGTACAGATTTTGACAAGAAAACAAACTACAGAGACTGGACCGGGCCTATTGGAGCATCAGGAAAGTCAAAGGATTTGCATTCTGAAATGTGCATGGTATCTGACATCTGAAGTTCGCAGGTTTCATTACACATCGCATAGATTTGCATACGTTAACTGGTGGTCTGCACGTGTCTCTTTGAAGCACCCCACTATGCTCGGACTGTATAACGGGAAACAATGAAAGGCCATGCCTGACTTAAGGTAGTGAGACAAAACAATCTCTTCTGCAGCCTAACGGAACTGATTACTCGCGTTCACTTTTTCTTTCCGTTGTTGAAAAAAAATACACTGCTATGTGCTTCAGCAGTAAGAGAGAGAGAGAGTGAAAGGGCAGCTAATTAACTTCATGGGGAACAGACCTTCTTGAAGGGCTCATATATCCGTAGCTATTTAAGAAATTCGGATGAATGATGCAAGAAAAAACCAAAAAATATATCATCCCAGTTTACACCATTAACGACCCAAGGCTGTGACGTAGAAAAAGACACAAGAACGATGGGCATTGTTAATTGGAGACACGTAACGCAAGATAGGGTTGGATGGAGAGCAACTGGGAAGGCGCTCAACCTTCTTGGACAGTGGAGCCACAGAAGTAGAAGTAGAAGTAGTAGAAGAAGAAGAAGAGGAGGAAGAAGAAGAAGGAAAAAAAGAAAAAGAACAACAACAACAACGTCAAGAAATTCCCCACATTCTATGGAATCGGAAGGTTCGTTCAATACCGTGTTCACAGGAGCCCACCACATGTCGCTAAACTGAACCAGATTCAGTCCACATCATCCAATCTTATTTCTTTATGATCCACTTTAATAATATCATTCCTCCTACGCCTGAGCATTCGAAGAGGTCTCGTTCCTTCAGATTTTCCAACCAAAACCCTGCCACACACTTTGCCCATCTTAGTATCCTTACTGGACCACAATAATAATATCTTGTGAGCAGAAACATCGTGACGCACCACAACACGCACTTTCATCCATCCTCCTGTTACTTCCGTGAAAGACTATCTGCACATAAAAATGCTGGTCTGTACCATGCACATGGACGGTGTTTGCTGTGAGGTGGCAATTTTGTGTGCAACTTAGATAAATGTGACTGCTCAAAGGGTTAAGGACCCACAGGTGTTCTCCGAAGCTTATGGTAGGGCGAATTTTGAAACTGTGCAGTAGCCCCTGCTTCTCACGTTCCCGGAACGTGTTATCTGCAAAGAAATGCTTGAATCCGTTTCTCAGTTTCCTTGATTCGCGGAAATAATACTTTAGAGGAATCCCTGTGGAGGTATTACACGTTCCAGAATTGGATAATTAAAATGCAATTAAGACAGCGAAGTGAACTGGGAGTTGATTGGGTTAGCTGAAAACTGTCTTAATACGGAACGAAAAGGGATGCAATAATGTCTCCTTTACACCTGCCTCTGCAAACTATATTTCAGGACAGACATATTTATACGATTCTTGCAAACGTACAAAACTTGTCTTCTAACATTAAGTGGCACGCACTAGTCCAGAATGTTTGAGATGATAGTGCCTCGGAGAATACATTGACAGTGACGAGGAACCGGAGACCTGGAGAGCTACTTAACATGAAAAGTATGAAATGGGATATGAATATATGTGAGAGAGACTAAACTGGCTCAGGAGAAGGAGAAACGGGTCGACTTTCCGACAACTGTGTTTAGTGCGGAAGAAGAAGAAGATGGGAAAAGTCTATAAAATCAGTAATACCAACTGAAACCGCACTGTCAGAGCCACTTAGAAGTGGCAATAAAGAGGTCAATATTTTAAGGTGTTCTCTAACCAGTAAAACAAGAACGCCCGACGTGGAAGCGTGTCCGCCTGTGAGTCTGCGGCTAGCGTTAGATTTTAATTAAATTTGGTATGGAAGTTCCTTATTTAAAAAAAAAAAACCAGTCCAACAAGCCTGAATTTGCTAATATTTGGTGCAGTGGAAGTCATACATTACTTATAGGGGTGTTAATGAAATGTCACACTATTTTATACATGTATTGCTCGGTGTGAATACAGTTCGGTACAAAAGATATAAGTAAATGCACGCTCCGTGGAAATCAGAGCAATGGAGCCAAACTTCGTCCGATTTGGGTGAAATGCGGTATGTGAGACCTGAACGTCATGCTGTTGGGCACTTGCGTGTTTCGTAAACACCGCCGCAGGAAATTCCGTGCTTTTCGTAAGGGCGTTTATGAAATTACATTAACACGTAAAAACTTACATTGTGAAAGTAAGGAACCCCTCAGTGAAGTGTGTGCACAACGTCACGGTAGACAGTTTTCATACTTGGTACGTCCACAACTACTGTACCGCCATTTTTACTGATTCAAAGACACCAACAGGCCCACACTAAAACGCGTAACCTTTGTTTCCCACTCGTTTCTCCAGCTGCTACAGCCGCACAGCCGAATCCCAAACTGTACAGTCATATTACTGTGCCTTTGTTATATAATTAACCATTTTCGCGAAGCAGAGTGAAAACTGACAGTCACTTGACTACTCTAAGATATCCCCACCTTCTACAGCACCCAAACGCTCATTACCGCTTTCAAAAAAGGGCCACAGTTTGCCCTATCATCAGCCAGATGAATCCAGATGAACCCCTATATCCTAATTCCTTAAGACCCATTCTGACACTACCTACCATCTACGACTTGGTCTCCCAAGTAACCTATCTTCTCTGGCTTTTAAGAGTACAACACAGTATAGAAATAAATAAATTGTGAAACGTTGCATCTTGTTGGCTATACGCTGCCAATATATTAGCGGTGCACGGACATAATTAATGTTAAACTGTAAGCAATATCATTATCTCTCCCTTGCCACATTTTTTTGGTCACGTTCTGAACTGTAATTGTCACTCTGTCTTTAAATATCACCCAATTGACATCACAACACTCGAATGTCCAGGTAAAAGTTTTCTTTTTTTCCTATTATTCTTACTTGTTTCATATTTCGGAGCAATCCGTCTCCCCGAAATTGCCACAAAGGCGCTCTCGAAGTCCAACTTTGTGGCTACTGAACCTGACGACGCTGTCTAATGGGCGCCAAACGACAGCCGTTATCCGTTATCCGTGATTCATACGTCATGTGGGACCGATTTATCTGAGCCTGTACTGCTGTCGGCCACAAGATTTGAACACATATTGCGTCATTGATCGTTATGGACCAGATCGGCTATCAATATGTCAATTACATACATATAATTTTCCAGACAGAAAGATGCAGCAAACACGTATAAAATTTCTTCAGAGTGCAACGAGATGATCGCCGGTCCCAATGGCCACGCGGTCTAAGGCGTAGGTCTGCGGCCGCTCGCTTGCTGGGATTGCGGATTCGAATCCCGACGAGGGCATGGATGTCTGTCTGTTGTGAGTGTTGTGTGTTGTCAGGTAGAGGTCTCTGCGTCGGGCTGATCGCTCGTCCAGAGGGGTCTTACCGAGTGTGATCGTGATGCGGAGGCCCTGGCCCACTAGGGGCTGTTGCGCCATGAGGGGGGGGGGGGCGAAACAAGATTATGTTCAAATGTCAAAACACAACAGAAGCAACAATACTGTTCAAAATTATGTTTAAATAAAAATTATGTTCATCGTATAGTAAATGTATGTCCCTCGAAGAATGAATTATTTTGATACCCAGCTAACAATATTTCAGAAAAGTATATAGGTTACTAAGGAGATTCGCAGTTCGCACTTGACCCCCAGAATTGTTAGCTTCACTAATCAAGAGGTAGGCAGGGCATGTGGTGTGAACAGATGAGGAAATACCCAAAAAGTTTGGATTGGAAATTGTCGTGAAGGAAGGTGATTTCGGAGACCTACGCGACGGCCGGAGGAAAACACCGTAACGGGTCTGACCGAAACTGGGTGTCAGAAGGCGGAAGGATTGAATATCTCACAGGATCCGAGATATAAGCTTCCGTGGTGACAGTTAAGTACTGTAGTGTTACATTAAAAGAGGCAGTCTGCTGTATATGTGCAGGATAGCGAGTTAATGTCAGCACCGTATAAGGTCAGCGAAAAGGCGATACAACAGTAGTTTACGGCTTGGTGGACTTTCAAGTCAAAGTAACAGAACTGGCAAGTTTCTGCACGCAATTAGAAACTGTACTACAGCGTAGTTACTCCCTGTTATCAGGGCACTGTCATAACCCAGAATACCACAGCGTGTAACTTCAACGCAGCTTTATGTAATTTGTAGACTGCCTCCAATGGCAAGGGCCTAAAGTCGTCAAACATCATAAAAAATTGACGATTGTAGATTATGCGATGACCAGTATGAATATGGGGAAGACAAAACAAGAACTTAAGTGAACGAGAGGGTATAGAAAATTTAAAGAGGAAGCACTAGATCTCACTCCATGGAGAATCCACTTTGGAAGAGGGTGTGGACCTGTCAATAGGACAGTCTATGGAAAGTATGAATTGAATGAAATGGGCACGAATAGGATCACATTAGCCCTTTAAACGCCGAGTTAAATCCCATCTGCCATCTGCTGGCATTATTAGAAACTCACCATATTCTCCAAGTTGGCAGGATAAGTGTTAATGACAATGACACTACCGCGCAAGTGACAAAGTCATTGTGAATTAAACACTGCACAGCACCCACCTAGCAGAGATGGTGACCTGCTGTAAGACACTATCCAGAAGTTACGCCGGGACTGAGAGGAACAGCGAAATTCGTTAGTCAGAACAGTTCGCCTGCGGGCCGACAACAGAATCTCCCCATATAGGCACCTAAAGCGTCATCCTATTAATATTAACGATAAAGCCAGGTAAGACAGTCTATACGCCTGCAACACGACTTAAAGACGAGGTAGACTGTAACATAAACGTGATATTAACTTCCACTGTGAGTTTGTTACAATTTATCTTACTCCGAACACCCCTATAGAGACGGATGAGGCAGTTTACCTAACAGATAGTGTTCGTGTCAGTCTTAATTGAAGATTCCAGCCTGCAGTACACAAACTAACGCACTTCTCTCATCCGCAATGGAAACAAGCTGCCTCAACCTTCAGGCTTACCCACCTCTCTTCTTCTTCTTCTTCTTCTTCTTCTTCTTCTTCTTCTTCTTCTTCTTCTTCTTCTTCTTCTTCTTCTTCTTCTTCTTCGCATTGCACAAAGCACAACTAGAATGGGTTAAGATAACACTCCAATCGCGTCTCGTGGAATATGAGCTCAACTCGTACTCATGCTTGCCGTTCAGGTACAGATCCAAGATAGTCTTGACATGAGAACGGACTGTTGGTCAGACACCGATCTGAAGATGTTATTTCTTCTGCTAAGAATCCCGCAGGAAGTTCCCCGAAAAGTCAGTACCTATGCACTAAACAGTACGGTGTTAGATAGAAGAAGAACATAGCCATGGAAAATACTAATATAATTCTATGACACGGCGACTAATTTCGACGGGAGTAACAAAGGCCGTCCGGTGTACACGCGTTTATAAAATTAACGTCTGAATCACAAAGGAAACAATTGAGTCCCACGCCCCAAAAAACGTACAGTACCCTGGCCTTCTCCAACTGCTGATTCTTTCCAGACAAATTACTTTATCCTATTTGAAATAGTTCGCCGCGGATTATTTCTTATTTCCAGATATTTTCAATTCATAATTTTCATTAATCTCAGCACCTGTACTGCCGTTAGCGGAACTGTGTTCATTCGTTACTGCACGAAATCTATGAACTAATTATGAAATTTATTTCGACAGTAAAACCATCAAGATGCACAAATGTATCACATTTATTTTATTTCGGAGTGACACTCTACATATTTCGGACGGTCTTTCCGTCCATCATCAGGAGTTCAAGACTGTACCTATAGCAAAAGGCACTTGTCAAACAGATACTGCTGTCTGCTTCATAGCAAGCAGACAGCAGTATCTGTTTGACAAATGCCTTTTGCTGTAGGTACAGTCTTGAACTCCTGATGATGGACGGAAAGACCGTCCGAAATATGTAGAGTGTCATTCCAAAATAAAATAAATTTTATACATTGGTGCATCTAGTTGGTTTTACTGTAGAAATAATACTACGATGCACGGCACTATGAATGTCATATTTAATTATGAAATGTTGCTTGTTTATATAAGTATGACTCAGAGGAAATGGGGAAGTCCGCGGTGTAACTTGGGTTGATATTTGTCTTCAGAGACAGAAATAAACAACAAAAGTCACGCCTCAGTGAAGACAAGGTTACATGGCCATTTAAATGAGATGCTTTTGTGGGTGCGTTCGTACAGGTCGCGAAAAGTTTCGTCATGTCCGTCCGTTCGTCCGTTTGCCCGCCTGTCTCGTCTGCATGTACTGTATCAGCACGGTTCCAGCTGAACGGAATTTCGTCAAAATGGGTATTGGTAACTTAGATAAAAATGTTCGGAGGAATTCCAATTTGGTTAAAATCGGGGGGAAAAAAATATCGGGCACCTTACATGAAGACCGAGGTACGTTTATATTATCGACAGGAGTCCGAAATATTTTTGTAGCTCAATAACAGTGCAAAGGGACCCAACTGTTACATTTCCAAGGCAACAAAAAACAACTTTTATACGGGTAACAGCTACACCTACGCCAACAACAATGCAAACGTAAAGCATTGTTGTTTTCACGGCAACAGTGGTTAGAAGAAGGCGCCACAATGTCACGTTATAGTCTTGAACTCCCGACGATGGACGGAAAGACCGTCCGAAACATTTAGAATGTCACTCCAAAATAAAATAAACTTTATACACTGTTGCATCCAGTTGGTTTTACTATAGTAATAATGTTACGATGCACGGCTCTATGAATGTCAAATTCAATTATGAAATGTTGCTTGTTTATATAAGAATGTCACGTTATCCTGTACCAATTCGGTCGGTTTAATTGAAGCAAAACACTCTCTTTCCGTATTTTCCGCGTGTTTTCTTTCCTAAACACGTCACTACAGCATTTCGACTGTAGGACAGGTAATGTAAACAGGCGAAGCAAGCAAACCTCGACGGCGCTCTTTTGCGAGGGAAGCGAGTCAGGCAGCTTCAGCACACGCGGCAGTGCTTGAACGTCCTGTGTCTGGAGATACTCGAGGGAGCAGAACATAAGATGAATGAGGACACAGAAGCTCCAGCCCAAGAGAAATTCCACGAGCAGACGGCTGCTACCACACAGACACACAAAACGCACTGTTTAATGTAATTTATTCAGACTAATTATGACAGGCACAAAGCAGGGGGGCACTATTAACATCATGATGAGGACACTTACGCCAGAACATAGCGTTATTTCAAGGTACAGTCTTCACAGCAAAGTAACTACAAATTTATGGACTTCTCGCTTACAATGTTATCATTTTCAACATGAGAAAGGAAAGGAAAATATTACACGACGAGATTCGAAAGGATTTACCTTCCGAATAAAAGTTAAAAGCATTACTGACTGAGTTAACCTGCTTGGTAAAATTCCTGAAGAACTGCAGACCTCACAGTAGGCATTTATCGATATAATTAAACAGAAGGATAAACATGTGATGCACTTCATCAGTTACTGATTTGTAACCTGCGTTTAATAGCTTCGACAGAAGTACAGTCTGCGTTACTAATTTCATCCCATACTGACAAAATCAAATAACTAGTGAAGACCAAGTGCTGGTGCTTACAGTGCAAGATCTTAAACACTCATATATTCTGGTACGCTACGCCATGAAGATTAACAATAATTAACAGATGTTTCGAATGATCGTAACGTCATCATCCTCAGGGTCATGCAGTCAAAGAAGTCTTTCCGTTCCTCATAACATAACATGTTCAGCTGAAAGGGTGCAGTTAACTTCAGAATTAAACAATCATCCACTCCGTTAAGTCTAATTCTTACGAGCGGTTATTGTCAGAGTGACCTATCAAGTACGACAGCGACATGGAAATGGCTGCGGTTGTGAGACAAATCGCAGGGGACCGCCTGCCTGTCTGCAAGATAGATTGTTGCCATAAATTAAACTGGGTATGACGTTAAACCATAGTACGCGTTTGTACACTTTACTGCATCGATTAATACGTCACGCTGATACGTAGAGTTGCCCCACAATAACACAGAGATGAAGCAAACAGCTTCAAAAGGGATGGCAGATCGGATAGAACAGAAGCATCTACCTCTCAAATTAATGTAGGCCTATTCAATTATGCGTAGTTTACCGAACAAGTCTACCATAGAGCGCTGAATGATTGGATGGATGACAGTGAGTAACGGATAGGAAAGAACACTGAAGATCGCGGTCGTAGCATGTGACTGGCGGAACTGATGAAAACCACGAACATGTCAGGGTAGAAATCGTCCCGGCCAAGTTTCGAACCGGGTACATCTCGAACGAAGTCAGAAATGCTACTGCTAAAATGAACTTTTTCGGGTAGCTTCATCGTTCTACACTTCTTATCCAATCAACATCCGGTGAAGACTACGACTTATAAAACGCTTTCATTACGTATTTTTCTATGGTCGTCGGTTGTGCTCTGTCTCTTGGACTTAGATACTTTCCTCAGTATTCTGTACTCAACAATATGTGGAGAATACTAACCAATCTGGAATTGCAGGAAACGCACAACCATTTAGATATCATAGGAAATACTAAAAAGAAAAAATAGGAATGGATAAAACATAGAAATAATGGATCGTGGTTAAACAGACATTTTATTCTATATCGGAGTGAAGGAGGAGAAAGGAAAACCAAGACTGAGGTGGTTACAAGATGCTGAATAGAATCTTCAGGAGATTAAAGTTAAAAGATGGTGCCAGAAGGCAATAAACAGAGAATAGTGGGCGTGCTAAAGTAAGGAGGTTAAGGTTCTCAGAGGACCGTAGAGCCACGGGGTGGATGGGTGGGTGGGTAGGTAGGTACGTAAGTAGGTGGGTGGGTGGGTGGGTGGGTGGGTGGGTGGGTGGGTGGGTAGG
>Ga0123357_10004478_pt1 | contig 16410 bp, 13 predicted proteins | sample TergutEmb28metaG_FD_89873 | JGI IMG/M metagenome (GOLD analysis project Ga0123357, IMG submission 89873) | Embiratermes neotenicus P4 segment gut microbial communities from Petit-Saut dam, French Guiana - Emb289 P4 | ecosystem: Host-associated > Arthropoda: Insects > Digestive system > Gut ... | reverse complement strand
GGCTCAATGGGGGATATGCAAAATGAGTTTTTGCTTGCGATGAAGCAGATCACCGATGGGTACCAGACGACGCAGGAAGCGCTCGACGACCTTGCGATGAAGTGGGACGCGTATTTGCATTGATTGTCATGTATTATCCATGCGCCGGCGGCTTTCAGCCTTTGACGTTTTCGAGTATGTACACCGAAAGCAGGAGCCCGAAATAGTCCTCGGGCGCGTCCCACTTGAGCGCCGTGATCTCTTTGATTCTGTTCAGCCGGTAGATCAGCGTGAGCCTGTGGATGAACAGCGCTTCGGCGGTCTGAACGGCGTTGCGGCAATTTTTCAAATACAGGCTCAGTGATTTGTAATAATTCGTCCCGGTCTCCGCGTCTATTTGTTTGAGTCTGACAAGTTCGGCGTGGCAGGTGAAATCCGCGTGCAGGCCTTCAACGCATTTTGTCATCAGGTATTTCAATCTGAAGTCCTCGAAATGGTAGATCCAGCTTGCGGATTCGCTTGATGCGCCGGTTTTGAGCGCTATGCCGGCTTGGGTATAGTGCTGCCTGAGATTGTAAATATCGTCAAAAACCACGCTTGCGCCGACTTTGTACCGGCCTTCTTTCGCGAAGTATTCAATCTGCGCAATGAACGTTCCGAGAGTCTGCCCGCCGAGCGAAAGGTTCGCGACGATAGCGACGTTTTCGTCAAATTCGACCCCGCATGTCCCTTTGTAGCGTTTTTCGAATTCCCGGCATACATAATGCCGTTCAGGCGAAGAGAGTTCGTCTGTCGAGAGCTTCAGACAGACATAGCTGTCATCGCGGGCCCAGTGATATTTTCTGAGTATCTTTGTTAAATCGATAGCGGCGGGATCGGCCCCGCCGAGCGCCTGGCTGATTGCGCCCTTCATTTCAAAAATCGGCTGGTCGCGCTGGATCAAATCGGCATACGCTATTTGAACAAATTCCGCAAGGTAGGCAAGAAGCGCAAGATCGGTCTCGTGAATCTGACGCCTTAGTTCATTGACGACGATGCGGCCGATGAGCTTTTCATCGGCAAACAAATTCGCGCAAAGACAGCTGAAAGGCAGAATACCTGAAGGCAAGATGAAAGGATCCTTCGCCTCGCTTGTCTCTACATAATACGGATCGCTTTTCAGGGAATTGACGATGTCCAAAGGGACGAAACCGCTTTCATCCGGATGCGGGACATCGAGGTTTTGTTCTATTTCTTTGTCACTCACATATTCAAACCTGAAATTTGTGTTCATGAGACGGATAACGTTTTCAAAAACAGGAATGCTGGCGTCAAGCATGGCGTACAAATACTCAGCGCCTGTCTTTGGATTTGCCTTCAGGGCCAGGTCCCATTTGTCATACAAATCAAACGTTTCATTAACGGAATTGATAATTTCGCCAGGCTTTGCGCCTTCGACAACCAACAGGCGAAAGCCATCATAACTGGGGATATCGCAGGGGTTTCCGGAGCAGACAACGAAACATCCGTCCCACTGTTCAAGCGGCAGAGCGCTGCTTTCAACGATATATAGCCGGTTTTTGGCGATATTGATGCCAGGATAGTAGTATTTCGGGCGCTCAAGCTCAAGCGCGGTATGCGCGATACCGTAAGCTTCGACTGGGTAGTCCCTTTCGAGGCGCATTTTGATGATCTCAAAGCTAAGCAGCATCGTTGTTCACTTTCATTATACAAACTATATGAAACCGATGGCTTCTTGTCAAACCAAATCATTAAAATATTGTATTTCCTTTATCCCGCCCGCCATGCTATGATGATTTCGCCCAATCGATACAGATGGTTCAATTGCTAATTTGAAGTAAACGGAAATATTGAGGTATTACTATGTCTGAAAACGATATCATACGTAAGAAAACGAACTTTGACGGCGAAGAGATAGAAGTCATTTACCGTAAACTCCGGTCGCGCCCGAAAATCGGCGAGGCTTACGCGGACGCGCTTGCCGAGGGGCGTCAGCCCACCTATATGCGCGACGGCTTCGGCGACCATCCGGCGTTGAACCCGAGGACATATGAATCTAGCCCCGGGATCATCTGCGAACAGGACGTCGTGATTCCGATGCGCGACGGTGTGAAGACCTATTGCGACATATATCGTCCGGCGGGGCAGGAGAAGGTCCCCGTCATCATCTCATACAGCCTGTACGGCAAGCGCGCATGTATCGACGCTCCGGGTGTGGAATACCAAACGCTTGGCGTACCGTACGGCTCACATTCAAAAAACGCCAAGTTTGAGGGGCCCGACCCCGATTACTGGTGCCATCACGGGTACGCCGTGGCGAATTATGACCAACGCGGCTGCAACAACTCAGAAGGGGATATCCTCATGTGCCCGTCGGTAGAAGGCCTGGACGCCTACGATCTCGTTGAGTTTCTCGGGACCCGCGAATGGTGCAACGGAAAGGTCAGCTTTGTGGGCAACTCCGCGTACGCCGTCATTCAATGGAAGGCCGCTGCGGCAAAACCTCCGCACCTTGCGTGCATCGCCCCCTGGGAAGGGAACCTTGACACCTACCGCCAGTTGCTTGCCACCGGCGGCATCGTCGAGTGCGGATTCAACCCCTACCTGTTCACGAAGCTGTTCGGCGAGAACTATATGGAGGACCACTACCTGATGGCGCTTGAGCATCCGTACTACAATGCTTATTGGGCCGACAAGGTGGCGGATGTAAGCGAGATAGGGGTCCCCGCGTACATCACAGGCGGTTGGAGCCACTTCCACAATTATGGCGCCATAGAAGCTTTCGCGGGGATCAGGATAAAGGAGAAATGGCTGCGTATCCACCGCGAGTTCGAGTGGGCGGACCAGTACCACCGCGACAACCTCGAAGACCTCAGGATGTTCTTCGACCGTTATATGAAAGGGATCAGAAACGGCTGGGAGTCGACGCCGCGCGTCAGGATCGACGTGATGGACAAATACGACCAGGACTACGCAACCAAACGCGTCGTCGCGGATTTTCCGATACCGGGTACGGAATATAGGAAGCTTTGGCTTGACGCGTCTGACGGTTCCATGAAAACAGCGCAGCCGAAACTCGAGGCGCGGACATCGTACGACGCCAACATCACAAAGCCTGAAATAGCGCCTACCAGCGAAGGCACGTTTGTATACCACCGCGAAACCCCAGACCCGAACAACGACAGGGCCGTATTCAATTTGCGATTTTCGGAGGATACCGAGCTGACGGGGCATATGAAACTGCGCCTGTGGGTCGAGGCGGAAGGCAACGATGACCTGGATCTTTTCGTGGCCGTGCAAAAACTCGATGCCGACGGCAATTGGCTGCCCTGGTACGCAATGGGCAAACCTCATCCGGGCGCTCCGGCCCGCCTGCGCGTGTCGCTGCGCGAGCTTGACGAGGAAAGGACCACGGAATACCGTCCGTACCAGACGCTGAACAACCCCCAGAAGCTCGCTCCCGGCGAGATCGTGCCTGTGGATATCGATGTCTGGCCGTCGAGCCGGTTCTGGCATGCCGGTGAACAGATCAGCCTTGTGGTCATGGGGTACTATGAGCGCTTTGACTGGTACGAGCCGTTCGACTACAGCACGGTCAACAAAGGGCGCCATGTCATATACACGGGCGGCAAATACGATTCCTACCTTCAGGTACCTTACCAGCCGCGTGAACAGCATGGGAGACAGGAGAGATAACGGGTAATAGATGAATAGCAGAACAAGCCATTTGATAAGCGGCACAGCCATACTGGTCTTTTTGGGGCTGCTTTATTCCTGGTCAATTTTCAGGGCGCCGCTTACGGCGCTGTTCCCGGCATGGACGCTGACGCAGATTTCCGTGACGTTTACGCTGTCCATAGCGTTTTTCTGCGTGGGCGGATTTGTCTCCGGGCGGCTTTCTTTAAAGGTCTCGCCGCGGGCGATCATTCGTATTTCCGCGGTGCTGCTATTGACAGGATTTGTATTGATCACAATATTGCTCGATCAGAATGCGGAAACCCGAAGCCTGTATGTCCTCTATATCTTCTACGGCGTTTTCGGCGGGAGCGGCGTTGGGCTTTCATACAACGCGGTAATAAGCGCGGTCAACAAGTGGTTTCTCGGAAGGGTAGGCATGGCTTCCGGCATACTCCTGTTCGGGTTTGGCGTCGGAGGTTTGGCCTTGGGAAGCTTTGTCAGCTTCCTATCCGGGTTTATCGGCATCGTTCCGGTATTTGCCGTTCTCGGCGTCATCATGGCGGCGATCCTGTTTTTCCTGTCGTTTTTTATCAGAAACCCTTCGGCTCGGGAGGCGGAAGCAGGCACAGCGGGGGAGATTTCGGCGGAGGCTAATGCAGCAGGGGCTGTTTCGGCGGAGGCCAATCAGCCGGAAACCGTGGCAGCCAGTGCGGCGGCCGGTGTCCGCAGCTACACACTGACACAGATGCTCAAGTCGCCTTCATTTTGGGTGCTTTTTCTCTGGATCATGGCTACCTCGATGGGCGGCCTGCTGGTCATCAACAGCGCGGCAAATATCGCGGTGTTCTTCGGCGCGTCCGGGGTGATAGGCCTCATCGTCTCGGTTTTTACGGGGGTAGGCCGGCTGATCATCGGACTGTCATATGACCGCTTTGGCTGCACGAATGCTATGATGATAAACAATTTGATATTTCTGCTCGGGGGTGTGACACTGACGCTTGGGGCGGTGACGGGGAATGTCTCGTTCATTTTCATCGGGCTGCCGCTCATCGGCGTGTCGGAGGGCGGCGCCCCGGCCATGACCTCCGCGTCATCCATGGGGTTTTTTGGCCCGGACAACTTCTCGACCAATTTCGCGACACTGACCTTCTCAATCCTTCCCGCCGCTATCATAGGGCCGCTTGTGTCGAGCAGGCTTCAGGAGATTTCCGGCGGGGAATATTTGACTACGTTTATCATGTTGATAGTGGTGGGCGTCGTCGCCATGGTTTTGACGCTGATCCTGAAAGCCATCGGGAACAGGGTTTTATAATCATGTAAAAAATATAAATAATGTTAAAATAAGGGTTGACAGTATATACCATATATACTATTATCAACCTATGAATATTTCGCTTTGCATTTTAGACAGAGACTCGTACTTCACAAAGGCCTTCATGGGGACGGTGGCGCTCGACCACGCGGGGTTTGCCGTGCGGGCGAGAAGCGCCTGCGGGCCTGACTGTCTGAAGGATGTAGACGCCTGCATCGATTTCGGGCAGGACGAGGCGGAAGAGCGGGAGCATTGCGAGAAAGCCTTTCAGCCTTTGTGCGGGAAATACGCCGGTGTAGAAGCGATCCTGAGGGAAGCCAGGGCGTTTGTATCGGGCCGCGGGTCCGGAGTGGACGCGAGTGTAAGGGGTAGAGTGGACGCGGGGGCCCGGGTCGGTGTGGACCCCTTGACAAGGGTCGGTGTGGACGCGGGAGCAAGGGGCAGCGTAGGCGCCGGGGCACGCGCAAGCGTCGGCGCTTTTGGGGCTTGCCAGGATTGCGGGATGGATGCGCCCCCGTTCCGGTCGGGAGCGTTGGTCTGCGTTTACGCATGCGCGGGCGGGCTTGGCGCGAGTACGGCCGCGATCGGGACCGGGCGTGAGCTGGCGCGGTACCGGGGGGAGCGCGTCCTGTACCTGAGTCTTGAGGACGCCGAGGATCCGGGATTGTTCCCGGCCGGGGTACGCGCGCAGCGTGCGGAAGAATTGCTCTTCAGGTACCTCCGGTTCTTGCGTACGGGGGGCGCGCGGGGAACCTGCGCGGAACTGTTTCGCGCCGCACCGGGCAGCGATGAGTACGGCCTTTTACGGCTGGCGCCGGATGACGGCCTGGGCAGTCTTGCCGGCCTGTTGCCGGAGGAACTCTATGATTTTCTTTCGCGCTTTGCCGACGCTCTGAAGCTGACGCGCATAGTACTCGATTTCGGGACGCGGCTGTACTTCCTCAAAGAGTTTGCCGCGCTGCTGGAAAGCGGGGACGCGCTCTTTGTCGAGGCGACGGCTTCTGACGACGAGTGTTCGCGCAAAAGAAAAGCAATTTTTGGCGCGGACGACCAGGCGGTCGCTGTGGCCTTCCCTTATTGCGAAGAGGACGTCAGGCGGCTTGACCGGTATGTGGACATCGGGCTGGCGAACGCGTTCGGGCTTGCGGTCAAGGAACTATGCGACAAGATCACGGGAGATGTCATATGAACGTGAAATGTGAGGCGGCTAGACAAATACTTGTCAGGGATCTCACGGAGGCGGTCCGCCTGGCGGTGAGAAGCGCGGCCGATGAACTGGCCGACGGGGAAGTGCTCGACCTGATCGATGAAAAGCTGCTTGCGCACCCGGAACGCCGCGCGCTTTCTCAAAAGGAATTGATCGGCGTAGCCGAGACAGTGTTTTGCAGGACGCGGCGGGAACTCTCCGTGCTCCAGCCGCTCGCTGACGATCCTGAAGTGACGGAGATCATGGTGAACGGCAAGGATTGGGTCTTTGTCGAACGGCGCGGCGAGCTGTCGCGCGCGGACGCGAGCTTTGAAAGCACTGAGGAGCTCGAAGACGTCATACGGCGTATCGCGGCCAAGGTCCACCGCGAAGTGAACGAATTGTCGCCGATACTCGACGCCCGCCTTTTGGACGGGTCACGCGTGGGCGCGGTCTACAAAAACATAGCGATCGGCGGGCCGACGCTCACGATAAGGCGGTTCCCCGAAGCCGCGATCACGATGGATGATTTGATAGCCTATGGCTCCATCACGAGCGAAGCGGCGGAGTTTCTGGCGAAGCTCGTCAAAACCGGGTACAACATATTTATCAGTGGCGGGACGAGTTCGGGCAAGACCACGTTTCTCAACGCGCTGTCAAATTTCATACCGCCGGGCGAGCGGGTCGTGACTATAGAAGACACGGCCGAACTCCAGATCGCCGGTATTGAAAACCTCGTAAGGCTTGAATGCCGAGGCGCGGGGATTGAAGGCCGTGGGGAGGTCACCATAAGACAGCTAATAAAGGCAAGCCTGAGAATGCGCCCGAACCGGATCATCGTCGGGGAAGTGCGCGGCGAGGAAGCGCTTGACATGGTACAGGCGATGAATACCGGGCACTCGGGTTCGCTCTCGACAGGGCATGGCAATTCGCCGCGAGGGATGCTGTACCGGCTTGAAGCCATGTTTCTGCAATCGGCTGATTTTCCTGTCGACGCCATACGCAGGCAGCTTTCCGAAGCCATAGACATCATGGTGCACCTTTGCCGCCTGCCGGGCGGCGGCAGGGCGGTGTCCGAGATCGCTGAGGTCGCGGATTACGAGGACGGCGAAATAGCGCTGAATACGCTCTATTTGAGGGATATGGGGCAGGGGGGCGCCGGGCTTGTGAAAAGGGGGGAGCTGCGGAACCGCGAAAAACTGCTGACTGGGGGGCTGGGCTGAATGGGTATTGATTATATGGTGTACTCGCCGACGCGGCGGGAACGGCTCAAATACTATCTGATATGCGTTTCCGGCCTGGCGTTCACAGGGTGGCTGTTTTTCAACAGCCCGGTCGCCATCGTTTTTCTAGCGCCGCTTTCCTTGCCGTTTGAAAAGACGTGGAGGCAATCCCGCGCCGATAAGCGCCGCAAAGAGCTTGCGGCCCAATTCAAGGATATGCTGCTTTCGCTTTCCGCGTCGTTTCAGTCAGGAAGGCATATGGCGGAGGCGATCGCCGAGGCGAAAAACAACCTGCTCGAAATCTATCCGGCGGCGGCCCCGATAAATATTGAACTCGCGCTTATGGCGCGCCGTATGGGGCCCGGAGGGGAGAGCGAGTGGGAAGTGCTGTCGGATTTCGCGAAGCGAAGCGAGAATGAAGACGCCCAGAATTTTGCGTCTGTCTATTATACTTGCCTGGCAACCGGCGGCAATCTCGTCGGCGTTGTGAACCGGACCGCGGAGATCATACTCGAAAAGATGACGATCAGGCGGGAAATAGACGCGTTGATGGCGCAGAAAAAATATGAGGCAAAGCTTCTCACGGCTGTGCCGTTCCTCATACTCTTGTATCTCAGGCTCAGCTCGCCAGCGTACCTGACCCCGCTGTATACGACGGCTGCGGGACTGCTTGTGATGGCTGCCGCGCTTGGCGCGCTCGCTGCCGCTTTCTTTTGGAGCGGAAAAATCATGGATATTGAGGTGTGAGGATGCTGAAACTCGATCAAGCCTTGGACAATCTGACGGGCGGCGCGGAGCGGCTGCGCGAACTGTACCGCGCGGCGTTTTCCGAAACCGAGGTTGAAAGCCTGGTACGGGAAACAAAGACCCAAAACAGAAAAACAGCGCTTCTGATCCTGCTAGTCCTCGTCATAGCGGTGGTTTCGACTGTCTCATCGTCTTTTTCACAGGCCGGTGGGCAAGCGGGAATGCCGCTCGACCTTTCACGTCCGGGAGCGGGCGACGCGCCAAAGACCGTTGTGGCAGACGTCAGCGCCGAATACGACGGCTATACCGCGAAGCAGCGCGCGTCATTGCGAATACTCCCGCGCGAACCGTCTACTGAGGAAGCGGAAGCACTCCTGCGCGGCTTTGAACAACGGCTTCCGGAGCTTGTGCTCGGGGAAAATGAATCGCTTGGCGCCGTGGTATATGACCTTGCGCTTCCGGACGCGGATGGCGATACCGGCGCGGAACTGAGCTGGAGCAGCAGCGACGCGCGCGTCATTTCAAACGAGGGAAAGGTCAACCTGGTCGGCGTGGAGCAGGGGACCGTAGTCGTACTGACGGCGCATATCAGGCTCGCGTCCGCGCAGGACTCGTTTCATCTTGGGGTCAAGACCGGCGCCGGAGCGCCGGAGGCGGGCATCGACGCGGCCCTGAACGAGAGGCTTTCGGAAGAAGTAAAAAAGGTATCAGAAGCCCGGGACGGTGAAGCCGCGCTGCTGCCCGACTCGACGCCCGACGGTGTGAAGCTTGTTTGGAAAGCCCCCGAAAGCAGTGGGAACGCCGCGGCGATCTTTGGCTGCTTATTGATAGCTGTGTTCTTTTTCACGCAGCGTTACCGCGCCGCGACAAGGCGTATAGAAAAGGCGCGCGCGGAGATGGAGCGGGATTTCCCCGGCTTTATCCAAAAGCTGGGGCTACTGCTCGGAGCAGGGCTGGTCATCACGTCGGCCATCTCAAGGATCACGGATGACTACCTGAAGATGCGGGATATCTATGGGAAGAAACGCCTTTATGAGGAGCTGGCGGCGGCGCAGGACAGGATGAAGGCTTCGGGTACGCCGCTTTCCCGCGAATTCGCCGACCTTGCGCGGCGCAGCGGGCTGCGCGAACTGATGCGGTTCAGCGCCACGCTTGCGGACAATATCGACAAAGGCAGCACGCTCGCGGACAAGCTTCGCATAGAAAACGAGCTGCTGTGGGAGAGCCGAAAAAAGCGCGCCGAGGCCGACGGGCGCATCGCGGAAACAAAAATGATATTCCCGATGGTGCTGCAGATCCTTGCCGTGATCGCGATCACGGTCATGCCGGCGGCTTTTGAAATGGGATGACAGGCCTATGGGCATAGGCGGGCGGCGTCTATATGGAAATGGGATGATCAGCCGATGGTTCAGGGCCCCGGCTGCGCCAGAATATATGGCCCACAAGGAGAAGGTCTGATCGGAACAGATCAGATCGGAAAGAACAGATCAGAAAGAACAGAACAGATCAGATCAGAAAGGAGACAGGAATGAAAACATTGTTGAAGAACCCGCGCGGAGGTATGGAGCTCGTCCAGGTAGCGATCATCATCGCGATAGCTATTGTGGTTGGCTTGATTTTCAGGAGCAGGGTAGAGGAGTTTATCGAAAATGTCTTTTCAAATCTTTCGGCGGGAAAATTCCTGTAAGGGAGGCGCGATGGTGGAGGCTGCGATATTTTTTCCGATCGCGGTCTTTTGCGCTATGGCCGTCATGGCCCTGCTGCTGAATATGTACAGCCAGGCCGCGACGCAGGCGCATATGCATATAAGCCTGCGGGCGGAGGCCGCCGCCTACGGCGACAGGACAGAAACGCGCCTGTATGACGCCTATACGCGCGACCGTTATAGAAAAGAAGCGGAGAGCGTGTCATTTTCGGTGCGGGAAACCGGCAGTCCGTTATTAAAAAGCCTTGAGGCGTTTCGCGCAAAGACGTATTATGGCGGGAAATTCACGGACCCTTCCGGTTATGAAACCGAGTATTACGCGCGGTGCTATATTCTCGACGAGTCCGCTTTGGCACGGGCAAAGGCCGTGGTGACGGGGCTCGCGCCTTCGCTGAACGGAAAAGCGGCGGACAATGGGTAGCGGCGTGATGGAATTGTCCGCTGGAAAACTAAAGCTGGACGGACGCGGCAGTATATCGGTGTTTCTCGTGGTCGTCTTCGCCTGCTTTATCACCGTCACTGCGGTGCTGTTCGTAGGCGCGAAAGCGGCGGCCGGCAGGAGCATGGCGGACGCTTCGCTGCAGCTTGCGGGCCGCTCCGTGCTTTCGGAATATGACAAGCGTCTGCTTTCGGACTATGGGCTGTTTGCTTTCAGGGGCGACGAGGGCCGTATAGAGGATTCGGTCGCATATTACGCGGAAGCGTCGCTTGCGCCCAAGGACATACTGTACGCGGCGTATAGAGGCGGCGGCGCGCGGGTCATTTCTCAGAACACGCGTTGCGAAGGCGTGACGGCGGATCTGGCCGGCTTCTCGCTTTTTGACGTGGACAACTTTGAAGATGAGATCCGCACGGCGGCGGTCCCGCAGTTCTTTGAATCGCTGCTGGCAAACAGCGCCGGGACCGGTTCCACCGGCGGCAGCGCCAAAGGCGCTACTGGGCCGGAAGACGGCTACGGGCGCGTACTAAGAAACAATGGCGTGATCCTGTCGCTGCCGTCCGCCGGATTTGCGGGCCCGCCTTTCCCATCCTTTGGCGACCTGTCGGACATCCCCAAAATAGAGGACGTGGCCCAGGAGGGGACGGCGCTCTTCGCCGTTTCGGAATACGCGCTTTCTGTCTTCGGCAACCATGTGGACGGTGCGAAGACGGATCATTTCTTTGGCAACGAGGTAGAGTACCTCATCGCCGGCAAGCACGACGACGATGCGAATTATCGCAATATCAAAGAGAGGCTCACGGCGATCCGGTTCCTGATGAACAATATCGCGCTGTTCTCGGATTCCGAGAAGATGGGCAGGATAGAAGTGATCGCCTTAGCCGCGGCTGCCGTTTCCGGCGAGTCCGCGTATGAGGTTGTCAAGGACGGCGTGGTGGAAGCCTGGGTCGCCGCGGAGACCGGAAATGATTTGATGCTGCTCGAAAAGGGTTTTAACGCGGCGCTGATCAAATCGCCGTCGCAGTGGGCGACGCAAAACATCGTTGAAATCTGGGACGGGTGGACCTCGACGTCACCGGCCTATGCCGCGAACCGCGACGGGCAGTCATATCGCGATTATTTGAGGCTGATGCTTTTCGCCCTCGACCGCGAGACAAAGCTGCTGCGCATGATGGATTTGATGCAGCTGAATTTGAAAGGCTCGTATTACGGGGATTTCCTCATGCGTGAGCACTATGTGGGGTTCCGTTTCGAATGCTCTGTGGACGGGGAGCGCTATGCGTATACCGAGCGGTATTGATATGAGGGCCGGTGGCGCCAAGGAAGCGCTGCTTCATGAAACGGTATGTGTACGCCGGGGTTTTAATCGGTGTTTCACGGAGCGCTTGAAAGGGTTTGCCTCCGCGAAAAACAGAGGTTCGATAGCGGTCGAGGCTGCAATCATGATTCCGCTGCTTGTCGTCGGGATCCTGACGCTCGGATATCTGCTGAAGTTCTGCATGGTTTCGGAGGGCGTACATCACGCGCTTACCGACGAGGCGCACCTGATCATGACCGAAGCGTCGGCATCGGGTTTCACGGCGATAGGTAAGACGCAGGAGCTCGAACTCCGTATAAAGGGCGAAAGCAGGGGCGAGATAGACAATATCAATACCAGCCGGTTTTTGTACCGCGTCGTCGGTTTGTCGAGAGGTGGCGTACTGTACACGGATCTGATAGCGGCGTCGGTTTCATTCGATACGCCCGTGAAGCTGCCGCGCCTTTTCCCGGGCGAGGTAAGCGGTGAGAGGACAGCGCTTTGCCGGGCCTTTGTCGGACTGGAGCAGGGCGGCGCGGCGAAGCCATTTTCAGAGATGGAGCGGAATGACAATGAAGATACGGTCTGGGTGTTTCCGCGCGCGGGCGAAAGGTATCACGGGGAACATTGCCCATATATCGAAAATAATCCGCGCGAGGTCCTGCTGGACCCTGTCATACGCAGCCGGTACAGCCCGTGCAAGCTTTGCAAGCCCGAGGGGCGCAGGGACGGGACCGTGGTCTATTGTTTTGAGACGAGCGGCCGGGCGTACCACACGGGCGAGTGCACGTTGGTCGACCGCTACGTGATTGAGATCGGCAAGGAGGACGCGGAGGCGCAGGGCTATACTCCGTGTTCGAAATGCGGAGGAAAATGAAGCAGCGTTTCCCGCGAAAACGCGAAGGAAGCGCCGCTGAAAGAAACGGCATGTATAAGGCATGCATAAAGTGAGGCAAATATGGACAATATTATCGCGATTGAAGTGAGCGAAGAGAGTATGCGCCCGCATGAGCTGATTGTCGTGACGGAAATACAGCCGGATTTTTTGCCGCGGGCAACATTGGCGCGCTTTGACGGGAGGATGGCTTTGCTGTATTCGAGGGAGGGGCTTACTCCTCTCGCTCGTTTTGGCGCGGGGCCCGGGAACATAGTGGGGCTCGGCGAGCTCTTTTCCCTGCTGACGGGCTATATTCGCTGTCTGATAGAGGCGCGCGATATGCTGCTCGATACGCGCCTTCTGTCGTCCGATCCTGAAATGGGCGTTTTCGCGGTTGAGAGCAGAACAATATCGCCGGGGCGCGGTCCCATGCAGGGGCTGCCCGGGACGCAAATACGAACGGATGTGACAAATACGTCGCCGGGTCGCGGGCCCAAGCAGGGGCTGGCGGCCAAAACCATATGGGGCTCAGACGCGCTGACGGATGAGCGCGAGAAAATTTGCCGCGTCGCGCAGGCGCTGGGAGGCCATGAGCGCGTGATGGGCGCCGTCGCCTCGATGGAACGGTTCTCCGGGCTCGTCCGCTCGGGAACGCTTTCGCTGAAAGGCTGCCTGAAGACGGCCGAGAGCGTTTACCGCGAATGGAACCACATCACAACGAGCGGATAGGGCTAACGGTCAACTCTTGATATAGGAAGCGCTCACCCAGGCGCTTGAAGCCCCGTAGCTGATTTTGTACCATCCCGAGGATTGGTCAAGTATAGCGACCTTCGTGCCGTTCGCGAGCCCGCCGACGATCTTGTAGGTCGTGCCGGGGCCGCTGCGCACGTTGAGCCCGAGCTGCGTATTGACCACGCCGGTCTTTTGGGCGGCCTGCGACGGCGTAGTCGCTGAAGCTGCGCTTTGGCTTTGGGTATAACTCTTGCTGATATAGCCGGTTTTGCCGTTGTATGTGAGTTTGTACCAGGCGCTGTTTTCATCCGTCACCGTCACCTGGGCACCGTGCTTCAGGCTGCCGATGATGCTATATGTCGTACCGGGGCCGCTGCGTACGTTGAGCGACGTGCCGGGGGTATTGACATAAACGGTTTTTGACGCCGAGGACGTGTTTGACGTTGAACCGGTTGTTGATGAGCCTGTAGACGAGGAACCCGTGGACGAGGAGGCTAAGGGATTGCTCGTTTGAATATATGACGCGCTTACATATCCGGTCTTTCCGTTGTATGTAAGTTTGTACCACGAGCTGTTTGCGCTGGTGGCCGTGATTTGGGCGCCGTGCTGCAGGCTGCCGATGACGCTGTAGGTCGTGCCGGGGCCGCTGCGCACATTGAGCGATGTGCCGGGCGTATTGACATATAAGGCCGGAGTGGTGGTCTGCGTTGAGTTCGTCGAGCCGGTAGAGCTGGACGAGCTGGACGAGCTGGACGAACTTGACGAACCGGTAGAGCTGGACGAGCCGGTAGACTGGCCGGGAGTCAATCCCGAAACCGTATTGCCGGACGGCGAGCTGCCCGATGATGAGCCGCCTGACGCTGAGCTGCCGGATGACGAGCTTGTATTGCTGAGCGTGATAAAGCTTGCGCTGACATACCCGGTTTTGCCATTGTATGTGAGTTTGTACCACGAAGTGTTTTCAACGGTGACCGTGACATTGGCGCCGTTGTTCAGGCTGCCGATGACACCGTAATTTGTCCCCGGGCCGCTACGGACATTGAGCGTCGTCCCCGGTGTATTCACCTTTCCTGTCTTCGATTGGGTATCAGGGGCAGCGGGCGTCTGCGTGGTTCCGGAGGCTGGCGGCGTACTCGCGGGAGGCGTATTTTGTGTTGTATCTGGGGGACTTGTTGTCGTGTCCGGCTGCTTTTGCGTATCTCCATCGACCTTGATATACGCGCCGCTGACAAACCCGGCCTTCCCTCCGCCGATATCTATGCGCCACCAATCTGAGACCTGCCCCGTGATTGTGACCTTGGACGCGTCTTTCAGCGTGGTCAGGATATCATAGCCGGTTGCGGGGCCGCTGCGGACATTGAGCGTCGTGCCCGGTGTGTTGACCACGCCGGTCTTCGTGACGCCGGTCACCGTATAGCCTGCCGCGCCGGGGGTCGTCCCGCCGCTTCCGTCCCAGGGCATTGTCACGAGATTTACGGCGCTGCCAAGATTGTAGTAAAACGTCAGGATATCCTGGTATGTCTTGCCCTGAGCGGCCATCTGGTACGCCCCGATCTGTGAAAGGCCCGCGCCGTGGCCATAACGCACGCTCGCGAGCAGCCAGTTCGAGCCGTTGTCGACCAGCGTCAGCATCGAAAACTTATTGCCGAGGCCGAGGACGTCGTTCAGGAACGGGTATTTCACATCGCTGCCTGAAAATGTCGCCGGTCCGAACGCAATAAGGGCGTCGTTGGCGCCCGGAATGCCGAGCACGAAATTCGCGCCCGTAAACTGGCGGTCAGGGTTCGTGTATTTTGGGTCTGTGAGCGATATCAGCTTTACGGTCACATCGCCGCTTATCGCGTTCGTATCCACTCCCGCGGCGTTCAGTTTCTCACGCAGCATTTTGTACGGCTGCGAAGCGCTGCTCTTTAAATCCGAAGCCGCCAAAGTCTTTGGGATTGTCAGCTTTCCGCTGTAATTGGTCGTGCCGAGCGCGAAGAGGAGATCATAAGGGTCTTCTTTCAGCGGCAGATACGCGTAGTCCGACGCGGCGGCGCCGGAAGCTTTCCCTGTCTCGGTCATGCCTCCGTTTGAGGCCGAGTAGCAAGCGTATACGTTTTGCCCGTCCGGCGTTTTCATGACCATATTCTTTGTGGCGTTCACGGCCGCGATACAATTCGTATACGCGGCGTTGTAGCCGTAATAGACCTGGTTTGGCGTAGTGTCCACGATATCCTGTTCGACAGAGGAACGGATCTTTGAATTCGTTATATAGTAAGCGTATGTGCGCGACGCGATCGCTTGGGCTTTGAGCGCTTCGGTAGGCCAGGTGTTTCCCATCTCATATGGCAGTACGCCCATGACATAGGTTTCGATGTCGACAAAATTGATGAGTTTCAGCTTGCCGCCTTTGTTCAGGATGCGGATGTCGCCCTCGTATTTGTAGCCGCCGTTAATCTGCAGCATGTTGCTGGCGGAAATGCCCGCGGCTTTGATATAGACGTCGCCGCCGAGGTTGAAAGTGGTATTGCCGGTGACGAGGCTGATGCCTGAGCCTGACGCCGAGACGGTGAAATCGCCGGAGACGGCCTGTCCGGTGTCCTGGACCGTATAAGAACCGGCCGCGTTCAGTTTGACGGATGTAGGGGCGCCATAGGAATCGAGCTGTACGCGGATGATATTGTCGCCGACCGCGGGCTCGGCGCCATGCGTCATGACAGACGTTGCCGCAAGCAGGCTGACAGCCAGCGCCAGCGCTATGACCACACTCGTTTTTTTACCTTTCATGCCACCTTTCTCCTCTCTGAAACGCCTGCAGAATACCTACTGAAAGCCTAAGGCAGTTAGATAATTCAAGTATAACCAAGGCCGGGCAGTGATATGTCTCGCGAGGGTGATGATTGGTTTACAGTAATATTACTTATATTGGAAATTCAAAGGTTTTGGAGCTTTTCCAGTACGTCCGCTGTCGGGCCGTCGTTGACGACAATCCCGTTTTCGATCACGATGGCGCGTTCAGAAACCGCCGCGGCGAGCAGGGGGTCGTGCGTCGCGATGATCCTCGTCTGGTCCAGCCCGCCGAGGATTTCCATGAATCGGGCCTTGGCCTTCATGTCGAGAAAGGCCGTAGGCTCGTCAAACAGCAGCACGCGGGGGTTCATAACGAGGACTGTAGCGATGGCGCAGATGCGTTTTTCGCCTCCGGATAGTTTGAGCGAGGACCGGTTCATCAGGTGCGCGGCGCCGAGGGTTT
>Ga0123357_10004477_pt1 | contig 16410 bp, 5 predicted proteins | sample TergutEmb28metaG_FD_89873 | JGI IMG/M metagenome (GOLD analysis project Ga0123357, IMG submission 89873) | Embiratermes neotenicus P4 segment gut microbial communities from Petit-Saut dam, French Guiana - Emb289 P4 | ecosystem: Host-associated > Arthropoda: Insects > Digestive system > Gut ... | reverse complement strand
TTTACCTTTTTTTGTTTGGTTGTCGTTTTGCGGGGTGCATAAAAGAAACAAAACTAATTTTCTATGAAATCATAATTTATTTGTTTGTTCTAAGGTTGGTGGGTAGGGGGGGGGGGGGGGGGGGGGGGGGTGCACTTATGCTGAATGCAGTCATTTCTGAACTGCCTTAAGGAAGAATGTGTGCATTCTGAACATGGGCAAAGATGCATGATTGCTAGTTAATAGCAGTAAAAGGTGTTGTGACCACAGGTAAAGAAAATGGATTATCATGTGAACACAGACATCCATAAATTACAAGACCCTTTGTTATTAAAAACACATGTCAAATATAAACTACATATTTTAAGTCCTGTTACAAAGTCGGAACATAAAGAGTATTTACTGTAGGGTAATCAGTGTGAACCTTAAGGGTATTTACTGTACGGTATTCAATGTGTGAACCTGAACACTATTTACTGCAGGGTACTAAGTGCAAACCTGAAGAATATTTACTGTAGGCTACTCAGTACGAACCTGAAGAGTATTTTCTGTAGGATACAGAGTCTCAAAATAAATATAGAGTGCTCCAGTGTGGTCTTACAGGACAGACAGACGTATAAAAGCAATTCTTTACACAAAGAAGGAATGTAATTATGCCAGTTTATTGTTCATTTTAGATGTCAGTTGCAAACAACTGCACTTGCAGACTTGTCACACAAAATGACAGTGACACACTATAAGTGACATAATAATTGCTACTGTGTCATGACTAGAACTGATTGTCCACATTAAATATTGTTATCAACCAGAATATAAGACATGAATTTTTTTCTAATTCATCATCTGAAAAATGGGGGAGTCACATTATTATTGCACATAAAATTAAATACAATCTTCATAGGCACTGAAGATTCCAAAGTGGGGTCACCTTATTTTCAGATAAATCTGGTATATTCATTGTCTTATAATCATGAAATGATGTAAGAAATATATAAAGTATATGTATTGTATGCCTGTTCAGTGTCCCTCTTTGTATCCAAAAGCCGGTCATCCTGGTTTACAGTGTGAAGCCTCAAAAAGACACTAATAAAACAAATACATATTACATTTTCCTTTGCCACATGAACTTTCATAATCAGGAGTTACTATTATGTTGAAGGAGGACAGGTTGGTGTTTTGTAAGCCAGTGATTCCCAAATGTAATTCACAAACTCCTTATATCAGATATAATATGTGAATGTCCACTTCCCCAAAAAATTATCCTGTACAAAACATATTTTTAGACATTTACATTCATTTTCCTAATCTCACAAAACTAATCATTTACACAGTTATTCAAAAATGACTACACTTCTGATAAGAAAATAAGTTATAGTAACTATACACATTAACTAAACTACTGAAGCAGATCACAGAGCATCATATAAAAAAAATAAATAGCAGTAGAATCATCAGTATGTTGGTTTGAGATTTTGTCTTAAAATGATGGAATAATGGCACAATAAATCTGCCACCACACATTTTTCCTCAGCAAATCTGGTGATGCACTTTGCATCAACACTTTAGCTACAACTTACAGTAGCACGGTTGAGGCATCCACATACTGCCTGAAGTGCCACCCACCTTCAAATTAAGTCAAAACCTTTCTTTATAATTCTGTGTAGTTAGCCAAACATTAAACATATCTGTACACTTACATAAATCTTTCATCATTCCTGGGGCAGAGCCTGCACTAAACAGAAGGTTTATGTGCATTTGCAGAAACAAATATCTTGTTCCTTAAAACTATATATCAGTTAATTAAGTCTGCAAACACTTATGGTGGTAATGCAAGCATTAGAATATCTTTTAACTTCCTTTTTTTTTTTCAAATGAATGATTTATAACTCTCACTGTTTTACTAATGTATTTTTATCCTGTATGAATACATAGTTTTTAACATCCTGTGCGTCTTCGATTACAACCTCCTGTGGGACAGGGACAGCCTTGATTTGGTCTAATTCTTGGCCACCGGAGTGGGAATACAAACCACCAAGTAAAAGGCCTACCAGTTGGACGATTTTGTGGTAGGGGGTAACTTCCACAGCCACCACCATAGCATGGAAACCAGCAGGACATAAGTGGACCTGTGTAAAATTAGTTGATGTTTAGTTCACCTTGCAATGACAGATTCTTCCATTTTCTCTGATCATTCAGTAAATACAGAAGATCTTAACTTTAGTGTTGCAATAGTACATAGTCAACCCAACAAACTACAGTCACTTATAGCATTTCAGCCTGCACATATGTGACACAAATAACTTCTACTATATTAGGCCAGTGGTTCCTAACGTTTTCAAGTATGAGGACTCCCTAGTTCTAACAAAATTTTGCAGATCCCACATGCCAATAATTGCACCTTGTGCCCTTTGTTAACTGAGAAAACACATAACAACAAAAACTGTATTATGCGCCCGCTAAATATTGTAAATTAATTCACATTTTATTCATTACAGAAACTAGCATAAACACTTAAAAAAGTGCAAATGTGGAAAATACAGCCTTGTAATTAGATATGTACTTTTATTGTAATTATAATATTGATTGTCTATGTTGTACATCACAACTTGTATTATAAGCATGACAATTTCTATATCCAATAGTATGACCCTCTGTGGATTTTATGAAAATGAATAAAGATGGTATATTATTGAGTTAGTGTCAAAAAAGTTTATGTTGGGAGGTCACTTTGAATAATACCAACAAACTCGGGTAAATAACCCATTAGCACCAAATGAATAGGAGGGTGGGTGCACGGGCCCACAACCCATCTGAAGGCGTGGAAGAAGAGATACATCCGTTTCCCCTGTTGGGAATCGAACTACGACTTCTCGGTTGTTCAGCCCTTAGCCTCGTCATTGTATAGACTGAGCTGTTCTGGCTCCAAAGTAGTTACCGTTAGGTATAAACGTGGTAACAGGGGAGTCATAATTTAACGTTGCCACGAACAACATCAAGCATCTCTATTGGGACAGATTTTAGGATGAAATATTTGATGAAAGTTGTTCGAATCCGCAGCACCACTATTTTTGCTGGCAAATGGCGGGATCTTCAAAGGCAAGACTCTCAGGTAATTCAATCATTTCTTACGGGATCGAATGCTTCATTGTATTTGGCGTTATACATTACGACTTTCAGGAACATAACCACAACATTCGGCCCCTAGCGTGTTCCCTGTACAGCTGAGCCTTCTTGGCTGCGTAATTGTTGCTTCAGTAAAACTTAAAAATATACCATGCATATTGCATTACAGACAATCATATCGTATTTATTCACCTTCCATTGGATCTTTACAGATATCGAAACAGTCACAATAATACATAAAAGTGTGCAGTGCATTTGTCATAACACAATTAATAAGTAAAATAGAAGTAAGACAGACAAGAAGGTAATGAATGGTAATAATAAGTTAAGTTACACATTAAATGAGATCTTATATCTATCAATAGTCAAGTAAAAAACAAAGAACCATAATCGTTAGGATGCTGACTGATAAAATTCATCAAGACTATAGAACGTACGTTCAATAAGGTAACTCTTTAATGTGGATTTGAAAAGCTTAGTATCATTTGACAAAACTTTAATATTTGATGGCAAGTGATTATATATCTTACTTCCACAATACAGCGCTGCTTTCTGCACTGATGTTAAGTTTTTAGAAGGTAAATGTAAGTTGTGGTTGAAACGTGTATTCAAATTGTGAATTTCAGAATTGGATTGGAATAGACCTCTATTGTTGTTAACAAAAACAAGTAATGAGAAAATTTGTTGAGATGGAAGTGAAAGTATTTGTAACTGTTTGAACAGTTGATGCCATGACTCACGACTACCGGTATTTGTAATGATTCTTATTATTCTTTTTTGAATTTTAAAAATGCTTTTGCTATGATGTGAATTACCCCCAAAAATAATACCACATGACATGACTGAATGTACATAAGAAAAATAGATCATTCTCAATATATCCACAGACAGAAAAGGTTTTATTGACCTAATGGCATAACAAGCCTTATTCAGTTTTGATGTTAATGCACCAATGTGATCCTTCCATGACAGTAAATTATCAGTGATCAAACCTAGAAATTTAGTGCTATTGATATTATTGTTTATTGAACTGGGAGCGATTATTTGAATTTTTCTTTCATATTATTTTTTAGTCAAGAATTGCATAAAGTGATTCATTTAGCTATGGTTCCTGTGTGTCACCCATAACATTGTAATCACTCAGAGTAAACAGAATGATGTACATGTGTGCCCCAACTGCAGGGGTGTATTTGTATAATGATCCAAGAATGTCAAAACTAAATAACTGAGGATGTTACTCTGGGCTGGACAACTTGTGGTTTGAGTCTCCGGACGGGCAAGAGACTTTTCTCCAAAATAAACAGACCAGCTCTGGGGCCCACCCAGCTTCCTATTGCAAGGGTATCTGGAGCTCTACCCCCCCAGGGGTGAAGTGACCAGCTAGTGAGGCTGACCACTCATTTCTCTTAAGTGTCAAGTTTGAATGAAACTATGCCTCTTCTCCCTCACTGTGCCTTCATGGCATTTATGGGAATGCCTTTACCTTCCGCAGTGAAAATTTTCGTTCTGTAAGACATGCATATTATGTCCAAATGGTATGCTGACCAATATTATTCTTACCCCACGTAGCAGAAAGTGTGGTCTGTGTTGTAATCCTATTTCTAGTTGTAGTTGGTGTTGTTGCTGAAGTCATTGCAGTTCTATTACGAAGTGGTGCTGGCGGCTTTGTGGCTTTGGTTCTGTTGTGCGTGGTTGTCCTTATGACTGTAGTTATAACTGTTGTGGTTGTATTGGTAAAAGCAACATTCTGTGTGGCCTGGAATACAGTCAAGTTATGAGCATTTCATACATTTGAGGAAGATCGTTAAATAACATGGTGGGTCTCAGGACAAGCATATTATGAATGCAAGTTGTGGGATTTTTCACATTGGTGTTGTTGTGGATTTCAGTCTTCTGGGATGTGGTGGCATGTCACTGGGCTAGTGGCTTCTGATGTTTCCAAGTTAAGTAATGTAGTATGTTCTTTTAGAACACCTGGACCCTTGAAGATCACAGCACAACATCCTTTCAAAAGATCAGGAACCACTTTCCCAGTGATGCAAAATCACATTCCAAAAAGCCATAATCCTCATTATTAAAGCATTTAGGTTCTAAAGTGGATATTGCAAAATGCATATGGAACTTAAGTGTTTTATCAAGTGATGATTGTTAAGGTACCAGTAAATAATTACTCAGGCTTGCAGAAATTAAAAACAGAAATGTATATCTTAGCTTAGACTACACAAAATAAGCCATATTCCCACAACTTGGGTATTTGATAGCTGTGCCAATAACTGTGGAATATGCACGTATTCACAAGAATAATCACCACACAGTTTCCACGTCAGGTTTATCTGGCAGACATTCACACTCTTAGCAGCAATTCTTGATATGATAAGTAAAAAACATTGATGATCCACTTGACTTGTGTCACATTTACCAACAGGGGGAAACAGAACCGTGCTCATTGAATGTGCAAGTGCACCTTTCCTGTGACATGGCCACTATCCACAACTGATAAATGTGTGACATATATATATATGTACCAGTCACTGGAATGTGGCTTTAGCCAAAGGTTTTTTTTTCTTGCTAGCAGAAAGCTTGATGTAGGGCAACGAAAATGCTTTTTGTATGCCATATTCCAAATATTTTTGTTTTCAAAATGGTACATTTTATACTGGCATCAAAATTTTACATAGTTTACCATGTAGTCTGATAATTCTGAAGAATGAAAAGACCAAATTTAGAGTATCCCTACAAAAATATTTGAATACATACATACACACATACATACATACTCCTTTTACTCTAGAAGAATTTTTTATGTGCAAATATAATCTGTTACACTGTTTTGTAATGTTTTTATAGTTCTTACACTGTAAAAATTCTGTAAATATGTATATTTATGGCTTATTCCACATTCCATTGTCTGTGTGACACACTTATGGTTCCATGGAATATATGTATGTATGTATGTATTGAATGTTCAAGCTCACTGATATAAGTTTGTGTATGCTATATCTCTGAAGTAGGTTGAACTCAATAATTTTGGATATGTTAAAGACGTGATAGGTTGAACTCCTTCAATGTATCACCATTTGAATGGTGTAATACTCCACTTGAAACTTCAATTAATATTATGTTTGAGGAGTCTGTCCTTCTGAGATATCACATTGTATTGGTGGGTAAAGGAACCTCAACATTTTAAGACAAAATATATCATCTTCAAGGGTCAAAATGTCCAAGAAGAATTTTTCTTCTATATTGCCTCAAAATATTGGGCTCGAACTGCCCATTGACAAAGTGTCATATCACAGCAGGACGTGGTCCTCAGCTGCACCACTGTGGAAACCGCAAAATTTGCACACCAAATATGTGTGTATTGAACCATGTTAACATGCATTATCTTTTCAATTAAACATATTTATATTTTACTCAACTGCTGCCCATTTACTGAACGGTGTACATTCTTGAACAAAAAGTCAGGCAACAAAGGAACACAATTAGACATCTGCCTCGTTACAGATGATAATGTTTTTTTTTTAGTTAAGATAAATTATATATCCCTATATTTCATTAAATATGTACAACATTGAAAAAGAATGAAAATCTAGCATTCAGAGTTATTTTGACTAAAAGGTGTAAATCTTAGTGTGATCTGTGTTTTGCCTTATGCATGAGTTCCATTGTAAAATTCAAGTTTTTTTAATCATTAAAGCTTAATTCGAGCTAAACACAAAGCTAACTTTGTTTCACTGATCCAAACCCAAATTAAATCAGCCTGGCAACTTTCAGTGTGTACATTTTAAGTAACTTATACTTTGTCATTAAACAGTAGTCTTCATTCAGAATTACCAGACACCAGCACTCACCACAAGAATGGCTGTTGCCAGCACCAGAAGTGTGATAGCTGCTGCTAGCTGCATGGCTGACATTCTGCTGTCCCTCTGTTCCTCGCAGCTGCTCATGCCTATTATATGTGCCCCACCACAATATACTGGGAAAATCCCTTCCCATAATCTGCTAATAGATGAATGGCACTTAATGAAACTATTGTTACGGACTGTAAAGTGTACTGTTCTGTTGTTGTGGGTATCAGGGATAATCAGAATACACCTCTTGGGCCACATGTGCTCATCTCTGAAATTTCTGTATGCTTCCTAAGGATTGCTATATTATACACCCATACATACAGGTATGTATTAATCATGTCCACCTTCTGTTTAGACAAGATGTAACCCTAGGTCATGACATGGAAGGGTTTCAATATCACTCTCTTGAACACACCTGTCTTAAAGTGGTAATTAATTTTACGTGCTGTGAGAGTTTACCACTACCTCATTCCAGGTGCTGTGTGCATGTGTGTGTGTGTATCTTTTGCCAGGATAGCTCAGTTGGTATAGTGCCTAGGCTACAGGCTGGATAACTGAGCAGTGTTGGTTTATTCCGCACAGCAGTGCGAGATTTTTCTCTTCTCCAAAGCATCCAGACGAGCTCTGAGACACACGCAGCCTAGGGGTGCACATTCTCGGGGGTAAAGTGGCTGGGGTGTGAAGCTTAACCCTTTAATGCCGAATGGCCACTAAAGTGGCTGTGCAGTGAGCCCTTTAAATAGCCGAACGGCCATTAAATTCTGGCATCAAAGGGTTAACACTCACCTCCATCCAGTACAGTAGTGAGGTTAAGAATGTGTGCTATAGCTATACCTCCACTTCTCCATACATCTTCATGGTGCAGTACTTGAATATTTCCACATTACATCGTATTATCGCTAAGTGCAACAAGTGGATTTATCTTTATATGACACATCCCCATTCATGTATCAATCACAATACTTACTTACTTATTCCATGGTGCAGAGTCCTTCTTGAGAAGCTAACTGGTTTGCAGCTAGTATCAATCACAATACATAGTAATATTCACAGTGGCACACAACACACTACTTTACAGTCCTATGTTACTTGAACACTAGTTTCAGCTCTGAATGTGGTCCATCATCAGGCCATTATACAAGAACATGAAAATGTATACAGAAACTCGTATGTCCCATAACATTAGAGATCTCCCCATTTCACATTAAAAGTACATTAAAAATGTATGTATAGTGCGTAAGAGTATTGTCTAATTACAAGTGGCCTAAGAATATTTAAAAAAACTGTAACTTTTTTTTTGAAAATGTTTAAAAACTATGGGATACAAGTAATTGATAAAGATGGAGACAATATAGATAGTGTGTCAACTGTAACATTTTTAAAATAATAAGTGTTTAAAACAGTAGTGCTTTTTGTACATGCATGCTGTATGTATTGCCAATTAGATAGGTTGGTGTGATTTCCTTTTATAGTAGAATTACGTTGAAGGTAACGAATACATCCCGAACATTAATAACACTGCATTAAACTAATGAAGACCTGCTTTACACCTTTTGATGGAAAATTGTCACTGGTTCAGGAGTTTGTCTGAAATTTAGTTATGCAGCAGAATGGTTAAATTAGAATGTGTGTGTATAAAATTGTGTCAGTATAACATTCTGGCAAGCAGGGTCAAGAACAGTACAAAATGGCACATGTTGCTTCTACGTTTTATATTTCCTGTAAACATGTGAGGTCAAGTTCGGCTTCTATGTTCACGCCCTGGAAATAACTAAGCCAGTCAGTTGTTTTTGTGTGTCAGCATGAAATAACACAAATCAAACTTGGGGGCTTGGAACAGTAAGGCTTTTTGTTTATGCTTGAAGTAGTTTTAAAATAAATAAATATATATATATATATATATATATATATATATATATATATATATGGCATCAATGGATCCCTGAACCCACATCAAATAGCACCTTACATTTTGCAGTTGCCACACAGGATTAGTTGTGCTGACAGCTGTGTACACCTTAGAACCTAACTGCTCTATTGTGTTATTTACATGCCAGTGACTTTTCACAGAATTGTTCTAATAGGTAATTTGGATACGAAGGGCATGCAGTATCCTTATCTGATGGAATCACTAACCGAGGACCTCAGATGTGTGGCTTGCTCTTCACATTGTATTTTTGAATGAATGGACCAATAATTTTGAACCTGTCTGTCATGTAGAATAAATGGGGAATAGAATAAACACAAAGAATTTGTAATTGTGTAGTGTATGATGGGAAGATATTATGTGAGAGACCACAACATGTGGGGGGAATAATAATAAAATTGATTTTGTGAAAAAGATAGTGCAAACTTAAAACTATTTGCTAGAAGGATGAAATTGGCAGGGCATGTGGCACATATGGGAAAGAAGAGAATGCATACAGGATTTTGGTGGGGAAACCTGAAGGAAAGAGATTACTTGGAAGACCTAGCCACAGAAGGAAGGACATTGTGAAGTATTAAAAAGGAAGGTCATGGACTGCATTAATCTTGCTGTTGGTAATGAACCTTCAGGTTCCACAAAATGCAAAGAATTTCCTGAGGAACTGTTAGTTCTCCAGATGGACTCAGCTGTGTGGAGTGAGATATAACTACTGCCTGGTTTTCCCAAAGGTCCCCTTTTATTTTGTTTTTGTGCTAACATTTGGGTTCATATTTTTCCCTCTTGCATGTTACGTACTAGTGCCAGTAAGTCTGTAAAATACCTCTTTGTTTGCTGCATCCTGCCTGCTTCTGTGAAGTCCCCACCAGCCACACCTCACTTCTGTAGTTCATGCTTGAGGGATTTGTGTATTATGAAATGCTGGTTTGACAGGAAACGTAACAACGGGATATGTAGGTCTTTCACTTAGGTTGCATTGTGGTGCCACATTTAGTGAATGGTTTTCCCCTCACAGATTGGTTTGTTTTGTGCTTATCAGAGTTCTAAAATAAACATCAGTAAGGTTAATAAATGTAGGTTGAATATTTTTAACACAATAAATAAATGCATATTTTTTTAACACAGTAAAATAGTGTAATTTTTTTCTCATTCCAGGAAGTAGCTTTGTAATTTATCAAGTGATCTCCAAGGAAAATGGAAAAACCTGATAATATAATTAATGTGTATATTAGTCAGCATTTGTCAGTGTTTACACTTTTGCACAGGCAGGTGGCCAACATTAAAGAGTTTTTCATGTGAGAAGTGCCTGCTTCAAATCTTGGCTGTGGCATGCTATCTTGAAGTTTTCCTCAGTCACAGTAGGCAAGTGCCTGGATAGTACATCAATTAGGCCTCAGTCAGTTTATCCCACTCCCTCCAATTCATCATTTCTGCCATCATTACCTTACAATGTGGGATACTGTGGCCCCATACAATAAAATACACAAAAACGACATAAAATATATCTTGCTAGCTACAGTGTGAGATTTGAGGTTCTCACAATGGTTCAAATGATCAGTGTACCACTCTTCAAGCCCAAAAGTGCAAGGAGAATGCGCTACACCAATACACAGTGTCACATCCCACAAGGCTGGAATGTGTGCTAGCTACGGTTTCTCAGACAGTATTTAATCCAAAACGAATTGGCAACTTGCTACAAGCTGGATGGTTCGGAATCAAATCCTGATGGGGATGAGATTTTCTGCCCCCACCAGACTGGCCCTGGGGCCCATCCAGACTCCTGTACATAGGTTATTGGGTCTCATTCCTGGGGGTGAAGTGGTGAGGGCGTGGTGTTAGCCACACACCCCATCTAAAGCCAAGGTTACAGAACAACCTCTGTTCCTACATGGCAGGTTATAAGCTAAACTTTAGCTTTTTTTTTAGGAACATTCACAAAATTACAAAAAGCAACTATTACCTTCCTACGAAGGTAATAGATTGTCTGTCCATCTGTCCACATGGAACAACTCAGCAACCACTGGACAATTGTCATGAAATTTGATATTTGAGTAATTTTCCAAAAATCTGTCTAGAAAATTCAAGTTTTGTTAAAATCAGAGAAGAATAACGGGTACTTTATGTGAAGAATAATATACATTTTTGATCATATCTTGTTCAGTTCTTCTCAGAATGAGAAATGTTGCAGATAGAGGTTTTAGAGAAAATCAAAACACACATTTCAGTTCAATAACCCTTTTTTTTTAATTGAAAACCATACAATTTATGAGAATATGGAAAAATAATGTGGAGTCAGGCAGGCCACAGATGACAATATGGTGCATGCACATTGCATGTTGGGTACCTAAGGCTACAGACACACACTCACAATATGTACTACTTACTGCTTTTCCACTGCAACAATGGTTGCATGTATGTGCCTCAGTGTTATGTTATATGTACATTGTCTATCTTGTTTTTAATATGAATTGGTTTACAAATCAAAGGGACAAAAACAGTTTTTGTTTATTGTGATATTCCGAAGTTATGGCCTAACATCTGTTTGCCTGATGTGGTAAGGAAATCCACATCTGGTGGCCTCTAGTGACAGGCTGACATTGTAAGCTGTGGCTGTCCAGGGTGACTTCTGTTTACCTCTAAATCATGGTAAAAGTATAGTACTTTGTCAGAAGTGAAGGCTGATATTTGCAAACACACCTCATCCAGCTGTAAACCCATAGCCTTACGTATTGGATGTTAGTGATGATATGATGTCATGGAGCAAAGGTAAAAATGTAATGTTCTGTGATGGGATATAGGAGCAGCAGAGTTATAGCTCCACCTGTTCATAAACTTGGCACTACATGAAGGTGAGTGATCAGCTCCATGCCTTGGCTGCTTCACCTGCAAGGGAAGAACCATGCATACCCACTACGTAGGAGGTGGCAAGGACCGCACAGCTGATCTGCACATTGGCAAAAAGATAAAAACCTCTTGCCCCTGCCAGGAATTCAACCCTGAGTGATCCAGCCTGCAGCCAAGTCCATACACTGACTGAGCTACAGTTTAAAATAAGACGGTATAAAAATGTAAACAAAACTAGCAGGACTTTATATGTAGCTGTTTGGTCATGTGTTACACAGCAAGAACCTACTGTCTGCATATTATGTGTAACTGGGTGCAATAGTGAGTAAATGTATAATGAATCTGACAGCATGTTTTAAAGAAATGTTGCAGTATTCACCAGGAAGGACCAAAGAAGCCATCACAGAATTTCATCTGGCAGCCTATGTTCAGTCAAAATTCAATTTGTACACCTAACCAATACTCATACCACTGAACTTAACCAGCTCAGTTCTATATTGAGCACATTAATGATAGCAATCAATATCTTTTCTGTCTGATTACAGGCTTCTGAAATATGAAAATCCAAATGCTTCAAGGCATTTCATATCCTTTTCACATGCTTTAATTTTGCAGAATTTATTTCCCTTGTATAATATTTTATCTCCTAACTGAAGTTTCAGGTGGTTTCCCAAGCTGAGGCAGAGTGTGTTAGTGTGTTCAGCATGAAGGTAACATTTCTTACATACATACATACATATATAATGCACTTACTTTCAATAATACACACACAGAATCAATCTAAAACCTTCCACGTTCATTCTAAAAGGGAACTAAACATTAAAAGTATAGAACAAGTGTAACTTTAATCAGTGTTTTTATGGTTACAGAACTCTGTGTACCCCAGTAAGGGGTGTGGATGAAGACTCAGCTATTCTGGAATGTGACGCTGTGTTGTCAGGTGGTAATGAGAACTTCAAAGCGCACAAAGCAGGTATGATACCCAGTTCCACAATTGACACAACTTGATACCATCTTTATTTATAAAGACAAAACTTCTGTCTCTCAGTAAGTGTAACTGTATCACACCACAACACCACGTAAGCTGTTCTGATGCAGTCTTCGCAGAATGCCCCGTGTCTGCGTGATCTCAGACACAGGTCTTGTGTACTGACTGACACTTACTGGCTGGCTATTACATTGCTGCTCATTACAACATCGAACTGCTGTCCCTCGATGCATGACTGTTGCCATATCTTGGTCCACATGAAGAGCATGGCGGATATCAGCTATGTCTTGCTGCAGTTGATGAAGCATCATTAGAATGCTATTATGATCAGCAGAACTTACAGGTGATGTTGCAGTATACTGATCAGATATGCTTTGATATACACCCCTACCACTGATTTTGTTTAGCTGGTCCCTGCAAGAAAAATTATGAACTTTAACTTAACTTGTAGATAAGAGATTCCAGTCTTCTGGAATGTGATGTTGTAGTACTGGTTTAGTGGTTCAAAGGAACACTGGGAAATGGTCCTTTAAAATTTCAGGAACCACTAATCCAGTGACACAGCAGTACATCACAGTAGAGTCAAATCCTCAACAGTACTGCTGTGGAAACCTCAGTCTCTCAAAGATAAGCTATCTTTGTAGTATGTTCCATATCCATGCATTAAATGGATAATTAAATCTACACAATAAGAACAACGAATCTACATATGTGAAATGTGTTTATCACATGTTATTCATTGAAATATGATATACACATTTCACATATGTTCATTTGTTGGTCTTAATGTTTGGATTTAAAAAGCTTTCTTCTCTGCTACTACATCAGAAATTCTCAGATTTTCGCATTTGTAAGCAAGCAGATTGCAGTGTTCTCGGCTGTGACATTGTGCAGTGTTTGAAATGGATAACAACATTTTACTGAAACCGAGTCACTAATTGGGATAAAGATATGGCCAAGAACCAGGTGGCATAGTCAGGATAGCACCAGTCTGCAGGCTGGATGACCAAACGTTCATTTCTTGGCAGAGGTAGAAGAATTTTATCTTCCTCAAAACTTTCCAGTCCAACTCTGGTGCCCACCCAGCATGCTGTTCAGTGGGTACCAGGGATAAAGTGGCCATGACAAGCAGCTGATCACTCACATTTCTCTCTAGAGCAGAGGTCAAGAATGAGTGGACCGTTCGGCTGCTGCCCTGAATGTCTTTATACCATGCACAGGGACAACTGTACCCTTACCAGGATATATAGAAGCAGGGTGACCAGAAATACAGTAGACCTGTTGGAGGGGGGGGAACAAGAGAAAGAGTCCTGTCGAAGCCACAAGGAATTCCATGACATAACTGTGAGACTGCCCTTCTGCAATATTGACACTCATAACAACAGCAGGTCTGTCTCTTTACCCCCATAGTTCTGTGTGACCATCATCTGTGTAACTTTGTGTTCATGTGAAAGAACATTTTCTCACAGTTATGCTGCGCCGTTCCTAATGGAATGGACAGGACTCTTTCTTCCCCCTTCCTCCTCCTCCTCCTTGGTTTGTATTATCCACATTCTGTCACTTGCCCGTACTCTGTGTAACCCCTTGCCACATCCTCACTGTAATCATATCAACCCTGAAGATGGAAGCAGCTTGTTCCTCCAAAATGTTGGAAACCACCTACCACATTAGACAGTGTAGACAGCACAGTGTTGCAAAGAAAAGCTATTTTGGCTAGAATCACAGACAATGAATAAAACATGTGGAAAATCTAAACAGAAGAACATTAAGTGGGGATTACACTGCATTCTTTCATCTTCTATGTCTTTACACCTTACAGTTCCATATCTCACCAATACCTGTTGTCATCATGTGAATATCCTGTATAGTGTCCAGCAGCTTTTTGCTCATTGCGAATGGCAACTGCAATAATTGACTCCAAGAGCATGAAAGACAAGTCCTTCCTCCTAGATAAGACCTCATTTGGCTGGATCACATACAGTGTCTCAATCCAACATCTATCACGCCATATTTTATGAAGCCAACCCGGAAACAGTGCTGATCTGAAGAGGCGGTGAGCATTCAGCTTCTCCCAGTGAGCCAAGAATTCAGCTTGCTTCAGCAGCCGCTGGATATGTCCTTCTGTCCGAAGCGCCTATGGTAAGAAAGAGCTTGCCTTATTTATCCCACTTACAGACATGATTTAATAGAAAATTACACTGCTGTGCCTGTTTCTGTATAGCATCTTCAGTACTGGTCACACTAGTGATATCAGTGAGGGGCAGTTGACATACTGGCAGTCTGCATTTGATGTTGACCTGAACAACATAATTTATTTTAACATTTAGAAATTTTAATGACCAATGATTTGCAGAACTCTGCCCCTGGACCAGAATTCATGCTCCACTTGCTGGCAGTTTGTGGGATCTTTAAAATCCAGACCCAGCAGTTCAGTTGTTATTTTTTTTGCCCCTTTCGACATAATTTCAGTTGTGATTTCCAGAAACACAAAGCAAATGTGAAACAGTGACTTTCTGTATGCACTTCAAGGTTTCTTTATCAGCAGAAAAACACCATGCATACTTCAGAGTTATATAAGCAGTCTATATGCTAGTGACAGCTGTTTCAAATAATAAGTAAACTTTAATGAACCTGTTATATTGCATAAGACATCAAAGTCTTATTTACAGATGTCAAGGGAAGTCATGGTACATTAAGTCCCAACTTACACAGGTCTGAGTTACACTGATCCATAGACACTTACATGTGAGTACTCTCTGTACTTAAAACAGTTCAGGCACTGTGACTTCTATGGTGATTAGTACTGGATGTACAGAGTTCATATACAATAATACAAGTTGGTTCAAATATGACCGGGACTGATTTGTGTGTAAATCTGGCGACATCAGTCCCAGTCATATTTGAACCACCTTGTACATTACAATATGGTATGTTATGATATATTTTTATTGTGTTTATACTTGTATACTTTTAGCTTTTACTTGCCACTGAAATGAATGTAAATGTTACAGGAATATGTATATCATACTTAAGCATTGCTGGGCAGAAACAGTTTTCAACTTATATGGAAACGTTTGGCATAAACAAACTTTGTAAGCTGAGGACTTAACTCCAGTAGATACATCATACTGGCTGAACTGATGGCAAGTTCATGTAGTGGGTAGAAGGCATTTTAAACTTCAAACTTGAGTGTTGATTAAGGGAATGAAAATCCACAAAACCTGACTCAAGGAAACGTGCTAGAGAACATTAGAGATTCGTATTTGGATATCAGTAAGTGTGAGATATGTTGTTCTGGCAATGGCGTTGCTGCAGATTCCAGTCTTCTGGGAGGTGCTGCTGTGTCAAGGGGCAAGTGCTTCCCGGCTTTTAAACGGATTGTGCTGCCTTCATCTGCAGGGCCAAGCATTTTTCTTGGACTGCTTGACTACAGGCACACTGCAGAAAACATGGAGATACCAGAGAAAGAAACTGCCTTCTGAAGTGACATTAATAATCAGGAAAGGAAACTGATGTATAATTAAGACTGGTGCTGCAATAGACCACCTGTAGCTTACCATTTATATCTGAATGTGCACTACACTTACTTACTTACTTACTCCATGGTGCAGAGTCCTTCTTGAGAAGCTAACTGGTTTGCAGCTAGTCAGGAAATTCCCCGCATTTCACGGAACCCGAAGGTTCATTACCGCACTCACAAG
>Ga0123357_10004476_pt1 | contig 16413 bp, 11 predicted proteins | sample TergutEmb28metaG_FD_89873 | JGI IMG/M metagenome (GOLD analysis project Ga0123357, IMG submission 89873) | Embiratermes neotenicus P4 segment gut microbial communities from Petit-Saut dam, French Guiana - Emb289 P4 | ecosystem: Host-associated > Arthropoda: Insects > Digestive system > Gut ... | reverse complement strand
TGTCGGAGTGTTTTATGTGAAATTATATGTGAATTCATTGGTTGATAAATTGAAGTGACTCTACGAAAATGCATGGTGCAACAATAAGATTTATACCCACTTATTAGTTCATATACACACAACGGGGATGACAAACTTCGGACTTCAGAGAGGGAATTCTTTACTTTATTCTTCTTGTGTGTATGGAGATAATTTGGATGTGTATATATATATATATATATATATATATCGTTAAGGCATTGTTGAAACTTGTTGCGTCAAAAACTGCCATGTTTGATATTTCTCTATCAGTTTTCTAACACGGTGGATGAAACTGATTGATTATACATTATATTACCTGTAGAAGTTGATGTCCTGTGGGTTTGTCATTACGCTATATGGCAGAGAGGAATGTCACGTTGACTACTCATATCAAATTTGTCGCTGGTTATGTATTAGACACTTAAAGAGTATGCTGAATATGTGGCGTACAAACCGGAATTACGCTATAAAAGGAGAAATGAAGGTTGAATTCGGCCGCCGGGGTTTTTTTTCACTTCTTTTTGATAAATATGACGGGGTTTCCACCTGTTATGGAAACAATCCGCTTACACATGTTAGCCTAGTTATCGCTTTATTTTGAACAATAACTGCTACGTCACAGCGTCGTAGAATATGAAATTTTGTCAGTGACTGTTCCAGTGTCACGAAATGTCTGTGCTTTCGGGTTCGTGATTATAAGGAACTGTGCGTGTTGGGGTTATATCAGAACAGACACTGTACATGTGCCTTGTCTTCGACCGAGATTTGGCTGACAGGGCTTAAGAAAAATCCCTGGTTTCAGAATTTGGCGTTCAGGTGACCATGCATCGTGATAAATTCTTATAATAAAACCAACTAGATGCACTAATTTCTCAAATTTATTTTTGGAATAAAACTCCGCATGTTTCGGACATTTCCTCTGTCCATCATCGGGAGTTTTTCACTGTACACACAGCAGTGGTATATGTCATACAGGTTTGCTGACAGCGCAAGCTGTCAGCAAACGGCTTTAGCCGGCAGCCCGGACACTACTTCAGCCTACCCGCACCTAACATCCATCCTACAGCAAACCAAGAACGAAATGATAAATGTGGTAATCAACATTATAGTCACGATCTCCTGATGATGGGCATAGTAGTGCCCGAAACATGTTGAGCCTATAAGAACTACAATAAAATAATAATTAGCATCTAGTTGGCTTTTATTCTTCAGTTATCACAATGATGCACGGACCAACAAACACCAAACTCTGATTGCTCTCCGCACGTAAGACTAGCCGTTTACTGAAAGGGGTACAAGTCTAACACACCTCATTTCCATTAACAGCTTAAATTTACTCTCTTGGTATAGTGGTAGGTAGCGGTATACAGGTGTTGCTAGTCGAAAACGATATTGTTGGATGGGCTTGCAGGCTACCTGTTTTCTTGGGAAAAGGAGAGACAAGCCAGAAGAGGTACTTCAAAGAGCAAAGACGTACGGGAAAAAGCAGAGCTGTGATGATATTGTAACGGCAGTTGTGTCTTGGTCAATATTAAGTTTACATGTTTGTGTGTAAGACTTCAATGAATGAGGAGAGTATAATATTATATAATTACTAGCAACGATCAACCACAGGGGTTCCTCTCCTCCTGTATATTCCTTGGGAAGGATTCATGCTTACCCGCGAGTGTACGAATTATTGTAGCTGAGAGTCGGGCAGCTTAAAGCGGACGGTTACAATGGTATTTATATAAAATTGCTATCGGTGCTTTTCGTGGAATCAAATGATGGATACCAAGGTTTCGTACAGCATAAATTACGTAAATATTGCCTGTTTTGTGTTATTTGTTTGTGGGGGGGGGGGGCCTAGGTTCACACCCAAAACACTATTTCCTCTAACCTTGTCGAATCCAGTTTCAATGCAGGTTCTCGTGCAGTGTTTTCATTTGACCGCTCTGTTCTGTTGCGCCCCAGTATTGATAATCGTTTTTAACGTTCATTGCGTGCTAAATCTTGTGGTTTTAAATTAAAGAAGTTTGGGGGGTAAAATCTTGGTTTGTCACTAACTAAAAGGTCGTCCAGTCAAAAACACAACAATATATTCAGTAATGTTAAGTGTGCTACATATTTATGTTACAGGTAACCATCATTAGTCAGACATTTCTATACATGGACATGACATGTTCAGTGCTCACAGTATGGGATCCATATTGTTTACACTTGCTGTGTAGAATTTCAAACATTTAGATTAATAAACTGCTCAATATTTAATATCTTAACTTTTGTATTTTCTGAAATTATATATGAACCTATCAATGTAGACCTGTCAGTTAAAATATAAAATCAAAAAACTTCAACACTCAGCATGTATGCGTCTTGAAAGACATCAATTAGATGTATAATTTTGTATATATGAGAATTTAAAACACTTTTAATACTTTGGTATGTTCTTCTTTTCCTTAAAATTGGATGCTGTCATCTGCACATCAAGACGCATACATGCTGAGTGTTGAAGTTTTTTAGATTTTATAGTTTAACTGATAGACCTGCATTGATAGGTTCATATATAATTTCAGAAAATACAAAAGTTAAGATATTAAATATTGAGCAGTTTATTAATCTAAATGTTTGAAATTCTACACAGCAAATGTAAACAATATGGAATCCCATACTCTAAGCACTGAACATGTCATGTCCATGCACTGAAATGTCTGCCTGATGATGGTTACTTGTAACCGAAACATGTAGCAAACTTTACATTATTGAATATATTGTTGTGTTTTTGACTGGGCGACTTTTTAGTTAGTACTAAAACACAACGGGATGGCTCATATAAAAAATTGGTTTGTTACGCTGGCTAGCAGCGTTATTGGTTTCCGACGTTTCGAAGGAATGTTCTACCTTCATCTCCAAAGGTCAAGGTGTCCTAGAAAAATGAATTTTTTTACAGAATTTCTTGACCCTTGAAGATGAAGGTGGTTCATTATTTCGAAACGTCCGCAGTGAACATCCCTGCTACTCAGCATAACATAACCGGAATAACTGAATCCTCAATGTCAGCACTACGAAAACGTCAGATCTCTCAACGTATTGTGTTTGCCTGTAATGTCGACACTGTAAAATTTGTGAAAGCTCATTTTTATCTCTTGCACTCAAAGATAAGTCCCATATCACTTACATAGATGCGATAAAAGTAGCTTCTCGTAGATTAGCGCGACTGTAGAGTTCAGGTGACAGTACATATTACAACTTGTGCCATAATAGGAGCTGGTGCTTTGCTGCTTTGTAATGGTAAGTGAGCTATCACCACGAGACAGTGTCATACGGGCGCACAAGTCTGTATAGGCTGAATGCACCGCCGAGTGTTTGCAGGCGTGTATGCAATTAAGCTGCCTGCTAGCTTCTAAATTTGTCTACATAATTTCTAGAAAATTTTCAAGAGTAGCAAATACTTTAACAATCAGCGTGATGGAACAAAGCTGCTTGTCATATGATCCTAAATCCGTCAAGAAGCGTTGCCTTTCTGACGGCGTTTTATCATTGTCATTGATTTATTTAAACGCTCTGACTTCTGTTTATATCACTGTTATGCACTTGGAAGGAGGAATGAAATGTGTTCTTCAGTGTTCGTGTTTCATAATGAGAATGGAGCGCAAACTAAGAAGAATGCGACTTGAATTTCGTTCTTTAGGTGTAAGTAAGTTATAGAGTTGCTGGATGTTGTTTCTTGAAATGCTGTGTTCATGCCATAACCATCTGACAAGTATTTGCCACAACGGTACGGTAGACATAAAGAAAGGAACATAGTTCACATTATGTTACACTTATAAGCTAATGGAATTCTTCGTATGTGTATGAAACTTTAACAGTGCGTAGTGGATGAACTGGTGGCGATCCAGAGTGATAATATATTTAATGCGCACAACAATTAATTCCATGTCTAAAGACAGTTCACCAGACACAAGTGACATACCGCCAGGCGTTATCAAGATGGACGCCAACGGCCGTTATATGAAGGAACGACAGAATTATAAAATCTGAGATATTCAGAGACGATAACATAAGATTCTAGTTTTTATCGCCTTTGCTCATTTCACACAGCATTTTTAATCTTCGCATGCATACCACTTTATCTTCCTCTATATGAATAAGCAAGTTAAAACTCAAGAATAAAAACCAACTAGATGCCTCTTATTATTTTACGGTACTTCGTATAGGCTCAACATGTTTTGGGCACTACTATGCCCATCATCAGGAGCTCGCGACTATAATGTTGATTGCCACATCGGTCGTTTCGTTCTTGGTTTGCTGTAGGTCGGAGGTTAGGTGCGGTTAGGCTGGAGTAGTGTCTGGGTTGCAGGCTAAAACACGTGTTTTAGCCTGCATTCCAGACACTACTCCAGCCTAACCGCACCTAACCTCCGACCTACAGCAAACCAAGAACGAAACAACCGATGTGGTAATCAACATTATAGTCGCGAGCTCCTGATGATGGGCGCAGTAGTGCCCGAAACATATTGAGCCTATAAGAAGTACAGTAAAATAATAAGTGGCGTCTAGTTGGTTTTTGTTCTACAGTTATCACAATGATGAACGGTCCAACAAACATCAAGAAAAACTCCATTTCTGAGTTACCCACATAGAACGTATTCTCCCCGTCTCCGGCGATAAATGTGATTGGCCTATTCATTATTGCAATAAGAGTGATATTTGAGATTTCAACGAGATACGTCACTTTGTAATATCGAGTCCTTAATTTAGCTGATAACTGTGTTTCGTAATGTTCCGCCATTTTGCAAACACGTGCCTGTGTGGGCGCTGAGTGGGCCGCATTTTACGTGATAAGCGAGTCAGATAAAATTGTATCCAGTGTTTGACGCCCTTCTTACCCGCATTACCCGGATGATATTAGTTGTAACTAGTTTCGTGACTTACGAACTGACTGCATTTTGTCTTAAAGAGTTTTGCTACGCATTTCTTGAAGTATTTGTAGAAATCTTAAATTTTTGGTTACTGAATGGGTTCATAATCTGTGATTGTAGTATTTATTTTCTTATGTGATGCTAATAGGAATAGAAACATTGCTAGCAAAGGAAGTAGAACACTGGAGTAAACTAAAGGAGTAGATTTCAATATGTCTGCTCAGATTGTAACAACTAAGACGGTTTTAAACACCGCCAAACGCAGTGCATATTATATACGTTATTGTGGCCACACAAAAGTAAAGCAATCCCATTACAGGCCTGGAGTGGCCCAGAGGATTCCAGGAAGTTAAGAATCCCAGATTTCATGATAATCGGCACAGGATGGTTGTAAGGTTGTCAGCCTTACGCACCGGCCGCCTTTACCCCCAGGAAATACTCATGGTACTCATTTCTGTTAGAGACTGAGTCGACCCCATTAATATAAAACTCATTGCAATATTATATACATTTGTATTAAATGCTATTAATGACCCAAATATCAAATATGCAATTAAACGAACTTATGTTGTAATATCTGATTTTGGTTTGTGCTAGTTGCAATTTGAATTAGCGCAATATATTAATCGATACTTATTCACCACACGGTGTGTAATAAGTAGTATACTAATTAGGTGCTGCTGCGACGCGTTTCGATCGCTACTGACACCACCTTCAAGGTGCCCCGTCTGACTGTAAATTCTTCGCAACAAATCAAGTGATTACAAACACTAGTTGGCCGTTTGCTATGATATCGTAGTTTTTTAACACAGATTCGCATATTTACATGTGGTGTGATGTGTTGCGAAGAATTTGCAGTTAGACGGGGCTCCCTGGAGGTGGTTTTCAGTAGACACGCGTCGGAGCAGCAAGTGGTGCGTGATTTGTTACGCGTTGTGCGATGAATACGTGTCGGTTAATAAATGGTGATATGAACATGATACACGATACTTAAGACACTAAGATAATGAATTATCATATTTAAGATGTCGAAATGTTAAAAAAAAACACTTATCTATGGAGGATTCGTGTGTTGTGCATCTGTATGTGGTGTCATATACGCAATACATAGTTTCTGGAAGTATATACGTTGCACAGCCTTGCTTGTATTTTGTAAGTAGCTATTGTGTCAGTGTTCCGTGTTCCGTGTATTTGTCCCGTGGTTGAGTACGTCCGATCTGATGTTATTAGGAGGCGCTGGAGTTGATGCACAAACATACTGTCTTTTGTCAGTGCTAGAGAGACGCCTATGGGCTGGGCATGTGGCGCGTATGTGTGAGGAGAGTGGGGCGTATAGGGTTTTGGTGGGGAAACTGGAGGGAAAGAGGCCACTGGGGAGACCTAGGCGTAGATGGGCGGATAATATTAGGATGGATCTCCAGGAGGTGGGATGTGGGTATGTGGACTGGATTGGGCTGGCCCAGGATAAGGACGGGTGGCGGACGCTTGTGAGTGCGGTAATGAACCTTCGGGTTCCATAAAATGCGGGGAATTTCTTGACTAGCTGCAAACCAGTTAGCTTCTCAAGAAGGAATCTGCATCATGGAGTAAGTAAGTAAGAGAGATGCCTGTTGTACAGAATGTACTGTGGTTGTGTTTGGAGGTGTTTAACCCTTATCCTGCTAACGTGGAGAATATGGTGAGCTCCTAATAATGCTAACAAATGGCAGATGGGATTTAATTCGGCGTTTAAAGAGTTAAACGCTTCTTTGTTGCCAGTTAGCACAACAGGATGATAAGCGTAAAATTTGAGACTGTAACACGTTCACCCAAAACTCCATCGAGAACGAAGGGCAAAAACAACCTTAACCCTCATCCTGCAAACGTGGAGAATATGGTGAGCTCCTAATAATGCCAGCAAATGGCATATGTGGTTTAACTTGGCGTTTAAAGGGTTAAACTTAACGCAGTAACGCAATTTTTTCAATTTGCGATTGCCTGTGAAGGCATGGTGCTGTCTGCAGAACATCATAGCAATTTGATTTTTATGCAGTCGTCAGAACTACGCAAGATATTGTTAGTGGTAAATATCAGAAGTATAGCTTATAGTGCATCCGGTCGGACGGAATCTTTGTTTTATGCAGGAGACTAAGAAACAAACGTAAAATCGAGGGTATGCTCTCCAAGATCTTTGCGTGTCCTACAGACTGGAGATCACGGTTGCAGTTTGGTCCATGCCGCGAGAGCATAGTTTGTCGATTTCTGCCCTTATGGTACTGTCCATTAACAGTTGCTACATAATTTGATTTAGTGTTAAGGGCTGTGATGTGCAAATAATATGATATTTATCTCCACAAATACTACATGGGCTCATAAAACAATATTTTAAAATAAGGGTTGTATCCTCTGTCATTCACCCGAACACTACAGCTGCAACGGGATACCGCCGCTGATGCAGGCTTTCTGTTGCACAAAGCTGCCTTGCTGTGGTGAGAGATAAAGGAAACGCATTGTATACAATATCACTATTCTTGTACCGTCACCAACATAACATCTGCTTAAGCTTGCTTATTTTGTGGATCATGTTTCAAACCTGACGGGTTTGCGAGAATTTTTTAACGTATAGGATAGCTGTAACGAAATATACAATATAAGACGGCACAACTGAAGTTAATGCATAGATCAAGCTTCTGTACCGAAAGGCCGGATTCTATAGAAACAGGGATCTTTCTCTCTCCTTTGCTTCCCAGGTCCTGAGGCCTGTCTGGAAGCAGCCTCATGTCCAGAGGACATTGTGGGTCCTGTCCCTCGGGGATAAAGATGCGAGTCATGAAACGAACTACACACCTCTATGTCGTGTCGGGGTTAAGAATGCATGCCTACGCTCTTGATGGTGTGGTGCTTCAACACAGTGATTAATGTTTATAATTACACAAACATATGCACAAATAAGTAGTGTAAAATTAATATTAAAATTACTCCGACGTGTTTCGATGTTAATACAGTACGCCATCTTCAGGGAGTTTACAGTTGTGTCAGCTAAAGTTATGAATTATTAAAATGATAAAATACCGTGTAGTAGTGTGTCGTTATGATAAAATGTTGGTAAATGTGGCAGCGTATGTAATTCCTGTTTATATGTGTGTGACACAACTTGTAAACTCCCTGAAGGTAGTGTACTGTATTAACACCGAAACATGTCGGAGTAATAATATTAATTTTACACTACTAGTTTGTGCATATGTTGGTGTAATAATTTAAAAAAAACACACACACATAAAAATAAACGCGATGCCTGCATGGCCTGATATCTAAATACACACAATTTTACCGTTTTGCTGTAAATCAGTCCCGTTACAGGCCTGGAGTTGCCCAGAGGGTTCCAGGAAGTTAAGGTTCCCAGATTTCATGACAACGGCACAAGGTGGTGGTAAGGTTGCCAGCCTTACGCACCGGCCGCCTTTACCTCCAGGAATATTCCTGGTACTCATTTCTGTTAGACGCTGAGTCGACCCCAGGGCCATAGTGCGATCGGAAGGATTTTATGTCAATGAAAAATTCCAATGACACCAGCTGGGATCGAACCAGCGACCTTCCGATTTGTAGCACAGCACCTTAACCGCTGTGCTACCGCGGTACTGTTTTGCTGTAATACGGTAAAACATGCGATTTAGTGTGTTACAGTACCTATGTAGTATGTAGTAGTATATGTAATGTGAAATACGATGTTCTTATATTTAAAGCGTAAATAGATACGGATGATTGGAAGTGTACTTTCTTACATTCTTAACTTCAGCACCGGAATGGAGGTATGGGGTTACTTTTATGCTCCGGTCGTTCTTAGCCCGGAGAGAGACTTCCTAGTGTCCAGTGAATAGAAGGCTGTGTGGTGGCAAAGTCCCTTCCCTTTCCTACACTTAAATTTCGGTCGTCTAGTACGTATATGAAAGCTGCACAAATAATGGAAGCCAGGTCGAACGGGAGACTAAATTTTGTACGGTGGAGCCCATTGCTTGTGGGTCCTTAGTATGGAACTTGCCTCATGTCACCCTTCTGGCGCCTAGAATTTTCCGATGGTGCCTAGATTTTGGGAAAATTTGCGCATCCCTGCCGTACGCATTTGCCGAATCAACCGATCTGTCTTGGTTCACACGGTATACGCACAGTACCAAGAAAAACAGCACTTTACAGTAATATGTGGAAGTTGCTCCCACGCCTGATTCAAGTTGATTTCTGTAACCAGCCTGAGAGTTTATTTATTGAGTAAATATAGACAAGTAAATATCGTGAGACGTGAACCCCTTGTTGAATAAGACCGTAGATTTAACTTTTGATTTGTAATCTTCTACAGCAAGAAAACGCGTATGTTTGCAGTGAAAACGTCTGGTGTACAGTCAGGTAAAGAGGCTTTACAGCCCTCTTTGTTATGGGTGCGTCTTTTTGTAAAAGGAAAGCATGCTGTGGAAACTGCTTAATCAAATATCTCTGCTATGATGCAGAAATAAATAATTCAGTACTTGATCCTTCTTAATATTCTGTACATACTAAGTTTTTTTTGAGCCCTTTTACTCGAGTTCATTGACAGTACGTTAAAATACCTAACACCTGTCTTCTTTAGGGTTCTTAGCTTCTCACCACTCATGGTTCCACCTCATTCGACTTAATGTAAACTTATAACCTGAAACAGCATCATTAAATAGAGTAGGAATTAACCCATCTGTTGCTTGGTGTCTGCGCCGTGCAACATTCAATTCATTTGTACGTGCAGTAACTGAACGTAACAACAGTGACATATCATAATAATAATAATAATAATTATTATTATTATTATTATTTATTTACTGCAATTGGGTTGTTACCCGGTGGCGGTGGTTATTTTACATGTAAACAAAACATGAAATTGGTTACTACTAAATTTAAGTCGGGAGGGCTACATGAGAGGCATGTAGTGGCAACTTGGAATATTGGGAACCATCTCAGCATTTGCTTTTCGGCACAGGGAAACCAAGAAAAACCTGTGTCGATGTGGTCGGTCGCAGGATCTTCCGAATCCTGACTTATAACCAGCAGTCCGGTATCTAAAGTAAAAAAAAAAAAAGAATTGCCCACACAGTACAACAAATTCACGTAAGATAACAACACACACAAGACAACTGCAACAATACACACGGCCAGCCAACAACAATTACACAAAAGACATCTAAAGAACACCTGTGTAGAATGTGTTATTAAAACTGAGGCACGTCTTTCCACTGCTGTTTTTCTATTCGTTTTGTTGGATAACAGTTGCTCTAACCGAAGGCACGAACTCCCGTTTTGCTGTAAGGCAGGTACTTTAAAGTCGCCTGCTGTCATCACGTAGATTGACCCGCTTAACACGCGTGCTGAAGAAGATGCCACACAAGCGCGGGGATTAGCTCTTGGCTATCAGTTATTCAGTAGCTTCCTCATTTTCTGTTGCATCCGGACCAAGAACAGAATGCCGTGCGGAATCTATGTAACAACATACTTATTTGTTCTGCTTTCTGATTTGCCTTGAATATAAGAGTATATTTCGAGAGACAACTCGTTCATACGAAATATGATAAAGGAAGCTTCCTGTTTGTTTCGTGGTTAAATTAACTCTGGTTTGTCAAGTGGATAGGATTGTGGTACCGAATGGGAACTGGATATTGAATTTAAGACTTCCAAGGTAACGGAAGTGGTGTAATTTAGAGTACCACGGCAACATTTGCCAGAACGGACTGAAGAAAATCGCGAATGAAGTGTGAAAAGCCGAGTTGCCTGTTGAGCATCGAACCAGATACCCCACGAGTACTGAGCAAAAGGGCTAACTACACCACTGTGTTTAGTAGTCATATGTTTCTCTGTAATAACAAGACAGGCAATACACTGTGACGTAATATTGAGGCGCGTCCGCCTAACCATTGTTGCCATGGAAGAGTAATAAGTATTACATATTCCAAGTGTACGTTTGTAGCCTTAGTTATCGAGCATGAAAAGCGCAGGCGCCTTGTTATATTGCCATGTTTATCGTACTGGGAGTTTAAAAACATTGATGTACTTCCCCGGCTGTCTTAAGTTGAATGTTTCTATGTGGCTAGCTTGCGTACATTGGTACTGGATAAGAACATGTAGGAACATGCAGTTAAGTGTATGTTGTACAGAGTTGCTTTAACGCGGATGCAAATGCGGAAGAACGGGGGGCGGAATCCGCCGCCGCGCAGCAGTTCATGTCGTCCGCTCTACGGCGCGCTGTCCCCACATTACCCTGACACTCGCGAGACTCAGCACTGCAGAGCGGGCGGCGTCGTCGGTCGCTATTGTGCTATGAACAGGGTCTGGCTTCAGCCGGACATGCTGTGTTTTGAAGGTGGTAAATCTTAACAATGGGGACCGCGGTAATACAGTGGTTAAGGTGCTGTGCTATAAATTGGAAGGTCGCTGGTTCGATTCCAGATAGTGTCATTGGAATTTTTCATTGACATAATCCTTCCGATCGCACTATGGCCCTGGAGTCGACCCAGCCTCTAACAGAAATGAGTACCAGGAGTATTTCCTGGGGGTAAAAACGGACGGTGCGTAAGGATGCCAACCTTATCACCATCCTGGGCCATTGTCACGTAATCTGGGAATCTTAACTTCCTGGAAACCTTTGGGCACCTCGGGCCTGTAATGGGACTGATTTACCTTTACCTTTACCTTTACCTAAATCTTAACATTAGTTTCGTGTTGTCATTGAAATGCAGCAGTGTGTAGCAGAGTCTTTGAAATGTAGATTGTACTTTAAACTCAAGGCACTTTGCTTATATGACATCACGTACATGTTTATTCACTTTAACTCTATCCACTTTGCTGTTAGTTCAATACAGATAAACTGCATGACAACGAGATCTCATTCAAAGTTCCGAATATGTACCACAACTAATGATCTTACACTGTATAGTTTTTCCTCATTATACATTTTTGTGACCGGAGGATGGCCCACAGTGGCCGAAACATGTCGTCAGCCTAATAAAACAGATACAAAAGACAGTTGTGTTTTGACGTACCAACCCCCTCCTAATTTACGAAGTACCGGTACATTACAAGGGCCTTTGATCGTGAAAAGGAAAATGGTTTTCGAAATTTTAAATGCTGTAATTCTATTTCTCGTAAGAACTGTAGCTTATGTATGTTGCGAATTGGTGGTGCAACGTAGTAGCTACATGTTGGTTGTTATTTACGGAACCTTTCAGCAACTGAAGTCGACGCGTTTCGGCGTGCGATCCGAGTCAAGAAACTTTTCCCTTCTACGGAACGCCCAGACCGGATCTGAGTCCCACCCATTTTCCTATCATTGAGATGTCAGGGGCGAGGTTAATGATAACCAGAGCTATACTCCACTCCCCAGTTTACCGTAAAGGCGTTTGCAGGGACTCGTCTGCCTTCATTTATGCTTGTCATGAAGCCCGCTTTACCTTATTCTACCTTCAACCGACTCCACAGATTCCGGTGTAGTGACTCTTTATGATCGCTTGATTGTAATATGCAGTGCAGATTTATGTAATTAACAAAATGGGTTGAACTGTTTATTCCAATTAATTAAATGATATAATAAAGTATAGTCTAACACAACTTTTTTATTAAATATTTTATGAATTTACAGCTTTCAGCTACATGTTTCGGCTTTTTAGAGCCATCTTCAAGCTGAACTTAGGAGGGTGTGTGTGTGTGTGTGTATGTATGTACACACACACACACACACACACACATATATATATATATATATATATTGCACTGCCGTAAAAGACGATATCTCGTTTACATTAATTTATAAATTATCAATAAGAAGTTAATGTGGAATTGATGTAAGTAATGCAAAAGACGAGATCTCGCTTACATTGATTTGTAAATTATCAATAAGAAGTTAATGTCAAACTAATGTCAACGAGATCTCGTCATTTACGACACTGCAATACACACACACCTTCCTAAGTTCAGCCTGAAGATGGCTCTAAAAGCCGAAACACGTAGCTGAAAGCTGTAAATTCATAAAATATTTAATTAAACAAGGTTTTGTTAGACTATATTTATTATTTAATTAATAGAGAAACACACTACGGGGATACCTTGCCTTAAAATTGTTGATTCCAAGGTCGCAGGAAGGGCGTGTTATGTCTAAAAGAATGCAGGAGGTAAGGTAAAGAGTAGATGATAGTAGTGTTTTAATCCTCAGACAACATTAATATGCAACACTGTGCAAATACCCACACTACCTACAGCAGTGGTCCTTTGGCACTGAAGAAACAAGACAAATCTAAGAGTCACAGCAGCAGAGATAGAGGTTTTGAGGAACACCGCAAAGTACACGTTGTTTGATCACACAAGAAAACGAGATATTTTGAAAAAAAACTTGAAACATAACCACTTTTTGTACAAGTAAACAGCTATAACAATAAATGGATACAACGTGTTAGTAGAATGGAGCGTTCCAGACTCCTAACCCTTTTATGGAATATCATCAGGCAGGAAAGAGGAACATAGGACGACCATTAAAGATAATTCTGGACTGTTGTATTGAGACAGAAAGGGGCCACAAGGCCTTGAAAGCGTGATGATGATGATGACGATAGTGATGATGATGCTGATAATGATAATGATTATGAAGATAATTATTATCTTAACTGTCAACAAGAAAGGTCGGGACTTGTGATGTTCAGTATGGCATTTGAAGTCTTTTCCGCGTAATGAACTGCGTCAGCTTTTTGAATCTAATGAGATAAGACAACATTTCAGTAAAGAGAAGTACCAATGTGAGAACTCCATGAAGATGAGTTATATGTGAGAAGCTACTTGTCCTGTGACGTTTACTATCCCCTTATGTTATCGATAAACAGCACTTGTACACCGTCAGGTACAGCTTTTAATGATTAATAAACGGAACCTGTTACATTCACTTTATCGGCATACGTTTCGACTTAGTCGTCGTCAGCCGAATCTTCTGAAATATAACAATACAGGCAATGTACGGATAACGTAGCATTGAGACGCGTTCTTGCAACCATTGTTGTAGTGGAAAAGCAATGACTTTTTTTAACTCAATCTGTGTGTGTATTTGTAGCCTTAGGTATCCAGCATGCAATGCGCTTGCGCCATATTGTCAACTGTGGCGTGTCCCGATCTACAACATTTTTTCCACGTTATCTCATAAACGGCACGGTATTCGAAAAAAAAGTTTTTGAACCTAAAATGTGTGTTTCGAGTTTCTCTACAACTTTTGCCTAAAACATTTTTCATTCTAAGAAGATTTGAGCGAGATATGATCGAAAATGTAGAGTGGTCTTCATCTACAGTACCGTTTATTCTTGTCCAGTTTTTAATCAAACTTGAATTTTCTCGACAGATTTTCGAAACATACTCAAATATTAAATTTCATGATAATCCGTACAGTGGGAGCCGAGTTGTTCCATGCGGACAGACGGACGGACAGACATGACGAAGCCATTAGTCGCTCTTCACAATTTTGCAAACGCGCCTAACAATGTAAAATTGTGTTCATACAAACTATTGTGTGTCAATATACTGTGAATTCCATCTCGATTTCTTACAGTATTGTCGTTTGCAATACTGATTTTTGTTAGATTAGCTTGATGATGACTGATCGAGTCGAAACTCACGTCGATAAAGTTAATGTAACAGGCTGTGTTTAATGATAAGGATTGTATTTGACGCTGGATACGCACTATTCATCAGAGCTATTAGTCGTCAATCTGGTCACCAATTATCCAACTTTCATCTAACTGTTAACGGTCTATTATCTGATTTACAAGAGTCCACCGCAGAGCCACATGAAGCCAATCAGATATTGCAATTCCTGTGGTTATTTATTGTAAGTGCCACTTTCTTGAATTGAAATACTCTGCATTTAGTCTGTTGATTAAAAGGTGTCATTTCTTGATGAAGGCACTTGTCTGCGTCAAAAAAAAACTGCTTAGTACCAACTGACATGCTCTCAGCTTAACTCACTACCATGTACTTGCTAATCACTGCACTCTAATTGACTAGCGAGTAGGATGCTGAGTGCTCTGTAGACGTAAATGTGAAGAGTGCAAGAAATGTGGTTGTTTGCTTCTACACAATTACAAGTCTAGAAGTGTGCAGATTGTTAAATGTATTGGTGAATCCTTGCATGAAACGTCGAAATGGTATCGTGTGTGTCTGGTATTATGGATTCTCAATACAAGAAACGGCCTTTTTTCTGGCAAGAATTGTGTATTCTCAGATTGATGTTGGTGTCATAAGTTGCAGAATTAATTAGATCAGTGTTGGAAAGGTGATCTAACACTTTGTGGTGTTGTGCATTTCTAGCAGGGAAATGAAGAGGTTTCCTCTGTGGACTTCGAAGACGTGAATTTATGTTATAAAACTTTCTGTCCGAAAAATTTAGGGACATTCTATTACATTGTGTTTTATGTAGAATTACTTGCATAAATGTATTATGTAGACAATTCGTAACGAAGACGTTTGGTACACCTTTCCAGGAAAATAGAAGTTGTCTTCAAGTCACTACATATTTTATACTTAAACAGGTGATAAGTACGACAGTAATCTAGGAGAGATATCGCTCTTCATTAGGTGACATACAAGGAACGTTGTTTTCTCAGGATTTGTTGCATAAAACATCGCTGTAGGATGTGAGAGATATCACGTTAATCTCAGGAGCAGAAATACTTCCCGTTTTACGTCATAATGAGTACTACTACATAAGAAAGGCAAACGTAATTTGGGTGAATTCACGAAGAACCTTGGGAAATTTCCGGAGTTATTCGGCTGGTGTACGAAGATCAGAGCGCTCATTCTTTTGCATGGAAAATACAGTATTGTTTAATTTTTTGTGTGTCATGAGCAATGCGTCAATCTACGTTCAAAAGAAATGATAGCAACTACTCGCCTCGTTCTTACTCGTATTATAAGGTAAGTTAAATCAAATGCCATTTTTCGACCTATGAGCTCTGTTGAGTTGTATTTGTACGCATTCTTTGTACGAGAAGCATAACGTCAATGCAAGATGTCTTGACGATATAGGCCTAGAGTGACTTACAGCCTTGTTAAATCGCATATTTTACGTGATTTCAGGCTTGCGCAGAGATGCAAATGAGATCTGCGCTGTTTTGAAATTTTACGCAGCGTAGAATCCCGAAAAAACGTAGATCTCAAATCGCATACTTTTGTTCAGAACGAGTACCTGATGATGGCCACGTTGGACAAAGTACAGTTTGACATTAAATAAAAATTACCAGTGTTGAGTTGTGATTGACGGGATTTTCTTTGTAATTTGTTCCTTTTTGGGTAATTCCCCGGCGTCTGAGTTCTAATTGCCGACGTTTCGTAACTCACTATCGGTTCCATCTTCATAGGCAGGTGAATCACCTGCCTATGAAGATGGAACCGATAGTGAGTTCCGAAACGTCGGCAATTAGAACTCAGACGCCGGGGAATTACCCAAAAAGGAACAAATTACATTTAGAAC
>Ga0123357_10004474_pt1 | contig 16416 bp, 9 predicted proteins | sample TergutEmb28metaG_FD_89873 | JGI IMG/M metagenome (GOLD analysis project Ga0123357, IMG submission 89873) | Embiratermes neotenicus P4 segment gut microbial communities from Petit-Saut dam, French Guiana - Emb289 P4 | ecosystem: Host-associated > Arthropoda: Insects > Digestive system > Gut ... | reverse complement strand
TCTAATCTAATCTTTACCAGACTACCAGCCAATAACACTCATATTTCTTACAGTTTTCCTTTGTCTCCAGGTAATACGTGTACTTAGGCCATACAGTCGAAATATCGTCCACAAAAATTTTGCACATGTGGACAGCCCAACCATTCAATTTATATCCGCTCAAACATAATTGCGGTACATCATTACTATTGTTATCACCGTTTTCACTGTTATTATCCTCATCATCACTAGCATTGTCATCATTGTCACTGTCACCATCACCATAATCAAAACCTTTAACCCTTCTCCTCCTTCCTTTTGCTTCCCTCATTTCTCTCTAACTATTTATTTCTTAAATCAATCATGTCTTTGTCTTAGATGTGTAATGATGCCCCTGCTACCACATAATTTGAATATCATTAGTGTGTCCACAGTGTACTTGTCATCTTCCAAAGTTACCATTTATGTGCATCTTGGTGTCACACTCTCAATGGCTGGAGAAGTGGTGACACAAAATACTGGCTGGCATTTTGTAGGTTTATTTAGATTTAAAACAAGAAGTAATACACCTATGAAAATTGGAAGGAAAGAGACCAAGCGTCTATAAGTTGAGCACCCAAAACAAAATGCAATAATAAATCCACAAGTTTACCAGTCCCTGATCTATGATACCCTATGATTTGTTACACAAGAGTACAGAAATGTAATCCAATTCATAGTACAAAATTTCTTTGCAAGTCTGCATGTAGCACTAATCAGGATGTTAGTTCATTGAAGACGACAACCTACTTTTGCAAAGTTTATCATGCTCCCTAGCACTTATATTATTTACAGTACATATTTTGCTAATTTACCTTACTTGTATATCTAAACGCACTTCAAATAATAGTTTCAGAACTTGATGTGATCTATATTTTGAGATATTTAAATTGTAACCTTTATGAAGTCAATTACTAACAATGAAGCTTTGTTGACACAACTTTCAGCTAGTTTTACACAGTAGGACTGTTCTGACCATAAATTACTTTCCAGAAACAGAACACAATTTACAAACAAATGATTTTCATCAGCAATATCTACTTCTTTAATAAAATCTTAAGGTGAAATGCTGTCTGAAAGTCCTTTTATATAGGAGTAATACAGAAGTAGAAGGTGTAAATATATACAGAATAAGACTGTTACCAACTGCATAATTTTCAGCACCTTTTTTTGCAATATTCAATCCCTTGTGAGCAAGCACACTTTCTGTTACCTTACACCATTACAACAAGAGAATGTATTACTTATGTCCCCTAATGCTAAAAGAAGCTATAGGCAGTCCTCGTTTAATATTGCCTCAAACAAAACTCTTTTGCTTTACAACTGACAAATTTTAGAGAAGAAGGAGTTGATGAACATGGATTACCCCCCTTTGACTGGAAGTTGGTGGGTAGGTCAACACCTAGGCTCAAGGACTCATCTGTTGTGTGTTTTTGCTCCCTTCACCATTGTAGGTGCTTTTGTGTAAGTCCTGAAAAGCGCCATATCTATTTATCTGTCTGCCCATCCATCCCTCCGCATGTATTAACTCAGCTCCCACTCTACAGACTTTCATTACATTTCATATTGTAGACTTTTATAAAGATATGTCAAGAAAATACAATTTGGTTAAAACACACAGAAACATCAGCCAAGTGTGTTTATATTATTCACAGCAGTATACATAAAATGTTTTGTAGCACGACAACAATGCAAACTTAACCAATTGTTTTGTTGCTATGCTGACACTATTTTATAATGCTGACAGCAACATATGGCTCAGCAACACAAAGGGAATGCATTATTGTTTTGTAAGGTAACATCTTCAGTATCTTACATTGTTGAAAGTGATTTATGAAGCTCAACAACATATAAAGAATGCACATCAGTGCATGGCAATAGTGGTTACTAAAATGTGCCAAAATGGTACGTTATACACACCTTGCCTAACTTGTTTCATTCTGTACTGTGATTTTCAGGAAAATAACCCCAACATTAAAAGGGGACTGCTTGTACTTGTTTCTCCACTGACAACCTTCTACTTTTTCACAGCATATCCCTCCCATATGGAAGCTCCTACTATCTTTCCATTAGTAAGCTAAACTGTACATCTTTATGTAATGATTACTGTTTGGGCTCTTACATCAACATGCACTGTCTCTTTCCTCATCCTTAAATGTGCTTCTACCTCCTCTTAGAAAGACCTGAAGTGTAGATGTTAAGATTGGAAATAACACATATATTTCAACACCTGTGGACCCACTGCTTCTAGTGCCTTGTGCTAAAAAGTATTAATCACAAGTTAAATATACCCTATTATCATTCACTTGAAAATATATTTCTGTATTCAACAAGTAGATCAAGCAGAAAATATACTCTGAGTGAATGTCACATTCCTCAGGCCTTCAAACAAAGGTTTCAACATTTCTTCACAATCTCACTATTTGCTGCTACAGATAACATTAACAGGGGGTTTATGGTACATTGTGGTGCTAATACTTGGAATCAATACTGACAAAATTTGCACTAACTCCATACTTCTAATTTTACTCCCTGCCACAGAATAATTTTACACATTATGCTGGATGCTTAAGAATCACAGATAGAAGTACCAATAAAATATTCAATTCTGTTTTGAAAATACTCTAAAATATGTTTTGGACATAAGCTACAAAGATTTTTCAATCTCATTGCTAAAGCCTTTGGACATAAAATTCTGGCTCTTTATCTACTGGATTCTGTTGTATTACTTGGAATGAAAACTGAAAGGACTTCACACTAATATGTTTACTCTTTGCCACAAAATCATTTTATGCCTCATGCTTCATACTGAAGAATCACAGATGTATCTGACAGTGGGAAAATCTTTAATTTTACTTTGAATATGATGTATATTATTTTTCAGACATAGGCATTAAACTTCTCTGCTAAAGCCACTGAAGGCAAAATACTGACTGTAACTAATGGATTCATTAGAACCATCAAAGACACATTTTACCACTTGATATAATTGATGGTACTAAATTCTACAAAACCAATTGAAATAATTTTATACTCTGGCCTACTGATATTTAACTTTAACAGAGATGTGGACCACAGTTCTAAAACACAGGAAATACCTAGCCAAGTTTCATCAAGTCTGAACACGTCAAAACTATCATGTATGATAATTCACTCTGCTGTGGAATAACAATGAAAAGAACACATTCCTGAAACTTCTGAAAAAAAGACAGTAACTGCTTCATATACTGGTGGAAAGGAAACATTTGGCTGTTCTAAATTAGGATTTTTCAGGAATATTGCCTTACTAAAAGAGTATATATTGGTCTACACTTCTCCAATTGTGCAGAGGATAAGTACAAGTGTTTACTATTTTTTGCATACACATGGAGCTTTCTTTGCTTGTGCATTATTTTCCTGCATGTATTATAATGCTACCCTAATACTGGACAAACAACCACTCCTATGTCAGCCTTTGTTTACAGAATAAATGCACCTCTGTTGCTCTTAATATCACACAGTAATACCTTGGTGTATAATTATGTAGTTGTATAGTGGATCACTGTCTCTTTGAAAAAGAAGTCCTATTTACATATAATAACTATAACAGGTACTATAGTGTCATGTTACTATTTTATATGATAAAAATAGTCCTCTGCTTCCATTCTATATTTTTTATGTGCAGATTTGTGGAAAATATAGCACACACATAGACAATTCTAAAACTCTTCTCAGCATTCTCACAACCCAGAGACTTTACCAGTAGTAATGAGCAAACCACAGACATAGATGTGTCCTCATCTGACACTGACTTTAAGCAGATACGATCTTGGTATAATAATGATGGTCAGCAGTCTGCAACCGTGCTCTCATGACAATACTTTTGGCACTCAAATAGCAAGGCATGCAGACTGAGAATATTGAGCTGTATGAGTAATACTAACTGCAACATACTTGTTAACATCTTAATCCAACAATTTGTTATATACAAGTTTCAAAAATAATAATATCATTCTTGCATAATGAAAACTTGTAGTTTCCAGCCAAAGAGTTCAGCAGTAATACTTCAAAGGCACTTTTATTGAAAATATGAAAAGTTTTCCACACAGTTTCCACCTCCTTAGATTCAAAGTGTGTTAACCATCTTCACTCTCATTCAAACAATAAAACAGGAATTGTGCTAAAGTTAAAAGTGTTACTTCTGTTACTTCTGTTATATAGCACACACAATTCTTTATTTCTTCTTCACTGTCGTACCAGGATGGATGCTTTGTTGTCAGCAGAAGGCCAATTAACCTGGAAGTGGTGCTTCTGTATAGAAATCTGGTTCATCTTCCAGCAACTCTGAATCTGCCTCTTCACTATCCAGCTGAAATTGAAGAAGTCATATTGAACAACAAGGTTATCCAAGAGAAGGATGCAGTTTCTGTAAGGAAGTTACTACTCATATAATTTTGCAGTGCTATGGCTGCAGCTGTGCTCTGGCACATACTCATCACTGCCTTAACAATTAGGTATGTTTGGGGAAAACATTAGATACATTTAGTAACTCAAACAGTGTAAGATTAGAAATGGCAAAATTGGTACTGTTGGCCTACAACATCTCTTCAACACTGTGGTGGTGCAATACAAATGTAAATCACAGTGGACATGAAAGGCTACCATCAGACACAATCTTGCTGCACAATGTCTCCCCAAGTCTTGTAAATAAAGCCAAATTGGTGCACAATTTTTTTTAGTACATTTATTTCTTTTCTCTAAATGTTTTGGGCGACTATGTGCCCATCATCAGGAGAAACAACTGTATTTATGTGACACTTGGTACTTGTTATTCTGTATGGATGGATGATGATAGTCACCCAAAACATGTGGAGAAAAGAAATAAACATACTAAGAAAAACTGTGCGACAATTTGGCTTTATTTACAAGATTATGCAGGGATGCACAGTCAACAAAACATGAATGTCTCCCCAAGGTTTGTCTGCATATTTTCACCACATCTCCCCCTCTGTGTTCCAAATAGTCACATTCAAACTGGTTCCTTTCTTCTCCATCACATACATCTGCTCAGCATAATGCAGTCTCATAAATCTCAGCACTCCAGCAACAATGCATGTCTTGAATAAATTACAACATTCCTTCTTATGTCAGTAGAAAATAATGCATGAAAAACACTTTGGTATTTGTAACTACTAAAATATCATATTCCGAGAACATGAGCAATTTGGGTGTTTGTACCTAATACATGTTATTCACATGTCAAGTTTTGAGGAGCAAGTACACAATTTCCCTCAACCAACATAACATGCTTTGCTTCAATACATTATGCAAGTTCCAGTGTTCTGACATATAAAATTGCCAGTCATTACTGCACATATTATCTCCATTGCACATGAGGTAAAGATGTCTTAAGGTTTTAGGTTCTAAAATGAATATAAAAAATTGTGGTTGGGCAGAAGCCCTTCACTTCAACTATTCTCATGTAGAGTGAAAACAGAATGTGACGGCACAAGCAAAGAAACCAGATTTGGTCTTCCAGCGAAACGGACGAGTCCATTTATATCGGCGGGGGTGTCAGTTCAGTCGAGTACTGGCTTTCTTGGAGTGCAGGTCGGCGGAGAATGATTGTAGTAACACTGGATGGACTGTTCCGAGTCAAGCTGAAGACTGCTGGCTACCCAATATAAACACATTATTATTTTTCAGACACAGGCATTAAACTTCTCTGCTAAAGCCACTGAAGGCAAAATACTGACTATAACTAATGGATTTATTAGAAACATCAAAGACATTTTACCACTTGGTATAATTGATGGTACTAAATTCTACAAAACCAATTGAAATAATTTTATACTCTGGCCTACTGATATTTAACTTTAACAGAGACGTGGACCACAGTTCTAAAACACAGGAAATACCTAGCCAAGTTTCATCAAGTCTGAACACGTCAAAACAATCATGTATGATAATTCACCCTGCTGTGGAATAACAATGAAAAGAACACATTCCTGAAACTTCGCCTCTTTCCCCTTCACTTCTCCTCGCATGCGTCGCCATGTGCCACCAGGTTCTGTTTCCACTCTACCACACGTTTCACTTTATTTTCACTGTTATCCTTGAATAATATACTGAAATAAAACCCTTGTACTGAATTAATATCAACTTCACTTGCTGCAAATATACATGTAACATACAATAAAGAACAATATATTACTTATATAGGCTAATATAACAACCGTTGTATTTACTCACAGCTCGCAGTTCTTCAGGTGTAAAGAGGAATCGCAGCTGGCCTCGGAGTGGAACCATCAGAATAAGAAAGAAAGGAAAGGCTAAAGATGCTTGTGTGGATTTCACTATCCAAAGAACAGCTAGGCACAGAAGTTGAATCAGCGTGAAAAGATGCATTTTCATTGAATGTACCTGCAAGATTATAAATAGAATTCTATCCAATCCTTAGTTTTCAAGTGGCACATTACTGTAAATAATGCTTACAGTACTATCAAAACTATGGAAAAAATTGTGGATAAACAATAATGTTTTTCAGTTGCACTGAGTCAGGGCCAAACACAACTGTATGCTTATATTTCTTTTCTAGTTCATTGTTTAAGGTCTTTTTAATTGCCCTCCATTAAGTTAAAAACAACTATTCAAGCCTATAATATCAATCATATAAAAATATAAAGAGGAAGGTCTTAAAATGGAACATACATTTCTATTTGATGGTGACTCACTACAGCCTATTAATGTATAAACACAATAGAATGACTTCTTTTAAGTTAAAGGTGTTATTGTTGTGAGGTAATCACATTCTCACAGTGGCTGAACTATTCCACTGATATTGAATCTGAAGTAGAAGTAAATCTGCTAGTAAATGGCTTAAGATATCCAAATTTAGAATTATGCTTCTCCACCATTTTTTGATATGACTTAAGTTGCTATTCATTTTTTTGCAAAACTTATTTTCATAGCTGTTTTGATAAATCCAATTCATTTATGGTACTTACCTTTCTGACATAGGCTGCTTGTGGGTGGTGCTTTACAGGCATGAAGAACAACTTCAAGCGCTCAAAGAACTGAATTCCATTTGTTGATGAGATACCCATGTAAAGGAATACTCCAAACAAAACGGACATCGGTACCAAACGAAGCAATGGTGCCATCAGAACGGAAAAACCCACAAACAAAGAAACCAGCAGGGCACTTAGACGTTGTTCTGAAACAAACATGAATGATTTAGCAGACTTTACTATACTTACACTTTGAGGGTGAGGTTCACACTAGCAGCGGTAGTCAGATCTCATGACTATTGGATTGCACCATGTGTATAATGAATGAGATGAAAGTTAGAATTGGCCTTAGGTGCATTGTAACAATGCACAGCACAATCAGACTGCATCTGTGTGTGTGCATGCCACAGACCCATATGTGCTGGTTCAAAGACTGGCCTGATATGCCCTAATGCCAATGGTATTACTAACAAATTACTTTATGCAGTTACACTGAGGCACATCTAATGCAGTCTGCATGACCATATACCCACTATCATTCTGTTAGATAAAATATTTAGTCAAAACTAATAGAGCATTATAACCTGGCAGTAATGAGATAAAAAACTTGATTTAGTCATGAAAGGGCTGCTACAACCAGACAAAACTTAAAACATAGCAGGGATTAATCTGCCTTGAAAATATAAATAGGAGAAGAATGTTTCAGACTGGCCAGCTCCAGAGCAGAATTTTGTACATGGAATTCCTTCCACACCCTCATCTCTGATGAAGATAACAATATGTATATAAGATTTAATATCAGGTCTCCTTCAAGTTTCACAGCAAACACACGAATGAGAAAGTACTTACAAATGACTTAAGAATTACTAAGAACCTAAAATTACTGAAAAATACTCCTGTCCTTAATAAAGCATTACACTATAATAACATAATGACATTTGCTAGGATTTCAGGTATATCTCTATAATTCCACCTAAAGATTAAATGGAGGTGACCGGTCAGCTCTCCTTGCCTTGCTCTAGTGAGAATAGTCATCAGGGTCTATTGAATAGAAGACTGGGTAGATTCAGGGGCTGTCTGAACATACAGTGAAACAGAAAACTACCTGTCTTTGCCAGAAATAAAAGCCTAGTTGTCCAGACCACAAGAACCTGACATGCTGTTTGCATTACGAGATCAATTTTCATTTTGAAACCTTCAAATTTTTTGACTTTACCTTTCACCTCTATGATGTGGGGTTTGTCACCTGGAGCATGTGTACGTGACATAACTGTGACTGCTGAAACATGCGCGATAGATCGGACAGTGGCAGCACATTGCCAAGGTGCTCCCAGCAGTCCGCAGCCAACATTTGCAATGCACACTATCACAATATCCAGATGGAAACCAGAACCTTTCTTCAGTCTACGTTCTTTTTTATCGATGATCAACCTACATACAAAGTGTAATGTTACATTCTACAACAAAAAAATACATAACATACATTAAATTTGGCCCATGATGTACCCTGCTTTACAAATAGTGCCATATAAGTCCACTGTAAGTGCCCCCCTTGTTACCACAGCATGGCATGTCATCATGTTATTTTTGGACAAAGGAAATGGTCTCCTAAGCCTTCAGACATGGAGGATAGTTGCATATAATATATATTGAGTAAACAGTCTGAGACAAGTGACAGTTGTCTACCAGCCTCAGGTCAGAGGGGTGGCCAACAACTAAAAAGTGTTACACATGGCCTGGACAAAGCTATGGTAAAAATATAAAAATTCTTATTCCACAAAAGATGCCAACATTTTTGACAGGCTGAGGAATGAGCCTGTCTAGATGACTGTTAGAACAGTGACAGTCAACATGCGCAATTCAGAAAATGGTACTGATACTGCTAATGGTGCACAATAAATCAATGGTCGATGCTAACCTACACAGGTACACAATACCATGGTCTGATTTTTGTATTGAAAGTTTAAACTTAATGTTATTATTACACTGTATTCAATCTGCAGAAAATAATAACATGGATTAAAATTTTGCATTAAATTTCTAATGAAGATTACACTAATAGTACTTTAACAAGCAGGAAAATGCACATACAAACATTAAAATTTTAAACCTGAATATCGTCATAGAATTTCATTGTATGTTGCAACAAGGCAGGGCAGTGTACATAATTTGATGCGAAGTACAGTATAGCAAAGGCTTCTCAAAATATTTTTCTTGTTAATTATCCTTTGTAGAGTGCACACTGAGTATTATATGAGTTTTCAGTGCATGATTATAAAAATAATATGTTAAATGACAGCTTCAATGTTTAAATGCGTTTATTTCTGTAAAAAAAAATTAGAGAATGTATATCCGCATGTTTAAGCTTCGTGATATTATGCACTCACTCGCAAATGTGTGTTTCCATGAACAGCAGGATGTAGACCAACAGAGCCGGAGCAACAGCAGCAAACATAATCCATACATGTGTCATATCAGGCGAGATGATCCAGCCTCGTTCAGCTGGGCTTGAAGGTGACAGACCCTCAGGCACCTGAAGCTTATCTGTGTATGTTTGAGGTACCAAATAGTCCAACGCCACCATTGTGATGATTGCAATAGGTACTCCAAAGTCACCCAGTGCTCGACGAGCCTGTGTATTCATTTATTCATGGTTTGTTTGTCAATACACACGTCATTATTTTATTAAACATATCAGATACCACTTCCAGTCGGCTCATTTATGTTATTAATGTAGCCCAATAGGTACACTGTCCACATGCACATGCATGGCAAAGTAGCAACAAAGCCACAAAAATGAGTTGTCAGATAAAATAAAGACTCTGTTTGCCACTGGCAGTAATCACATGCTTTGCAAAGGATTAAAATTCATGTGGAAGTACTATTACTCTATTTTAAGAAAAGTTAAAAGAAATCAGAAGTCAAAAAGGGTAGGGCAACCATACACAGTTTTACACATTTTTTCACAATTCTGGGTGGTTATCTAGAGTAAGTGTCCACACTTCCTTATTAAAACTGCAATAGCAAAACTGTTTAGCGTTCACCACGCAGCATTTCTTAGGCCTTCTCTGGACAAACTTTCCTCATGTTGCTAGATCATACACATATGAATATGAACATTCAGTTGAAATTTTGTGAAGTACAAGAGAATAATACCACTGAAAATAATTCTGCACTAGGGATACCACTAGAATATTCTAATCTAGCAGGGTGAAGAGTCAGTAACAAGTTGATGTTATATAAAATTAATATAATTAAAATTTCACTGCCTAGAATTCCAGTATGATGTCTTGAAATGAATGTGTCATGGTGACACTTTTCTCTCACAATGACATTAAGTCTATGAAGACATGTACTGAAGGTTACAGAAAAACCTGCTGCTTTCATCACCAGGGTCATCCACACTCATGATAGCCACAGAGGTTTCCTCTAAACATCAGTATATATTTACCAAACCACACGGCGTCACATCCCAGAAGACAGCAATCATCACAGTTGCTGCTGTGAGAATGCCAGAAGTTATAAAAACTCTTTCATTCTTGAAGTTCCAAGTCTTGCATGATGTTATGCCATGACAACTAGTAAATAGTTACCAATGTTTCAAAGGCTCATTAGTGATTGCATCTTCAGGGTCAAGCAGTCAAACATGAGATTCTTGGTTTGCTAAACAACACCATCTCAACTGCCTACGTTATGTAGAATGACCTAGGTTATGTAGCTGAGGAATGAATGAAATGGAAAAAATGTGGTCATGATCTCTACTGAAATTTGCATGGAGGAAGCGTAAAGTCACGTAAAACTTCCGTGAAAGTAAGGTGCTCTGGACTATGTTTTAAACCTTGAACCTCCTACTTGACTATGATCTTCGGTTTATTATGAATTATGACAGTGTGTCTGTCACATAAAATGACAGTAGGCAAAACTGTACCAACAGAACACAGAAACATCCACAAATTCAAATATTTCTGTTATAAAATCTAATACACAAAGATGTACTTACACTTCTGCCAAGGAACTTGCTGTTTCGAAATTGCCTCAAGTAGTATGCAATAAAGAATGTTCCAAGAGCCAAAATGAGGCAGAACAGGGCTGTATTAGGTTGACGTTGAATTACCTCATGCTTTGCTTGTACTTCATATGATGAAATGAGTGCTTTTTTTGTTTCGTTATCCTGAGTGAACCTATGTGGAGACAAGGTAGTGTCAGTCAGAACAAAACTTGCGCCAAATAAATACGCCTTATACAGAAGACAGAAACTGAACAGAGCACACTGCTTCACTCCTTCATCACCATAACTGTTACATAGTCTGTTTTTTCTTTACCATGGTGTGGTTACGAACATACAGCAATACAAATGCATGGGAAGTTCTCCATTTGCCATGACAGTATGAGAGCACTACTCAAAGTACTGCACTGTGATATTTGCCACCCAAAATGCACCACTGCCAATTCCAGGGAAACTCAAAGGAAACCCTTTTCTGCACATAATACATTTCAATTATATTACTAGTGTGTGGAATTTAAACAGATTATGTGGAAAATGTGGTGTTTGCAGGCAGCAATCTCCCTTGCTTGAATGGAGACTTATGTATATGAGATGGGCTCTTAGCTTCCATTGACAGTGGCCTGTGTCATTATCATTCTACATCATTATGTCTTTGCAATGGCTAGTGGCTTCTCCCTCTCACTTCAGCCTTCTTGAACACAAACTGCAGAAAATATATCTGTTCTGAGCTTCCTTATTATTAGTGAAGCAGTTTTTTCTTTGCTTTGGTAACCACTTTCAGTTGTCCTGTAACCAATGTTCACACCCCAGAAGACTTGAATCTTCAGGATATACAAGTCATCGTATACATTCTGCATGACAGATGCCTTGACACAGTTGTTAACACAGCCAAAACACTGTACATTATATTACTTTTCACTTCCTAATAAAATTACCATACTTGTAGTTTTGTGTTTCCTAAATACATGTTACCTCACAAAACATCAACATCCTATACTGAATGGGTGTTCTCTGCTACCCTATAATGACCAAGATATTTCTTTTATCATTTTTACACATGAAATTTATATTACTATACCTGTAGTCTCCATAGCTGTCATTAATCACTAAGGATAATGGTTCTAAATTAGTACCACTGTAGATTACAGAATCATTCCACATATGTGTACTGTTCTTTGAAGAACCTGTGTTGTTGGTCACCGTGTCATTGTGGAAGAATGGAACAGAACAGTAGGTAGCCAGCAATGGATGTTCACGAAATACCTGGAGAAAAAAAGTCTCATTTTCAATACAGTTTTACATGTTCAGAGGCAAACTAAGATTTTCTTAACTCCACACAATGTATTGTAAGTTCACAAAAATTGAACGTTTATCTATAATGACTCAAAAATCAGTTAGTTTAAAAAGCATAAATATGTCTAATAAAATTAATGCACATATCTTAACAATGCTCTGTTTTTGTTATTTTGCATATTTTACTGCTCCTTATGTTCTTTTACAACACATGAAAACTCAAAAGTTAATCACACTAATGGCATCACAGTGCGTTATCATCACAAAACATTTGTTTTATGTTTAAATTCATGTGAAAGATATAAAAGCTGTCAACATCAACAAGCCCCATGTTTCATTTTATGAATCAATTTTTTTTTGTTAATAAGCACGTTTGACATCTGTGTTTTGGAACACATTCAACAAACAATGGAGTACAACAGCATGGACAAGATGTAATACTTAATGAAGATAGGATCCATAGACAGGTTCTGCCTGTGAAATTAAAGGAATAACAAAGAGGAAGACTGAGATCAGGATGGGAACGATTGGTCATAAAAATGTCACACAAAAAGAAGGGACAAATATAAGAAGAACGTGAAGGGGGAGCAAATGGAAAGGACTGGCTGCAAGATAACTGAGGAACAACAAAAAGAAGTATTTTGCAAAACCTGTTTGATTTTAGCATATAGGAGTGACTGGACACAAAATATGTAGATTGACATAATTTCCCCATTGTGCACCAAATGTATGCACTCTGTGCACAAATGTACCCTTAAGTCCCAAATAATGACACTTACTACAATGAGCTTCATGAGGCTCTCAACTATGTACAGTATGGAAATGAGAGCTGCGAAGATCTCTTCTGTAAAGCGAGTGAACAGTTTTACCAAGACACTGCCCTCAAAACAAACAACCACAAGGCCAATAATTCCCAGCCAAATGCCTATGTATACTCGTACTGTGAGGAAATTAAACCCATTTGTCAAACAGAACTGAAAAAAAAAATACACAGATTAATTTCAACTTTAATGTATATATGTATAAAATTTATGCTAGCAAGCTCATGTAGGAAAATCTGCAGTGCAATTAGAGAAACAACAGTTTATGTTCTAAACATGTCCTACCAGCAATGCTACAATCAAATGCCAGGATTTCCACAAGCAATGGTTTTCCTTGGTGGCGATCAAGATAAGCTTGTTTGTGATCCTGTGTGTAGTTTTCAAAATGGAAAAAATTAAATTACCCTGAATTATTTTTCCAATGCGATAAACTTCTATATTGAAACTTTTCATTATTATTATTATTATTATTATTATTATTATTATTATTATTGTGTTATATGGATGTCTCTTGTCACAGGCCTTTTCTTCCTGGTACTTCTCTTGAACCAGCAGTGATCCCCACTACTCAGGCTTCAAGCATCACACTGCAGTACTTTCCGTATTATGTGTGATATTCCAAATATAGCTGTCTTTTGTAGTGAATCTATCGAATGTTTTCCTGGTACAGTTTCCAAATTTTTCCTTACGCTTCTCGCTACTATTCCAGTGGCTCCAGTTATTACTGGTACAATCATACATTTCAGGTTCCACATTCGTTTTATCTCTATACGTTATTATTGTTATTATTATTATTGTTGTTGTTGTTATTATTGTTATTATTAATTTTCAAGATCAAAAGTGCGAGCATAGACGGACATTCTGACTAACGCATTTCTGTGCCTGGGATTGGACCTCTCAATGGCACGTACTTTCAGCTAATCAACTTATGTCATGGTGCCAGGTCTTGCATCATAAGATCAGAATCTCTCAGTTGGTCAAGAAATTCCTTGCTATGTCAGAATGGAAAAATTCATTATCATGTATGCAGAAGTTCTCCACTGAGAGCTGTTTAAATTCAGCCCACATTTCAAGTCCTCCTTTTCAAGAACCTATTTTAATATTATACTCCAGTCTACTTCTAGGTCTCATATGTCCCATTTGTCTCGCTGCATATTTTCCAAATTAAAATGCTGTATTCATTTCCTGTTTCTCCAAGATCTTGGAAAAGCACAAAACCATAAAACACAAAAAAATATGAAATTCCTCAATTTAAAACGCTGAATTAGTTTTGGAAACACACTGTCATTATCACAAATGGTGACAGACGTTCTGACAAAAATGTTTTAAGTGCCACAATTATTCAGGTATCTCCTCATCACATGTTTTAATTAAGATTGTAACCGATAATTTTTAGTATAGTTGTTTCTTAGGATTGCTGGCGTCAGTTATGGACGGTTTATGGCATGCATTGTAAGTTACTCTGTCAGCGTATATTCGGGACCGTTGGCGATAGGAAGGAGGGGAGAGATTTGAATGAGAAAACGTTAGCAGCTGATAACGGACACTAGCAGTCCAGTAAGGAAGTCAGTCGTGTACGAGTGTGGTGTAGGTATGAGTACAGAAAAGTGACTATGTCAGTTTCCTAGAAATGATATAGTTGTTTTACTGGATATAGTGCTACATTATTTTATATCAAGAATAAAATGAGTAAATAAAACCTAAATGAAAAGCCTAATTAAAACTATATGTGATTCAGTGAACTACACCCATTTCCCGGAAGAGGATCACCTACCAGATTGAGCGCGTCAGGATAACAAAGTTACAAAGGGTGATCGTGTAGAAGATGATACTTCATATGTTTTCATAATCTCTTACAATGGACACAAAGCAAAATTCCTTGGCACCAAAAAGGGTTTGGTGGTTAATTTTACATCACAACCCCCACTGTCCAAGGAAAAACAGCCCCCAGTTCCACTAGCTAATAAGCTATTTAGACAAAGACTTGTTAAGAAAATTATTACAAAAATATGAGGGCCCAGTAGGAATAAAATCTATGCTAATAAATCCACAACCTCACAGCACCTTGTTGCATCATCACTGATATTGTACTTTTTGATATAGTGGAAAATATTAATTCAAATCCACAAACAATAAATTGTCTTCAGAAAAATCAGATTCATAGCATTTCTGTAACAAACAATGACCCATACAGACTGACTGACCTTTTTAAACTAAACTTTGATTAACGACAACTGTCATTACTGTAACAGAATGTCATTATTGTATCTGACAACCATCAGTTGTCACTTCCTGTTGCTGACTGCTCACACATTCAGTGCGTTATTACTTGCAGATGTTTGCCAAACAACAAATGGTCACCCTGCTACTTGATTTCATGAAACTAGTCAGTTGTAGACATTACATAATGTCAAATGGAACAGATGAATGATCACGAATAGTTAACAAGTGAGAATTTGGTAGGAAAGGGCTGTGGCATATTTTTGAAGTATTATCTCAACACTCATGTACGCTCTGGTACGTACATATATAGGTTGAACAAATCTGTTCCGAATATATGGCTGGTCAAAACAAATTAATTTATTAAATAAGACTGTTTGGAATATCACTTGAATTATAATCTTATCACCTTTGCATGTGATAACGTTGTTCTTAATGTACTTGTTTCCTATAAACAATTATTAATTGCCTCACGCAAAACACTCAGTTGTTTATAGCACCATCAATCACACCGTTAATCTGATAGTTTAATGAAAAGGTAAAACTTATTTAACACACACAATTCTATAGTAAGAAATACTCCTGAGTTCACAAGACACACCCTTATGGTGAATCAAACTGAATTGTCTGTTATTATATCACACCCCTATGATGAAACAACTAGAACCCTTTATTCTACTGCAGTCTCAATGACACGTCTGGACGTGGAGAGCTTCCGGTGAGCACTGGCCCTGACGCCAAGCCAACTCAAAGGAGGGATGCTATGACATCAGCTTCCCGCCTAATAGTTACATCAGTCTGAGGCACGGGTAGCAAGCGTTATGCAATATGGTGCAATCAGAACACTCTTAATGTAACAAATAAAAACACTGCACAATGACAATTATTACACAAATTCTGTCCCAAGCGTGAACAACTCACCTGAAGATACTGATAAGTAGGGCTCAGATTTCTAAGACCTAAAAACTTTGAAAATATGCATGCATTTATGCCCTAAAAATGGCAAAATATGACCTAAAATATGACAGAATGGCCCACAAAAAATAAATAAATATTTAACAAAAATTCC
>Ga0123357_10004472_pt1 | contig 16420 bp, 11 predicted proteins | sample TergutEmb28metaG_FD_89873 | JGI IMG/M metagenome (GOLD analysis project Ga0123357, IMG submission 89873) | Embiratermes neotenicus P4 segment gut microbial communities from Petit-Saut dam, French Guiana - Emb289 P4 | ecosystem: Host-associated > Arthropoda: Insects > Digestive system > Gut ... | reverse complement strand
TTATATATTTATTCAACAAATATAGGTACTGAATATTTTAAACATGGTATATACTCTCCGTTTTTTCCTCTTCAAATTGCAGTTTGTTTCATAAATCTAACGTATTTGGTTCCTGTATTATTCACATTTTACACACAGGGTGTGCTAAAATTAAAAAAATAATTCCAGTGCCAAAAGGTTAATGTAGACAGTTACCATAAACCAGATTAATTAGAACTATTTGAGTGAAAATACATGAAGTCAAGTAAATGGAACAGAAAAGCAGTAATGTAAAATGCTTTATATAAGCATAGATGAATATAAGGAAATGAACCGAGAATAAATGTAATGGAAGAACATGGTAATAACTATGTGCACATGCCATTAGCATTCTAGACCAGCTGTTCTCAGTCTCATTCTGCCATGAAAGAATTTGGAAGAATAATGTCCACAAGACACTTTCATGGGAATACCAAAATTCTAATGAAATAAAAATGGGGTTATCTTTATCCTTATCTCATGACATTTTGGAAGCTAAGCAGTGCTGCAACTGCACAACATCTGCACACACAAGCTGAACACCTCCAACTCTACCCTCCAAATGTTTGACATTATAACATTCAACGATCAACAGTGCCGTGATAATTGTAGTATTTAGCTGGTGAATCATGCTGTGCACAGTAAAACTGCTTGCAACACAGTTTGAGATGTACTATTCTAGACAGTAATTGTGTGCGATGAATTCAGACAATTTGAAATCACACTCATACTGCCAAACCATTAATTCTATAGTATGCCTACATAATACACGTTTCAGGTGGTACTATGGGTACATCTGTTTACACTTGTAATGCATAAAAACTCCATGATTATTTTCTTACTTTTCTGATGAGGAAAATAAATTGCATCTATCGACACAAAAAGTACCCAGGCATATAACGGACAGAGGTCAGTTTGGATTTAACAAGCAAAGTTATTCTGGGGATTGTAGAAACAACACTTTCTTAAGTCCCAGCTGTGTACAATACCTGATCACATTTCGATCTCAACTGCACAGGATGTTGTTTTCTAATGCACAGAATTTCAAGAATTTACTAACCTCTGTAGCATCATCTTTAAGGTCTTGATCAATCCTTGCGAGGGCAAATTCACACATAACACACACAACTGATTCGTCGCGAGAAGCTTTTGCCCCTCTGCTCTTCACAGGATTCGTTTGTTTCAAGGTAAGCGGTGGGATTTCATTACTCACTGAAAACAAATCAACTACATTTTCTTCCAACCAAGAATAAAAATCCTGTTAACAGGCAAAATAAAAAAAATAAAAAATAAATTTAAAAAAACATTATGTACAGTAAAATCCAACCCAATGGTGATAAAGACTTCAATACAAAACAAAGGAAGGGTATACTGTGACACTATTTATCTGTTAGTAATACAATGACTACTTAGTTTCTGTTGCATATATATTTTTACACAGACTGTACAACCCCAACTGACATAATAACCTGCACATGGCAGTTATGATCCAGAAGTAAATACATGTGAAGTTAGCACCAGTGTGTCAGAGGTGGTAATGGGATGTTTTCATATTAACAAAAGAACCACACGGCATGAAAAACAAAGTTATATTCTATTAACACTTAGGCGCCTAATGTTACTTACTAGCAGCACAATACGATGTTCAAAATGCTGAAGGCTCTCTACAGGCACTGGCCCGTTACAGTAATCCTCTTGTACCCTCTAATACAAATTACGTTCTTCTTCAGGTCACACTGGGCATTTAATTCCAGCAACAGACGGTTAATAACAGAAGCGCAACCAACCAGCACTGGCACCCATGCAGTCTCATACCAAATGTGTACTAGAGGCTCTTTCCCCAGGGGTAAAGCAACCAGGGCTTGAAGGTAACCGCTTAGCTCCACACTGTGCTGAGGTTAAGACTGCATGGAGCTGTACCTCCACTTCAAGTCATGTTGCTCAATTAAGCACAATGAAAACGATTTTTTACCTTCACAGTACACCAAAAAATCAGTGAATGTGTACATGCGTGAGGAAAGAAAACGGTCACAGGAACATAAAGAATGTGTACATGTAAACAGCATCAAAACAGTCTTCTGGACTGTTATACTGCATGGTCTGGTTGATGGATAACCAACTCCAGTTATTAATAAAAATAAAATATATGTATGTACTCAATCGAACACAATGTTTTTATTGCATTAGTGGCTACAAGTTTAGGACGTTATGACCATCATCAGGCCAATGCTATACAAAACTTAAAAAGGCTGGTTACATATAGTGCATAAAATGTCAGGTCAGCAAAGTCCTTGAGCAGCATACTGGCTCAGCTATTCATAAAATCCATATCTTTGTATGGAACCTAACTCTGTTACTGGATCCCACAGCATCAATTCGGATATTATCCATCTATGTCCAGTCTGTCTGATTCAGGTTTTCCATTGAAAAATGTATATGCATCTCTCTCCTCTCTAATGTGCTACCAGCCCCAACCATCTGATCCTCCTTGACTTTCCCATTCTAACAAAATCTGCTTAAGGAGTGCTTGCAGATTGGTACCAATGAGTGAAAGAGCCCTGAACATTTCCCCGAACTCGTCTGGGATTCATTCTGACACGTGGGTCAGTATATGATGTAAGGGAGTTAATGAATGATCTCTCTGTATAAAAAAAAGATGCGGCTAGTCCTCAAACATGCACAGTAAAAAGATTATATTAATAAAGTGTTAACAACTTACATATGTCAGGAACTGGTGTAGTTACTATTTTCTTCACATCTGGATCACAGAGTTTAAGATAAGTGCAGATTTCCTTTGGTGTGAAATCAGCAATTAACATATCCAACAACTCTTCTCCATATGCATCTACAAAATTTTGGCAATCTCGAGCTAGAGATTTTGGCAGCTCTGAACACAGCTTATCTAGCTCCTTCCTTATTGCTTCCTGCACATCAACAACACCAACTGACATTTAACATCATACAATTCCTATACATACACTTGCACTGTGAAATACACAAGGCCTGAATCTCAACTATGGTGTATATTATAATTAATACCGTCATACACAACACATATAAATCCAGATGCTTAATTACAACTAGGTTATACTTGACGACATGTTTTGGCCATTAAACAGCCAGCCTCAGGCCAACTTAGAACAATGTTGTTAAGGTACAGTCAAAATTGTTATCCTATGGGATCGCATTGTTTATATTAAAACTTGGTATTTTATGGAATTCTTAGTTATGAATAAAACATTTAAATCAGTATGGTGGATGATAAATATTCCAAATATTTTTATAGGGGCCTCACGGAGCTCACTATAGATGGTGGTGTGGACATGTGTCATTATCAGAGTAGATGAGTGTTAACACTTACAACAATTTTGACTGTATCTTAACAACATTGTTCTAAGTTGGCCTGAGGATGGGTGTTTAACAGCCGAAACATGTCGCCAAGTATAACCCAGTTGTAATTCAGCATCTGGTTATATATATGTTGTGTGTGACAGTACTAATTATAATATATATTAATGATAAACAACAAGATGGCCCCCTTCAAAAAAAAAAATCAACTATGGTGACTTAATGCTGTTTAATGTTTCAGAATAAAAAACAACAGATTACTGCAAATAATCACAGTAGATGTACAGGGACAGATGTCAAGCTGTCAGTAACAAATCTCTGCCGCAGGATTCAACTGCAGACCTTGGCCAGTCACAAGATTTAGCAACACTTTTTCATTCATCATGTGCTTCCTAGATGGTTGGCTATATAAAGACAACTGTAATTCAATAAACAGTAACCTTCTTTACCATTTTATGGCTATATTCCAACGCACACAGGAAAATACACCTGTTCTGTAACCAGACATGCAAGACTGCAATTAAATGTCTCATGGCTGTTGACACTAAGCTCCAATTGTGACCAGCAAAGTCCTTACCTACTTAAATTTAGAAGAACTATAAAATTGCCCATTTATTATATCATATGTCTTTAATAGAATCTTATTCCATGGTTGTAACTGGTGCATGTCTATTAAAATTATTACTGGCTCTATGCACAACCTTCCTGTAGTCACGTGACAGCCATGTGACAATTGGGATGCTTTAAAAGAGACTGTTTATAACATACTGCTCCTTTCTATTCAGTCTTATTGTGTTTTCTTGTCAAATGAAGACAATTATTTGATTGGAAGAAAGTGTGGATTGGCAATTTTTTAAAAGAAGTAATTAATGACTACTTTTAAAATGTCTGTACCATTCAAACACTGATGACCAGCTTAATGATTCAACAACAAATGGCACTTCTAATGATTTCTAAACCTCCTTACCAGGTCTTCACGTTCTGTGAACAAACTTTCATACAAATGAGCTGATTCATTAAGAACAATCACCAATGCACACTTCCTTCGAACCACATAATTATCTTCAGTCACAAAGAACACAGGACTGAAAAGAAAATAGCAACAGCTTCCAGACAGTCCACTACACCTTGCCCCAATATAATGGAACACTGAAAGATTTTAAAGTGATGTTGCACACATGGTCTGTGAATTTCCTGCATTATCTCATATATTAAATTAATCCTGAGCAGGTACCTTTAACAAATTTTATCAACAACCAATGGGAGCTGACTTTTTTCAGTTTGGGCATTGCTAGAGAAAAAAGCTGAAATTTTCTATGTTTGGGTACTGCTAAAGATAAAAGATGAAATTTTCTACCAACAATTCAGGTTCCCAAAATGAAAGAGCATCAAATACATAGAGTGATGCATAGGGGTTAAAAATATGGCAACACACTGCCCACAATACTATTAAATTACAAATTGGATGGACAGACAAGTACAAGAAGATCTGAAGCAAGACCTAACAGGCTAGAAAAGCCTAACCTTTGAAGAAAAAACATGAAAAGAAAAACAACTCTGTGGAGGAGGAAGAAGAGACATATACAGCAAATCTCTACATCACCAAATGATTAACTACAGTACACCTAGTTTTTATTTCAACCAACAATGCATAATATATATATAAATATATATACTTTATATATATATTTATTTCACAGTTCAGTACTCACCACCCCAGCACACAGGCAACATCAACACAGGAATATCTAGACAGCACATATGGCCACGTAAACATACTACTGATATAAATTATATTGTAAAAATCATATAGACTACATTTTATCGACAACCATATTAATATTTTAATTTCATAATTTTTAATGAAATTTTAATGAAACAGAAACTACACATCTTAAGCGAAGTACAACTTTGGAACTCTCAGAGGATGATACTAATGTATTGAAACATCTTATGTTTATTGGACAGTGCATCATTGTGATAGTTGAAGAATAAAAGACCAACTTGATATCACTTGCTATTTTATTTCACTTCTTATGTGTTCAACATGTTTCGGACATTAATATATCCATCATCAGGAGCTTGCAACTATTCTGTTGAATTACCATGTAGGTCGTATTGTTCTTGGTTCGGTGTGTGTTGGAATTTTGGTGTGGTTGGGTTGGAGTGGTATCCGTGTTGCAGGCTGCACTCCAACCCAACCACACCGAAACTCCAACACACATCGAACCAAGAACAATACGACCTACGTGGTAATTCAACAGAATAGTCACAAGCTCCTGATGATGGATATATTAATGCCTGGAACATGTTGAGCACATAAGAAGTGAAATAAAATAGCAAGTGACATCAAGTTGGTCTTTTATTCTTCAAGTATCGAAACACGTAGAAGTGATTATAATATATGTGCTGTTAAAATAAAAAACTTATATATTGTGCATTGTTGGTTGAAATAAAAACTGTATACAAGATGCACGGTACATACATATAAATATACCATATACCTCTCTTAAAAAGTTCAAAGCCCATTGCAACACTGTCTGTGCTACTCACAAACCATTCAGTCTTATAAGAAGCAACCCTTCCAAAACAATCAGGTTAGAAACCTTAGCTCAATGCTGCTTGCATCCAGCAGACTACCCAAAATCTGTTCTGTTGGCAAACAATTTCATCAGAGTGGCATGCCTGTGCTGGTAAGAAATAACGTGGTTTTGCGGCACAAATCCTTTGAGCATAAAACTGACAGAGAGTATGACTGTTTGCATGTTATGAAAAACCCAGCACTGAATGCATGACTATAGGAACATTCAGTGACCACTAACTATGATGTTGAGCTCTGCAGCAGCTATTTCTGTACCACAAACAGTGTGGTCTTATCTCAACAAATGTGATCAGACTTCCCCTTACCTCTGTTTTATTGTCCTTTAATTTGTCAATAATACTCTGTGTGGCCAGCAAACACAGAGGACAGGCTGGTTTGTCATTCACCACATGAGTTGGATCCAGGGCCACAACACTTTCAGCAGGAGGGCACAGACCAATCTGAGGACAGATCTGGGAAAAAGAATACAGATATATAATTTACTTTCTTTTTTCTGTAACTGAAAAAGGATACACACAGGAAAACCCACAGACAGGTACACTGTACAGCAACACTGTGCTGGTCAAACTGCATGTAGTTAGATTTATCAAAACAAGTCATTGTATAAAAATATACAAGGCATGGTCAAAATAGTGGAAACAGTTGTGAAAAGATACACATTTCTTTATTAATACACAATTCGGCCACAAATGCCTGTAACAGCTTGTATCCCTCTTGGAATAGAATCATGTACGTTCTGAATAGTCTCTAGGGGACTACTGTACCACTCTTCATGAAGAACATCTTCTAGTTGCTTGAGAGATGCCATGCATCAAAATCATTCTGACCAGCTGGGTTCATTATAACATTCATTAGAATCTAAAGTGAAACACCCATTTCAGTTTTCTTTATGAGGCAGTGGATATGAACAGTAAACTGAAGACAATTTTAAATAAAGATAATTTAGCACAGATTAGTGACGTGGGATCAGTGACAGTGAACAAAGTTGGAACAGACCTACATTACAGAAGCACTCTACCATAAAATGATTTTTATACACAACCAACTATTTTTTAATCCAGGGTGTCACAGTAGAGACAACTTCATGGCTTTTGCTACAAAGCAGCCAACTAATTTGCAGCAGAACCTAAATACAGACAACATAAAAGAAATGCAGTCACTGATTCCTATTATTGGTGCAAGTACTTTAGTCACCATCACAAGAAATTTAAGTCATAGAAATTACAACCACTAAAGTACACTGTATGTACAGCCAAACCCCTAAGAGTCTACAATTAGTATTCTACATGCTTTGACTCTCTTCAGCCATTATCAAGGGCCTACAAGTAATTACAAAGAGAAGTGTATAAGATAAAACACCTCATATCACAACAATCACTCAGGATATACAGAAAAAGAAATGTAAATAGTTATGAATAAACAGCTAAAATGGGCAGCAGTCGGTTAGGACACCTGTACCTTATCTTCCTGAATTAAATTCAATAAAATGGCTGCCCGAACTAAATGATTCTGTAATTTCACGTGTAGTACTTGGGCATAATGAACCCACACAAATGGCAAACACATACACAATCCTAAATTTACCTTCTGCCACTGGAATAAAATTTGTGGATTTAGGGAGTAGGCAGGGAACATTCTGACAACAAACTTATCTTCACACTCAAGTGGAGACAGCTACATACACCAAACCACTATGTATCAGCTGAGGGCTGCAAGAGAATGTGCAATGATTGACACAATCTGGGTGAAGACTGCTTGTCCTTCAGGATCTTCAGCATTGCACTGTGTGATGACTAGCTGTCATTTGGAGCCAAACGGTTAAAGTACTGTGTCCAAACATGTACAAATCACAATGAAATCTGTACATATAAATTTCCATCATGTGTGGTAAAGTAGAAGTATTGTTATCTGGATTGCATTCAGTGTGATCCTGCGGATAATATGAGATCAAAGAATATACATATTTTTTTTGTGAAACACGTATTTTATATAAAAATTTCAAATTGAATAAAGTTCTTAGTAATGATACTGAACCATTTAATCCATTATATCTATGAATGAACACAACTGTACGCCACGTTGGGTTTGTGGTAGGCCTCAGTGTAACACTAGTACTGAATGGCATATCAGCAAGCACACAAGAGGAAGCACAAAGTACCAGCCTAGATGCACAGAGGTACAAAATTTCAAAGAACGGGTTCGGCTCACAAAACATTTGTTCAATTAATTTGTTATTCTCGAATTACTTGGAACTCTTTGATAATAGCCCAAGAGGGCTGAAAAATGTAGGAGACTAAAGCAGTTTACTCTAAATGAAGTGTATTTTGTTGGTTTAGTTTCTGTGACTTAATGAAAGAAATACCCGGTAATATGCAATGCTGTAAGATCACAAAAATCTATTCCTTAACAGCCAATTAAGAATTAACCTTCAATCGCCATCCGTGTTTGATGCACGTCTCTGACTTCAATATTCTGTACACACTGCTTCTTTTTTGCCTCAACTAACTTAAAATGCACTGTTTGCCTGTAGTCAAGGCAGCTTACCTGTGCGGGGTCAATCTCTTGTGCTAGGAGGGCGATGACTGCATTACCATAAGTATCAACAAACTCTCGACACTGGCCTTCTACAGAAGCAGGTAGATAGTTACATGCTTCCTTCACCACTTTCTCTATTTGTGCCTGCAACCGTAAGTGTCTTCTTACAGTAAAAAATATGATACATTTTTTTCTGCCTACAATTCATATAGAAGGTAGTAATAAAGATTCTCCTGCACCAAATGAAAAATAATATCATGAGACCACCATTAACAATATCACAGAAGGTAAAGGTAATGTCCACATGCTAAATTAAGAACCTCACTATGGAGACGTGTAAGGGGAGGTATAGCTCTGTGCATTCTTAACCTCTTGGCGCCGGAATTTTTTTTTTTAATTTTAGCACACACTGTATATAAAATGTGAATAATACAGGAACCAAATAAGTTAGATTTATGAAACAAACTGCATTCTGAAGAGGAAAAAACGGAGAGTATATACCATATTTAAAATATTCAGTACCTACATTTGTTGAATAATTATATGAAATGCAACGTTTAGAGGTTAGCGGTGTGGTACGACCACTATAGTCATCGTTAGGTGTCAAAGGGTTAAACTCTGGAATGGATGGTGGTAAACTTCATGCACACACTACTATAATCCTGGGGAAAGAGCCCCTTGTACACATCAAATACGATGGCAGGGTTCCAGGACTACCTTATACTTTGGCAGATGAGATTTCTTGCCTGTGAAAGGTATCAGCCAGCCTTTATCCAAGTCTTTCTACTTGTAATGTCTTAATGGTGTTAAAAAAGAAGTATTATACTAATCACTGCATATGAGTGAAGGTACATAATGCTGCAAATGATAAAAATCGAAAATTTCAACCTTCATATGAACCGCTAAATCTGACATGTAACACCTACTGGCATTTTATCCTAAGTACATAAAGAGAGACAGCTCGAGAATTTTCTTCCATTCATTTGAAGTCCTTTGGAAGTTTTCATATACAGGCAGTTATTTTGTGTGGCTGTGATTTATGTGAATTTAGATTTACATTCTTTATTAATTTAGGCATATATTTAATTTGCAAAGTACAAAAATTTACATTTACGCAGTTTGAAATAAACCACGAAAGCAAGCTGCAACAAATTCAGGCAGTTATGCTGTTAAATATGCAGGAACAGTCAAACAGACTCACAGGGCACGCCAGCAATATATGACAACAGCTGGTACTGGTACCTTGGAACAAGAGTGACTATGGTTATATCATGTCAAAATACAATAATCAAAACAGTCAAGTAGGGGAACAGTTGAGGCGGAAAAATGTGAAAGCAGAAAAATGCAAGGAAACAGAATCAGTGCTTATGCAATGGTCCCAGCAAAAATTGTACCTTTATCTAACAGATGTGTTTTTAAAAAAAATGCATGTTTTTGTTTATGAATATTTCAAAATCACAGAAGAAGGTAAGATTTACAATTTGGTTTCATGGTAAACAGAAATCGCTCAATGGAAACTTTATATGAAATAATGTTCTAGTCAAATTAATACCAATTTGAATAAAGAATTACAAAATACAACCATGTTTTCAGGCTTATGGTTTCAGAACATTTTCCCATTTATTAATGCTGATTTATTGAATTTTTCCAAAACCATCTTAAGAGGGTTTCACTGTGTTAGGTACACAAAATAAAATGACAGCTAACAAAGAAAACACAACAAATAATAGTAACAACACAGTGACTGTAGATGAAGAAAATGATTTTGCTGATAAGGAACATGGTGAAATTGCAGATTACTGCAATGATAACAAAAGCTGCTGTTTCTAATTTTAGTTACATTAAGCCAGTTCCTAAAAGTGCAGTCTTCTATGATATAACACCATGTACTTTGGCAGAATACTTAAGTACACAGTGTCACATACAAGCCCAAAGTCTAAATTTTAAACAGTGCGCACTCTTCACATATTTGCGGTAGTAACTGCTAGTACCATGCAATACCTCAGTTTTTGGATCCGTAATAGCCTGTTGCACATAATGCAGGAAATATTGGCAGAAAATGCATCCTTCCTTGTTGTTGATATATACAACGGTCTGTGGCAGCATTCTTTCCATAGGGAGTTGCGGTCTCTCCAAATCTGATACTCTCACAACTGAAATAACAGAAAAAGGGTACAGTTCTATTTAGTTACGTTAAAAGATGATTTAAGATTTTATTAATATTTTTAACATTTGCTCCCAATGCAGTAGAATGCACCACAATTAAAATGATAAAAGATAAAGGTAATGTCCCTACATAAGCCATGAAGGCAAACAGAGTCTCCATTCAATCTCAACCTTGCTACAAGATGGTGGTGGTCAGCCTCACACCTATCCACTCTAACCAATTTCAAGTTTTGTTAACAAATTTCAAGTTTTCTTAACCGATTTCATGTTTTTTTAACCAATTATGTTTTCTAACCAATTTCATATTTTGTATACATGTAAAATAACCACTGCCACTGGGTAACAACCCAACTGCAGTAAATAAATATTATTAAACCCAGGAAAAGAGTCCCTCGTACCCAACGTATAGGTAGCTGGGTGGGCCCCAGAGCAAGTATCCATGTTTTGGAGGAGAGATAAATGCCTTGTCCTGGCCAAGATTTCAAACCCAGGATCATCAAGTCCATAGCATAGCCACTATACTGACTACACCAGGCGAGCTCCAAATAAAAATGTTTATTCCCTTTTTAACAAAGAAAAATTTCATTTCACATCTCAATATCTATAACATACTGTGCTGACAGTACCATGTTCTACGAATAGGGCTCCTGAATCAACTTGCATGACCTTCAGCATGCACCATTTTGTAAACTACTATTAGGGCTTCCTAAGATAACATGACCCCACTTCCTCCACTTTCATTCACTTCGCTTGAAGTGAAACACAGTTTGCACTACACATTTATAAGCATTCACAATTACCAACAAACAATGTCATAATGCAGGAAAAATATCCTATACTAGGTCATACAAGGAACAGAAGTATTTTACAGTACCCATATCAAAATCTCAATAAAACAGTGAACCTTACCTCCTCCCCTAACACCGATAGGAACTGTAACAAAGCCTGTGCCCTTGTCAGCGGCAGGGGTCAGGCATGCTGCAGGAATGATAGAATCTGCAGGCTGAGCAGGTGTTAGAATTGTGGCCTTCAGTTTATCATTTTGGACATTCAAACGAGAAGCTTGAAAGATATCTACAGTCTGAGCAGGAAGAAGTGGCCAGATAGGTCCCTGCTTTGAACACAACATAAGAAATCAGATTATCAACATGAAGCATGTCATACAATGATAGGGATAACCTGTTTGTGGGAAGTCAGAATCTTGATTCAATATAAAAGGCGATCACAGGCGATGATGTTACACTTAAGGACATGGTAACTTATTTCAAAGTAATTACATTTCAATTAAATGGCAGAAATATCATGTTTCAAGGATCATGAACACAAACACATCCTGTGCAAACGTTTGTCTTCAAGAATCTTGCACTTGTACACTTTGATGGGCAAGTGCCTGTTACTTCTGACTTAATTGTAATTGTTCTGATGTTATAATTGTTAATAACTATATCACCATTATATTATAATCATATTTAAGCATCTGACATCTGTATTTTTATCAGATGTTTATACAACTACTTTGACAATTTCCACATCCTTGGTACTTTACCTGTATATGGATATACGGAAAATAAAGTGATTGAATTGAACTTCCTACCACTAACAACTAAACACAGAATTACAATCCTGTAATATTTTTTACATGACTACAGTACTTATGGCTCTGTTCATTCCTCTGTCCTTGTACAGTATGGTTATCTATCACAAACACTGTAACAACAAATCTGCATCAAAGCTGATATACATCAACTTACACAACAGAAGTGAACCTTTATCATGAAGCATGAGTTTCCCCATCAATGATTTCTGGCATTATGCAAGGGAAGAGAACTGTTACAAAAATCTTGTTTCATCTCTCCTTGCCAATACTGGTCTGGTAGTTAACAGTGAGCATTAACAAGAAATAAAGTGAATGGAACAGATAATACCTGTATAACAGAAATAAAGTTTCATGGAGATCCCAAGCTAGATAATCATGTATGTGAATCCCTTGAGTGAAGTAAGTGACCCTTGGTATGAACTAACCCAGGAGATCTTAAAAATTTAGAATATGTCTACCATGTTAGTGCTGTTCACAGCTAGTTGAGCAATTTTTATACTCTATTTTGGGGACAGAAAGACACGATGAACATAAAATCTGGATTTGTCAGTTCCTATCTACTGTCATGTCAGTCCTCCAGACTCTGCATCTTAGATCAAGGGAACACTTCACGCTATTTGGGACTGAATGATTCAAAGAAGTGGAGTGCAAAATGCTAGATTATCTTAACCCATCAACCTACCCTTGTGACTGACACAGAATTCCCAAATATACACTTCACAACCCTTCCACCTTGATACAGAATTGTACAGCTCTGTTTAATTAGATGTTACTACTAAATAACTTTACCCACTGCGAAGAGGTGGCATGTAAGGTGCTCTTTTGATTTCATGTTTTCACATCAACTGCAATACGGTAAAAACTGTTTTATATGTAACTGGATTATCTGGAAATCTTGGTAAAGTGGCAATTTGTCAATGGTAAAGCTCACCCTAGAACAGAGCACGAAAGCCCTGAGGAGGAGTAGAGGAACAGCTCTACTCTTTTTTAACCTTGGCACCAGATGGGGATTAGTGGTCAATTCTACACCCCAAGTGCTTTAACCCCAGGTAAGACACCAGGTATCATTGTATAGGAGGCTGGGTGGGTCCCAGGACCCATCTGGACAGGTGCAGAAAATACACATTAGACATAACATTTTGATATCCGGAAAAACGGCGATATCCAGCAACCCCTTTCCACCGGAGATGCTGGATAAAAACATTTTTACTGTACAAAACCACTAGTCAAAATTAAGGTCACCAGTTTTGCACAGAAATCAAGCATGTACTTTAATAATGAATCAGATAAATGGTGCCTTAACAAAACAATTTGAAGAGCTGGATATGTAGGTGGAAGGGTTGACAAACTACTATGCTACTTAGTTCACTTTGAAATTGGCAAATGGCAACAAAAACCAGCACCTCCTTCTTTCAATGCGTTTTCACAATATCTACACGTGAATTGTTACATGTTAAAACCACAGAAAGCACACAATAACAACTAAAAATGTGTACATGCTGGAAATACTTAAAAAACCAACATACCAAATGTTTTATGTTATCAATTATTTTCATTCTGTTTCTAGCTAGCCACCTCTATACATGCCTGGACAGGACCTTATGGCTCCAGGAGGATGAGGCTCCCAGAACTGCTAGGCAATCGGCAAATGAACATGAAAAGGTCATCAGCCCCACACACCAGCCACCTTTACCCCCGGGAGACATCCCTGGAACTCATTTTGATTAGAGGGTGAGTTGACAAGAGGGCTATAGTGGGATGGAAGGTTCGTCAATGACAAATCCCCCATGACCGCATTGGGAATTGCACCCGTGGCTTTCCAGCTTGTACTGCATGGCAATCAACTGTGCCACCACCCACCCCCCAAATCTATATGTAGATACTTGAAGTGTACCTTTCCTTTAATTCCAGGTGCTCCACAAAGTCCAAACAGCTGGCACACTTCTTCAGCATTCAAACTGTTTACCAGAAAGTTATATATTGGTGCATAATATTCATTCACAATGCTAAGACACTGTAAAGAAATAAGTACTGTAATTAGTTTTATGTTCAACAAAGAAGACAGATTTCTTTTTCAAAACAACATTTTAATATAGTAGTCTGTCTGTCTCAATAAACAATGAGAGAGGACAAACACAAAGTGAATTGTTACTTTTCATGGCAAATTTTATTTGAATGTGTGCTTACTTCATCCTTAAATGAACCAGTTTGTTTGCACAGGCCCTTGAGAACTTCTTCAAACTCAGCCTCGGTAGTGTTTGCAACAAGGATATCCCGTAGGTGAATAACAAGCTGCTCACATAATTCACATGGCAAATCTTCTTGTGGTTTCACTACTCCTATATCAGACTCGTGGACCACCTCAACATTCTTCACTGCAGGCTGCTGGTAAAACAAAACACCATGGAAACTCTTCTTGATATTAACACAACCAAACATTAACATTCGTCACCCAGGTTTAGGGGATCCAAATCTTTCATTTAGTCTGAGATGGCAGCTGTATTGTTAATACATGGTAAATAACACTGGTACTTAAACTATGTGACACGTGGCCACCTGAAACATTTGCACATGCCACTGCAATATGAAATACATCCCAATAAGGTTAAATATTCCTGAAATTCCAAGTCTGTCTTTTAATCTCACTCTCAGGCAATTTTTCATTATTTCATTTTATTTTACTTCAGAAAACAATCTATTTACAACAGCATCTAGCATCATGTTCTGACATCACGATACCACGAAAACATGCCAAATTCAAAATTATATATATATACATTTATCACATTATTACGTTCATGAGTACAAAACTGAAGGTATGGCTGAAAGAATGAGAGGTTTGTCTCTTGCCCAGTAACACTGTGAGCCCATATCCATGTTACATTATCATTAAGCATTTATGGAGTTAATGGTGGGGGTTGTCATCACAAATCTGTATCCAGACAAATTCCACTTAATAATGAGAAACACATGCTGCCCTATTCCACCAAACAATTAAGATAAAGTTACTTCTTATACCAAAAAGATACCAACAAGACCTACTATCTATATACCCAGGGTGAAAAGGAATTTGGACATGAACTGTCCAGAGTGGCATTCCTTTTTAAACAACAAGTAAAAATGTTATACATGTGTCCTGAGACATCTCGTTTTCGAGATATGTGTCACCATCAAATTAGGTGCAAAACTTATCAGCAGTGTTATTTGTCACAATGATAAAAGCAGTGTTAGGTGTACCCAAGACACACAGAGCCCAGCTGGGCTCAGCTATGATTGGACTGCAGAATACACACCTGGTGAATTACGTGGCACGCTCTAAACCCTTGGTGTCTGTAACAGTCTAGATGGTACTGATGCAAAGGAATTCACACTAAATTATTGTGACTGTCATCATCAAGATGCCAGGGTATTGTGACAACTTACACAGTGCCTCCATGAGATATGAAATGTATAACATCCATGGCAACTGTGAATGCAGGTTACCCACAGACTGTACAGACACCTGCCAATAAATATACCATAACTGCTGCTGTTGAATGTGACCACACAAAACATCACGACAACTGGAACAAATTCCAGCCAAAAGTCCTTGAAGTACTTCCAGACAATAAACTGGATCCAGAGCACTTCTTGAAAAAAGTACATCTGTTTCTAGATAATCATCCTGTACATCTAGTGTACATGAATCAACAATGCTTTCAAAATTTTGTCATTCAATACCTTGCAAATAGTTGAATGTTGTGCTTCCTGGAAACTAAATGTCACAAAACATATGCTGTAACACACTTTAAACTTACTGAACACAGAATCTCATTATGAAAAGCTCATATAGAATTTCTTTTCACCATTTATATTACTGGATAAAGCTTGTTACAGAGTCATTACGTGTGTTAGCAAGTAGTTTCGGGTAGAATCCTAAGAAGGAAGCAATGAACAGTACTGGGAGGTATGCTGACTCAGTACTGCAGTGTCCACCTTTTGAAAGGAGTTCATAGAATATATATAAAGACAGCAGCAGTGATTAATGCATACTAATTTCATTTTTTTCCTCCGTGCAACTGAATTACGTAATAAATAAAAGGAGCCAACTAAATTGCACTGAATATTTATTAAAACATCTTATGATGCAGTCCTACATTAGTTAAAATTAAATA